>Ga0172368_10003536_pt1 | contig 18870 bp, 16 predicted proteins | sample Lak11m_FD_114540 | JGI IMG/M metagenome (GOLD analysis project Ga0172368, IMG submission 114540) | Freshwater microbial communities from Kabuno Bay, South-Kivu, Congo - kab_022012_11m | ecosystem: Environmental > Aquatic > Freshwater > Lake | place: Democratic Republic of the Congo: South-Kivu...
CACAGGCGGCCATGGAAGCCGGGCGGCATGCCGGCGCTGCGGCAGTGGCTCTCTCGGGCGCTGGTCCCAGCCTGATCGCTTTTTCTTCCAAACAAGATGCGGGTATCGGAACGGCCATGAAACGCGCTTTTGAAGCAGCCGGCCTCTCCGCGCGCATCTTTGAACTGGGCACTAGCTACGAAGGCGCGGAAGTTTTGATCGTCTAACATTCCCGGATCGTGTGATCTTTAATAACAAGAGTTGGCAGCACTGCAAAATTCCACCTGGCGCCAGGCGGAATTTTGCTTATTTTAATTGAGTGTCTATTCACAGGTTGTTTGACTGGCTGGAAAAGAACCCAAAAAAAGTAGAAAGAAGTTTTTGTGCATTGAAAACCAACGAGCAGCATGCTTCCGATATCTGGTCCGTGCACGCTACCCGGCGGGAATCGCACCATTTGTCGGATAAGCCAGACAGTAATGCTCAACATGGACTCATAACGTCTTTTTCGTTGTAATCCTCTTTTTGGAATCACAACAAGATATATCAGTCAGCCCATCAATAAGGTGGATTTGTGCTAAACTTTTGGCATGGAAACCCTTTCAACCAGCATTGATCCCCAATCCCCCGATTTTCTTGCCAACGCAGAACACCACCAGGCCCTGGCCGCTCAACTGCGGGAACGGCTTGAACTCGTCCGCCAGGGTGGCGGGGAAAAATACCGCCAGCGCCACGAACAACAGGGCAAGCTATTCGTGCGCGAACGCATCGAGCGCCTCCTGGACCCCGGCTCTCCGTTCCTAGAACTCTCCCCCCTGGCTGCCTGGGATATGTATGAGGTAACCCCGGTTCCAGCACAGGCTGCTCCAGCAGCAGGAATCGTCGCAGGTATCGGGCGGGTTTGCGGACATGAAGTAATGATCATCGCCAATGATGCCACAGTCAAAGGCGGCACTTACTTTCCAATAACGGTTAAGAAACACCTGCGCGCACAGCAGGTGGCCGAGGATAATCACCTGCCATGCCTGTACCTGGTTGATTCAGGCGGGGCTTTTTTACCCCTGCAGGATGAAGTCTTTCCGGATGCGGGCCACTTCGGGCACATTTTCTACAACCAGGCGCGCATGAGTGCCAAGGCGATCCCACAAATCGCGGCCGTTATGGGCAGCTGCACCGCTGGAGGCGCCTATGTCCCCGCCATGAGCGATGAGACCATCATCGTCAAGGGCACCGGCACCATCTTTCTGGGCGGGCCGCCGCTGGTCAAGGCCGCCACCGGCGAGAATATCTCGGCCGAAGAACTGGGCGGTGCGGATGTGCATACCAGCAAGAGCGGCGTTGCCGACCACTATGCCGAGGATGACGACCACGCCATTGCACAACTGCGAGATATTGTCGAGACACTGCCGACCGCACAGACACGCTCATCTTACCTGGCTGCGCTGGATGTTGCGCCGCCCGAGGAACCTATCTATCCTGCTGCAGAGCTGTACGGCATTCTGCCGCGCAGTTTCCGCGAATCCTATGATGCACATGAGATCATCGCCCGCCTGGTGGATGGCAGCAAGTTTCGCGAGTTCAAGGCACGCTACGGTACCACACTCGTGACCGGGTTTGCGCGCATCCACGGTTACCCGGTTGGGATCATCGCCAATAACGGCGTATTATTCAGTGAATCAGCACTCAAGGCGACCCATTTCATCGAGCTTTGCGACCAGCGCGGCACGCCGCTGCTTTTTTTACAAAATATCACTGGTTTCATGGTTGGGCGTGAAGCGGAAGCCGGTGGGATCGCCCGCGACGGGGCCAAAATGGTGCATGCTGTGGCCAATACGCGCGTTCCAAAACTGACCGTTGTCATTGGCGGCTCATTCGGCGCCGGAAATTACGCCATGGCCGGGCGCGGCTATGCTCCGCGTTTTTTATGGATGTGGCCAAATGCCCGCATCTCGGTGATGGGCGGAGAACAAGCCGCCAGCGTGCTGCTGACTGTCAAGCAGGATCAGCTTGCACGCGAGGGAAAAATACCACTTAATCCACAACAGGCGGGCGAATTCAAACAACCCATCCTGGAAAAGTACGAGCGCGAAGGCAATCCATATCACTCAACCGCCCGGCTGTGGGATGATGGTGTGATCGATCCGGCCGATACACGCCAGGTGCTTGGGCTGGCGCTTTCGGTGGTATTGAATGGGCCAGTTGAAGAACATGGTTTTGGGGTTTTCAGAATGTGACCGGATCTCCGACCTCATCCTGATTACCGGCATCCAAATTAACAAGGGAGATAAGCTTGAACATACTTATTATTGGTGGAACGCGTTTTCTTGGGCGGCATTTGGTGGATGCCGCCTTGGCGGGTGGGCACAACCTGACCCTATTCAACCGTGGTAAAACGGATGCCTCTTTATATCCGCAGCTTGAGACCATCACGGGAGATCGCGAAACAGACCTGGAAAAACTTGCAGGCAGGCGCTGGGATGTTGTCATCGATACCTGTGGGTATTTTCCGCGCGTGGTTAATATTTCCGCGCAGGCTCTCAAGGATTCAGCCAGACTGTACGTGTTCATCTCCAGTATTTCCGTGTATTCTGATTTTTCACGGATCGGCATAAACGAGAACGATCCGGTTGGCACGCTGGCCGATGAAAACATCGAGGATATTACAGCTGGAAGTTACGGCCCACTCAAAGCCTTATGTGAAAAAGCAGTTGAACTGGCCTTTCCCAGCCGGGCGCTGATCGTACGCCCGGGTCTGATCGTCGGCCCATATGATCCTACCGATCGCTTTACGTACTGGCCATATCGAGTGGCAGCCGGTGGCGATGTGCTGGCGCCGGAGAGCCCGAATGTCCCTGTCCAGATCATCGATGTCCGCGACCTGGCCGGTTTCGTGATCAAACTAGTTGAAAAGGGAATAACCGGCACATATAATGCCACTGGCCCGGCCATTGAGCTCAGTTTTGGTGAAATGCTGGAAATCTGCAAATGGGTGTGCGGTTCGAACGCGGAATTTAAATGGGCTCCCGTTGATTTCCTCTCGGCCAACCAGGTCGCTCCGTGGAGTGACATGCCTGTATGGGTGCCCAATACCCCTGAAGATGCCGGTTTCTCACAAGTCGATATATCCAAAGCAAAAACTGCAGGGTTGAGTTTCCGCCCCCTGTCCGAAACGACACGAGATACCCTGACCTGGGCTTCCACCCGCCCGGTTGATTATAAATGGCGGGCAGGACTTGATACGGAGCGCGAGGCTCAACTGCTCCAATTGCTCAACAGGCCGGCCTCCCTGCCATGATAGATTCGCCACCGTTTAATAAAATCTTGATCGCCAACCGGGGCGAGATCGCCATTCGCATTATGCGCGCCTGCAGGGAAATGGGCATCCGCACCGTGGCTGTTTATTCCGAGGCGGATGCCAGCGCTCAGCATGTGCGCATGGCGGACGAGGTGGTAACCATCGGCGCGCCGGCGCCAAACGAGTCATATCTCAATATTAACAAGATCATTAGCGCAGCCATTCAGACCGGCGCACAAGCCATCCATCCCGGTTACGGTTTCCTATCCGAAAATGCGGGTTTTGCGGAGGCAGTCAGTGCTGCCGGGCTGACCTTTATCGGCCCATCCGCGGCTGCCATCCGTGCCATGGGGGATAAAGAACAATCCAAGCTCAGTATGAAAACAGCCGCGGTGCCAACCATTCCAGGCACTGAAGGCTTGAGCGCATACAACGAATTCCTGGCTGCCGCAGAGAGCGTTGGTTATCCGGTATTGATCAAGGCCGCGGCAGGGGGCGGAGGCAAAGGGGTGCGCATTGTCCGTTCAGCGGCTGAAATGAAGGAAGCTATCGAAGGTGGCCGGCGCGAGTCCATTAACTCTTTTGGAAACGACAGGCTGCTGCTCGAAAAGTACATCGAGCAGGCCCACCATATTGAATTCCAGATTTTTGGCGACGAGCACGGTCATCTCGTTCACCTGTTTGAACGTGAATGCTCGGTCCAGCGCCGCCACCAGAAGATCATCGAGGAAACCCCCTCGCTGCTGCTGGATAATGATCTGCGCACACGGATGGGCACCGCCGCCGTAGCCGCCGCGCAGGCAGTTGGTTATTCCAATGCCGGTACGGTTGAGTTTATCGTTGATCCTTCCACGCGAGCCTTTTATTTTTTGGAAATGAACACCCGCCTGCAGGTTGAACATCCAATCACAGAACTGGTGGTTGGGTTGGACCTGGTTCACTGGCAACTGCGCGTGGCTGCCGGGCAACCATTCCCATATACCCAGGCAGGTCTGAGCCAGCGCGGGCATGCCATCGAATGCAGGCTATACGCTGAAGACCCGGCGAATGGCTTCCTGCCCTCCACCGGGCAACTGCTGCAAGTGGTTGAACCGGTCGGGCCAGGCGTTCGATTTGATTCGGGCATAACCACCGGCAGCCAAGTCAGCCATCATTACGATCCACTGCTTGCCAAGTTGATCGTGTATGACGAAGACCGCCCTTCCGCCCTGCAACGCATGCAGTCCGCCTTGCGCGAAGTGGTGCTGCATGGCGTCACCACCAACGTGGATTTTTTACAGACCATCCTTGCTCACCCCGAATTCCAAAACGAAAGCGGCGCGGTCACAACCAGCTGGGTGGAAAGAACCTTTGCGGGCTGGAACCCACCTTCGTCGCCGCCCATCGAGGCCTTGATCGCTGCAGCCCTGGCTGAGAACTCGCTGCCCGTTGAAAGCAACCGACCGGGCAGCGCAGCAAGGGAAGTTAAAACTGACCCCTACAGCCCTTGGAAAGTTCCCGGCGGTTTCAGATCGTGAGGATTGCATAAAAGGAAAACCAATGAGTGAAATGAGTTTTGCAGGGAAAGTGGTGCTGGTGACCGGCGCAGGCAGGGGGGCAGGCCGAAAACTGGCGGAGGCATTTGCCAACCAGGGTGCGCTGGTTGCCGCGAATGACATCACCCCGGTCAATGTTGAAAAGGTGGTCGAAGAGATCATCACCGCCGGTTGGCAAGCCCGCGCTTACATCCACGATATCGCCAAAAAAGTGGATATTCAAGCCATGGTCAACAATATCGTCGATGATTGGGGGCGTATTGATATCCTGATAAACAGCGCCAATGTGTTGCTGCCTGCAGCCCTGCTGGAAATCGATGAATGGGACCTGCACCGGGTTTTTGAAGTCAACACCATTGGCACATTATTGGTGATGCAAAGCGTGGGGCGAGTCATGCGCGCCCAGGGCGGCGGCACCATCATCAATGTAGTCAAAATTCCAAAGGACGCGCCCGCATCCTTTGTTGCCAGCCGGGCAGGCCTGTCCACGCCGGACATATCAAACCGGATCAGCGAAGAATTGGGCGGGCACGGCATTCATGTTTTTACCCTTACATCGCAGGACATGATCCCCGCAGCCTTCGCTGCCTGCAAGATGTAGGCGCATGATTGTAGCAAACCACATGCGTTGACAATTAGAATTTGATATTAGCGCCTGCCGGTATCCATAAGCTGGCAGGCGCTTTGTTATAATATGGGAATGTCAACTATTGGTCCCTAAAAAAAGGAGCGTAACATGATTAGTGATAAAGTACAAAACGCAATCAACGAGCAAATCAACAAGGAAATGTTCTCTTCCTATCTATACCTCTCCATGGCAGCCTATTTCGAACGCACGGGTTTGCCAGGTGCAGCCAAATGGATGTATGTCCAGTCCGGCGAGGAAACCGGACATGCCATGAAGCTCTTCGCCCACCTCGTCGATCGAAATGGAAAAGTATCCCTGTCCGCCATCGCTGCCCCACAAACAGGTTGGGATGGGCCGATGGCCGCCTTCAAAGCTGTTTATGAACACGAACAGTTCATTACCAAATCCATTCATGCCTTGTATGAACTGGCCGTGGCCGAGAAGGATTATGCCTTGCAGGTGCTGCTGCAGTGGTATATTAACGAACAGGTCGAGGAAGAGAAAAATGCCGTAGCTGTAATTGACAGCATGAACCGCATCGAAGCGCATGAAACCGCCGTCCTGCAACTCGATCACCAGTTGGGCAAACGCGGCGCAAAGTAATTTCTTTTCGATTCAACCCTGAAAGTGGTTGATCGCCACTTTCAGGGTTTTTTGTTTAAAAGGAAAAAAGATGGAATTTATTGAGATTCGGCCCATCCGCTCCACAGACAACCCGGAGTGGTTGAGAATGCGCACATCGCTCTGGGATGACCATTCCGAGTCCGAAATGCTGGCGGAGATGCACGAGATCATCGCTACTCCTGACGATACGCCGGTTTTCGTTGCGCAGCGTGCCAATGGCAAACTTGGCGGCTTCCTGGAAGGCGGCACAAGAAAATATGCCGATGGCTGCGATACCAGCCCCGTGGGTTATATTGAAGGCTGGTATGTGGAACCTGACCTGCGCCAGCAAGGGGTTGGTGGCCGGTTGGTAAAAACCTTTGAAACCTGGGTACGCGGAAAGGGTCTCGTGGAAATTGGATCAGATACCTGGTTGGATAACGAAACCAGTATCGAGGCTCACCAGCGCCTGGGCTATGTCCTGATGGAACGTTTGGCACATTTTGGAAAAAAGCTGGACTGAACCAAACCAGCCAGCCAGCACAACTCCCGATATGGGGGCGACCCGGCTGCTTGTGGTTCCTGCCCCAGGGGCCCGGGCAATGCGGATTATTGGAAATCAGGCATGTGATATGACATTCATTGGTGAAATTGCGGCGCTCTTTACATCCTTCTGCTGGTCATTATCTGCTGTTGGCTTCACCATTGCCGGGCAGAAGTTCAGTTCGCGCGTGACCAATATCGTGCGCGTCACGCTTGCCTTCCTGGCACTACTGCTGATCAACCTGGTGCTGTATGGACAGCCGATACCATTTAACGCGGGTGCCACACGCTGGGGTTGGCTGATGTTTTCCGGCATCGTTGGGCTTGCCCTGGGAGATGCTTTTCTTTTCCGCACCTACCAGCTTGTTGGTCCTCGCATTGGACTTCTGCTTCTCAGCCTGGCGCCTGTTTTTGGCGCAGCCATCGCATGGTTGTTCTTTGATGAGATGTTGACCACCTTGCAGATCGCAGGCATGGTGGTCACCCTGGCTGGCATCGGCTGGGTGGTACTCACCCGCCCTGCCCTGCAGGCCGGTGAACAACAGACAAAACTATCCGCCCAGGGCGTGCTGTATGGCGCCATTGCGGCGCTGGGCCAGGGGAGTGGGCTGGTACTATCCAAGCAAGGAATGAGCGGTGATTTCCCACCCTTTGCCGGGACGATCATCCGCATGACGGCCGCGATCATCTTCCTGTGGGCCATGACGTTCTTCCAAAAGCAGTTCACCAGCACGTTAACGGACGTTCGCACGCACCCTGCCGCACTGGGCTGGGTTGCCTTCGGCGCATTTTTTGGCCCTGTCATTGGCGTATCAGCCTCGCTGCTCGCAATCCAGCACGCCCAGATCGGTGTCGCATCCACCCTGATGGCCTTGCCTCCGGTCTTCATGCTGCCGATCAGTTATTTTGTCTTCAAGGAACGTTTTGGCTGGCAGGCTGTGGCCGGTACTTTCCTGGCCATATCCGGCGTGGCATTGTTATTCCTTAAATAACGGTTACATCTCGTTTTTTCGAAATCTCCACACTGCCAGACCAAAAAATCCCAGCGAATAAAGCAGCAATATCCCTGCCGGTTCCCAGACAGACGCAAGACCCAGTCCGCGGATCAGGATATTTTGCATTCCTGTCATCGCCCAGGCCGAAGGCATCAGGCGCCCAACCGCCGCGAAACCCCCACCCGCGCTTTCCAACGGGAACCAGGTGCCGCCCAGGGCTGAAAACAGGAACATGGCGATCATGGAAAACAGGATCACCTGGTCTTCACCTTTCGCCAGCACCCCGATCAACAACCCCATCGAAGCCACCCATAGCCCCAGGCCGACCGACACCAGCAGCGTGCCAATTGGTTCGCTCAGGTAATTCACGTTCAACACCAGCTGCCCAAAAATAACCAGCATGGCCGTTTGCAGAAAAGTCAGCGTAAACATGGCCAGCAGATGGCCGGCGACGATTTCCCACGGGCGCATTGCTGTGGTCATCAGCCGCTGAAGGGTGCGGCTTTTGCGTTCCTGCACCAGGATTTGGGCCGATGTGACCAATCCGAAAATGGCGAACTGGACCAGAATGCCTGGAGAAGCCTGGTTGTATGGGTTGCCGCCAGTCCAGTCTTCGGATTTACCTGCCACCGCCTTTTCCATGCGCACGAGTTTCGCCTGTGAATTGGCTTCCCAACCGCTCCAGGCCATATCCAGCGCCGGGCCAAACTCATCCACGCTACCGACAATATCGGCGCTGATGCGGGCGATCTCAACCGCACTCATCAATTGGGCGACCGGCCTTCTTAATAATTGAAAAAGGGACTGACCTGTTAACGAGTCCGTCCTGGCGATCAGCTTGAGCTGGGCCGGATCCTCCGCAACGTTACCAAAACCGGCCGGAATGACCAGCACCCCGCCCACATTATCTTTTTGCAGGTCCGCCAGGGCTTCAACTTCGCCCATCCTGACTGGTTTCAACCCATCTGTCGCCTCCAGGCTGGTGTACAGCTTTTTATTCAAGCTGGCCTCGGGCTGCGGGTCGACCACTGCCAGTAGTATGCGCGTATCGGCCACGGTTGTTTCCTTCCCCCCACTTCGATAGGCGAATCCCATGAACAGGGTAAAGACAACTGGCATGGCAACCAGGAATAAAAGCGACTTCTTGTCGCGCAGGATTTGTGAAAGATCCTTAAGTGCCAGATCCATGATTCTCATTTTGATCTCCTGTGTTACGCGTAACGTTTTCCGAACATCACCGCACCGAGCGCGAACATGACCAACCCCATCAACACAAGCACCATGAAAGGTGCCAGCAGCTCGCTGGCAGACTGCCCGTTCAATACCATCTGCCAAGCCTTGAGCACCCAGCCTTGTGGGGTGAAGTAACTCAGCGTTTTAAAGGCCTGTGGCAAGGCATCCGGCATATTGGCAGTGAACAACCCGCCCAGCATACCCATCGCCGTCAGTCCACCGCCCAGCACCGGACCGCCCTGACTGGTGGTCTTCACAAACGATATCAGCAGCACGCCCAGCCCGGAGGCTGCCAGCACCTGCCCGCACAACGCCAGCCCTGCGGCCACTGGCTCGCCCCAATTCACGCCAAAGATAAAATGACCGGCCGCCATCAGCACCAATCCCTGCAGGATGACGGTAATGAACACCGCCAGGAACTTGCCCGCCAGGATGGCAGTTCGATTCGTTGGTGTGGAAAATAAGCGCGCCAGGGTGCCTTCTTCATCTTCCCGCAGGATTGACAACATTGAATTTGCGCCGGTAAAAAAAGCAAAAAAGATCATCTGCCCGGCCATCGTCAGTCCCATCATCTGTTTGATCGGATCGGCGCTTTTTTCCTGCCCGGCAGCTGCCGAACTCAACACCAGGGCGGCTTTCTGCGGGTTATGAAAAAGATCGCGCTGGAAATTGGCGTACCAGTTGCTGTACCGTTCAATCCAGACTGGAAACCGGGCCGGGTCCGGCTGCAGACCACGGGCTTGCTGCCGGTTGACCAGCGTGTTTATGGCAATCCCGCCACCGGCAAAGCCATCCAGCATGGAAGTGACCATGTTCTCCACCACACCCGGACCGATCGTCAAGGTTGGATCGCTGACCACCAGCACCTGGGATGCTCCTTTATTTTCAACACTGAATAAGTTTGCGCTCAAGTCTGGCGGGATGATCACAGCCACCCCGATCTCCTGCTTCTCGAGCGCAGCGCGGGCCGCGCTTTCATCCACATAATCACTCGCGCTGATCCAGGTCTTAACGCTCTCATCAAAGAACATTGAGCGGATGTTTTCACCAACCGGCACTTCCAGCGACGAGCCACCCGGCAGGCGATCGGCGTTGACTATGCCAACTTTTATAGCCGTGATGCTCACGTCTCCGCCGGACATCCCGCCAAAGGCAAAATAGATCAACCCGGTCAGCATTAGCGGCGCCACCACCATCATTCCGATGGCAAATGCACTGCGCAGCGAGTGGGTCAGATCCTTAAGGGCAATATCCAAGATTTTCATAATATTCTCCTCTTCAGAGCATGAATCAATCCCGCAACGCCCTGCCTGTCAGATGCAGGAATACGGTTTCCAGGTTAGGCTCCTGGATGTTAACCGAGGTGATGCGCATGCCAACCCGCGCGGCAGTCTCAAACAAGCGCGGAAGAACCCGGTTCGAATCCTGCACCAGGGCGCAGATTGTGCCATCCGTGCTATCAAGCTTCGCCACACCTGGTAGGGAACGCCACTCCGCCAACAGATCGGGCGCAGAAGCAGGTTCGCCGCTGAGCGCCAGGTCAATGCGCGTTTCCTCGCCCACCATGCGGATCAATTCATCATGGGTGCCATATGCAATCACCCGGCCTTTATCCATGATGGCGATATTCGAAATAGCCCCGTTTCCAGCGCGTGTACGTGATAATTCAGCGGCTTCTTCCATGTAGTGCGTGGTGTAAAGCACCGTCATGCCCTGCTGGTTCAACTCCTTGACGTTCTCCAGGATATGGCGCCGGCTCTGCGGATCGATGCCCACGGTCGGCTCATCCATGATGATCACATCCGGCTTGTGCAGCAGTGCGGCGCCTATATTGACCCGCCGCTTCATACCTCCCGAAAATGTGCCCACCCTGTCCTTTTGACGATCCGACAGCCCGATGATTTCGAGCACTTCCGCAACCCGCTGTTTCAAGGCAGCCCCACGCAGGCCATACATCTTGCCCCAAAAGCCCAGGTTCTCCCGAGCCGAAAGATCGGGATAAAGGGCGATATCCTGTGGCACAACACCCAGGCCGGACTTGGCCGCTTCTGCTTCGCTGACGATGGAATGCCCCATGATGGTCGCCTCGCCTTCGCCTGGAACCAACAGCCCGCACAACATGGATATGGTTGTACTTTTTCCGGCTCCATTCGGGCCGAGCAGGCTGAAAATCTCACCCTGCTCAACTGAAAAGGTGACGCCATCCACGGCGCGCAGTTCGCCGAATGATTTCTTAAGGTTATTGACTTCAATCGCTTTCATAATTACTCCTTGTATCCTGGTGGCAGCCTGGCCTATTTGAAAAGCGCAATCGCCGCGCAAAACAACCCGATCCCCAGAAGCAGAAGCATGGTTGCAGTACTGGCGGTGCCCAGGATGTTTAGCACCACGACAGCCACGCCCATCGCCAGGGCTACGGCCCTGAAAACAACATCTGTGATCTCGTTGGTGGATTCCCTATTAGTATTCATCTTTCATTCTCCTTTTTTGTTCATCACTGCTCTCAGTTTACGGTGAATGGATTCCCTGCGCCATTGTGCCTTCGGGTATTCCGTACCATGTACCTTTGGACAGTGTCCGCAGGTACGCTGGCAAAAAAATCGTTCCGGTATACAATGGAAGCAGTATGCAACCCAAGCCACCAAACACCCCCCGTGTCGAGCAGGATTACCGTATCTTTTTCATATTTATGACCGCCATCATGGCTGGCATGTACCTGTGGACGGTCATCGCACAGACAGCATTGCGCCAATCCTGGACTGTCATCCCATTCACCATCCTGGTCTTCGTTCACATAATCGCCCATTGGAATGTCATCCCCATCATCGGGAATCCTGCCCGCATGCGCTGGTATATAATCATCCAAAGCCTGCTGGCCTTTATCATCAGCTATATTTCCGGCAACGTCGGCATGATCTTTGCGCTGTACATGGCGTTGATCGGCGAAACGATCGGCTTTCTGGGCGCCAACCGTTGGGGACTGCTGGCTATCCTGTACTACCTGGCCCTTTCATTGGTCAATTTCCTGCTAATGACCAATCTCCAAGGCGCTTTTTCCTGGCTGCTGACCGCCATCCCAATTGTCATCTTTATCAGCTTATATGTAACACTCTACACCCGCCAGGCCGAAGCCCGCGAACGCGCCCAGGCACTGGCTGCTGAACTTGAGGTTGCCAACCGCCAACTAAGCGAGTATTCAGCCCGGGTGGAGGATCTGACTATCGCGAATGAACGCCAGCGTATGGCGCGCGAACTGCATGATACCCTCTCGCAGGGGCTGGCCGGGCTCATCCTGCAACTTGAAGCCGCCGATGCGCATCTTTCCAGCGACCACCCCGAAAAAGCCCATGCCATTATCACCAATGCCATGCTCAATGCCCGCAGCACACTGGCTGATGCCCGCCGTGTCATCGATGATCTGCGCGGAAATAATTCCGGCGATCTGCAGGACCTGATAAAACTTGAGATATCCCGCTTTGAGACTGCTACCGGGATTTCCTGTATTTTCGACTCGAAAGTAGTTTCAGTGCCAGTACAGGACAACGTAGTCCCTGTTCCGGGAGTGGGTTATAAAGACATAGCGGATGGAACTCCTGCAAATCCGGATAGTACAACCGAGGCACCGCCCATCCCGGATATTATCAGGGAGACTGCCGTCCGTGGTGTGACCGAAGCATTTTCCAACATTGCCCGCCACAGCCGCGCCACCAGAGCCACCATCACCCTGGAAAATTCGGCAAGCCTTCTCAGGGTTACCATCCAGGATAACGGCAAGGGCTTTGATCCCGCGCAGGTGCCACCCGGTCATTACGGCCTGCTCGGGTTGGGTGAACGCATCCGCCTGGCCGGTGGCACCCTGGAAATCCATAGCGCCCCCGCCACAGGCACAACACTTTTGATCACCCTTCCGTTATTGAGTTGATCGTAGATAATCGCCCAGCCATGCCCACCATCCGTATCCTTATCGCCGATGATCACCTAATTATCCGCCAGGGACTGCGCCTGATCATCGAAACCGAGCCTGATTTCGAACTGGTCGGCGAGGCCAAAGATGGCGCCGAGGCATTGCAACTGTGGGGTGGTCTCAACCCGGACGTGGTCCTGATGGATTTGCGCATGCCTGGCATGGATGGCCTGACCGCGATTGAGAGGCTTCACGTTTCCCATCCCGGCATTGCCGTTGTCATCCTGACCACCTTCAATGAAGATGACTTGATGCTACGCGGCCTGCGCGCGGGTGCGCGTGGTTACCTGCTCAAGGATACCGGTCGGGCCGCCCTGTTCGACACCATCCGTGCCGCCGCTCGCGGCGAAACCCTGCTGCAACCTGAGATCATGACACGTGTCCTGTCGCAGGCTGGGCACCCGGGTTCCAACCTGCAACCATCATCCGGCATCGAACTGACAGGCCGCGAGCATGAAGTCTTGCAATCAGTGGCCCGCGGTGAGCGCAGCAAAGAGATCGCTGCCCGTCTCGGTATCAGTGAGCGAACCGTCAAGGCTTACCTGGCCAGCATTTACAACAAGCTCGGGGTGGACTCGCGCGCCGCCGCCATCGCCATCGCCGCCCAAAAAGGGCTGCTGCCCGGGGGATAAAAGCCCTGCATTGCGAAGTACAATCCACATTTGAAGGGAATCAAGTTATTGACGAAGCCCAACTTTTCCAGGGATGGCTTTACCTGGCTTGCTTATTTGAGCCTGGCTTTTTACAGCTATTTTCTTAATGTGCTTGGTCCCGTCACGCCTTTCTTAAAGAGCGAGCTAGGCCTTTCCTACACAGTCAGCAGCCTGCATTTCAGCGCCTTCGCGGTAGGTATGCTGCTGGTTGGTTTGGGCGGACATATGTTGATCGAACGCATAGGGCGCCGGCGTTCGTTGTGGGTCGGGGCTTTTGGGATGAGTCTCAGTGTCCTGCTCTTGCTGCTTGGCAGCATCCCGTTCGTAACCATCGCGGCTTCTTTCCTGATGGGTCTGGTCGGTTCATTGATCCTGGCCATTATTCCGGCAGCTTTGGCCGAACGGCATGGCGAACTGCGTTCCGTAGCCATTTCTGAAGCCAATGTGATCTCATCACTACTTTCCACCGCTGCGCCGCTCATGGTGGGTTGGTTTGCTGCCACCATCGGAGGTTGGCGTTTGGGCCTCGCACTTGCTGCAAGCATTCCCATCCTGCTGTATTTTGTTTTTGGAAAAAACACCTTCCCATCTAGCGCAACAGCTGCCGGTGAAACGTCAAATCCCCGCCAGCCGCTGCCGCTGTTGTTCTGGGTTTATTGGCTGGCCATCGTGCTGGCCGTGTCGGTGGAATTCTGCATGATCTCGTGGAGCGCTGATTACGCGGAAAATGTGTTCGGCCTCCAAAAAGCAAACGCTGCACAAACTGTCAGCCTGTTTCTGGCTGCCATGATCATTGGACGCATGGCTGGCAGCCGGCTGGTGCAGTATTTTTCCACCATCAAACTGGTAAACGCCTTTATCCTGCTTGCTGGCCTTGGCTTCCTGTTTTTCTGGAAGAGCAGTGAAATAGCCCAACCAGGACCGATCACCATCGTACTCGGGCTTGGCGGGTTGTTTGTTACCGGGCTGGGTGTGGCCAGCCTGTACCCGCTTAACCTTTCGTTAGCGCTTGGCTCAGCGGGGATTAATACTGTCCAAGCCAGTGCACGTGCCGCCCTGGCATCCGGTACCGCCATCCTGACGCTGCCACTCCTTCTGGGCCGCCTGGCGGATGCATTTGGCATCGAATCTGCATACGGCGTGGTGATGCCATTATTGCTTGCTCTCTTGCTGGTGTTGGTGGTGGCGCGAATGATCCGGCCAACTTATAAGCCGGTATAATCCTCTTACCATCAGCGAGTCTCAGGATCTATTCGCCGTAAACCTGTCGGAATGCTTGCCGGCGCGAGGAGCTATTAATGGTACGCCGTGTTTCTCTTGGAATTCTTGCCGCCTTGTTTTTTAGCAGCACCTTTGTGTTGAACCGCGCCATGAGCCTGGCAGGTGGGCATTGGGCCTGGAGCGCCAGCCTGAGATTTGGCTATATGCTGGTCTTTCTCAGCCTGATCCTGCTCGTCACCCGCGGCCCAAAAGCGCTGGCAGATGTTTGGGCTGTTTTCCACTCGCATTGGGGGTTCTGGATCCTGTCAGGCAGCATCGGCTTCGGAGTCTTCTACTCCCTGATCAGCTTCAGCGCCGAATACGCAGCGGGTTGGGTGGTTGCCACCACCTGGCAGACCACCATCCTTGCCACCCCGATCGTTTTGATTTTCTTTGGTCGCAAGGTACCCACCCGTGGACTGTTGTTTACGGCGCTTATTTTTGTTGGCATCCTGCTGGTCAATATTGAGCACGCCAGCCAGACCAGCCTGCGCAGTCTGTTGTTCAGTGCCGCGCCGGTGCTGGTGGCGGCCTTTGCCTATCCGGCCGGGAACCAGTTTGTTTGGGAAGCCCGCCTGGGGCACAACAAGCACCTGCCACACATCAGCCATCCCATCGTGGAAAATAGTTTTGCGCGCGTGCTGCTGCTCACAATGGGTTCCATCCCATTCTGGATCGTGCTGCTGTTTTTTTGTTCCCCACCCCCACCATCCACCGGGCAACTGCTCAGCACCGCCCTGGTGGCGCTATTTTCCGGGGTGATTGCTACCACCATTTTTCTTTATGCGCGCCATCTTTGCCAGAAGCCATATGAAATCGCTGCCGTGGATGCCACTCAATCGATGGAAGTTGTTTTTTCACTGATCGGTGAGATTGTTTTTTTACAGGGGGTTATGCCGGGAATGCTCGGGTTGGCTGGCGTGGCGCTGACCATGCTTGGCCTGGCTGCATACATGACCAGCCAGGGCGGTGCATAGCTCCAGCCTCTCCAACATTTGCAACTGAAATAGTAAAAAACTGCTGGCAACTCCGCCGTTACGGGCATGCAGACGTTCCCACCTGTGGGGTGTAAATCGCCACATGGTCATCCGGGAAGATGGCCGCCTGCCGATAATTACACAGGATCCTCTTTGCAACAAAACGCGCCCAGGCATTGTTTTCAGCACCCATTGAATCCTGTTCACCCACCAGATTGAAACGCAGCGGGTCAACCACGATCGCTGCAAAACGATGCTTTTCCACATCGGCGCGAAAAGCCTGTAAATAAACCTCATTTTGCGCCATCGCCATTTCCATCAATTCCTCGCGCTCATATTCTGGCACGAGTTTCACGTTCATCAGCATATGCATGGAGATCAGGTGGCGTTGGGTGATGAAAAGTATCTGGCCACCCTGGGCATTGACCTCATCCACTTCTTGCTGCAGGGCGCCAATTGTGGCCTGGGATTTGAGCGGGTCGTACTGCCAGAATCCAGCCGAGCCGCCCAGGGCGAACCAGGCCGGCACAAACACAAGCAGAGCGAGAATGCTCCAGTTCCATTTTTGTTTACCCGCCCGGTCGCCATTCTCGAGCACATGGCGGCCAAAAAACACGTAGCCAAAAACAACCAGCAAAAGCACCGCATAGGCATCCATATTATGAATGTCTGCTCCGCCCCCGATCTTGGTGCTCACCAGCAGCCCGCCGGCGAACAGAACTGCCAGCATGCCCACCAGCAAACCAGCCCGCGCGAGCCCCAACTTTAACTGGCTGGCTGGTTCAGGAGTTGACCGGAGTAACGTGTGCTGGCGACTCTCCAAAAATATTCCCAGCCATAATGGCATTGAGAATATGACAACTGCCGGGAAAACACCGAGGGAGTAAGACCCGTTCGGCCAAAGACGATACCACAACTTGGTCGAGCTCAAGCTGGTAAAAAAGTCGCCCGCATAGGAGATGGCGGATAAGGCGATGTAAACTTGCATCGAAAAGTAAGCGATGAGCGTGCCGCCAATAGACCATAGCGCCGGCTTAAACAGGTAACGCCAACCCTTCCCTTCCAGTGGAACTTCCAGAAAATACAACCCTGCAGCCAGCATGCCCGGCACAGGGTACCAGTTCAGCCGACTTAAGCCGGCCCAGATGGAAGCCAGCACCAGCCAGAACCAGGTCCGGCGCCCGTTTTTAATCGAAAATCCCCAAAGTATCATCAAAACCGGCACAGCCAGGTGCAGGTAGAGCGGAATTATAAACAGGTATAGAAAAATCCAGGCGCCGGCCAACCAGCGCAACGTTCGGTCTTCGATCTTTAAGCGCTGGATGAGGGCGGGCGCGATCAGCCCGACCATCCCAAAACGTACTGCCACCTGCCAGAAGCGGTGGAACCAGAGCGGGGCATCCAGCAGGTAAGGCGGAACGAGCAGCAGGTGCAGTGATGGGTGCAGGATTGGCCAGGCTTGTGCCTGCCCAAAAACCCGCTGCCCGATGAACAAGGCCGGGTAGTAATAACGACTTGTTTCAGACCAGCCCATCGCAAACGGGTATGCGCTGATGGCTGGCAGGTACACCGCCACGCGGTATACGACCGCCTGAAGCAGGATGGCGGCCAACAGTGCGGGCGTCCATCCTTTTCCAGGGGAAATCAACTTCAGCGCCTGCATCCCCAGCAGGCCAAACACCCAAAGCAGGAACATTCGCAGCCATCCCAGCCCCGCCAACAAGCCACCGTAATAGGGATGGAACATGATCAGTGTATAGGTAGCAAGTGCCGGTAGCAGCACAAGCCAGCCAATCCACCGCAGGCTTCCAGGGATTTTTTCGACAGATTCCAGGCCTGCAAGCAGCTTCTCACGCCCGTGAGTAAAACTCAAGCCAACCGATAACAGGCTTAACACAACCGCCAGGGCCAGTGTGCCCAGCAGGACCAACCAGGTCTTACTCGAAAACGGTGAGATACCCAGGGTTTCGGCCAGATTGAATATATCCCATACCGCCAGCCCGGCCAGAGGTAGGGTGATGATCATCACCAGCCGCCAAAAATTCAGACGTGATGGATGCGTCATCATTTCAAAATCACCTGCAATCGCTCACATCGAACAAGTACCTGGCATCCATCAGTTTCTCACCGTTCTTATCTTCCAGCTGGTCCACCAGTTTTACACAATCCTGCTGGAGCAGGCCCGAATACCGGGTAAGGTATTTCAAGTCCACGTATAGATAATCATATCCGGCTGCTTTGATTTTGTATGGGTCCGGGTTTTCAGCCAGGGCATTCCACTCCGGCAGGGTTTCTCCCATTGTTTTCGATGAACGGGTTGGCCGTCCAAAAATTGTAGCCGCGCGCGGATAGACAGGGTCATACACCATCGTGTTTGGAGCCAGGCGATCCCACTGGCGGGTAAACATCTGTGCATCGAGCGGACCCAGATAGATGGCATAAACCGGGTTGGACATGGCCGCTATCTGCAATCCAAAAAGTGAAATGCCGCTCAAGATGGCGGTCAGCCCCCAGGCAAACAGCCCAATTTTAATATTCTCACTACGACTGGCGGCCCACATCCACAGCAGCGGCAGGGCATAGATCTTCACCACCGTCAGAAAATGAGCCTGCATGCGTGATGCGGCTGTCGGGCCGGCGTTACCGGTATATTGAACGAAGACCATCAAAAGGCTGACAATAACCGACCCTACCCAGGCTGCCTCAAACCAGTTCTCATCGCGGCTGAATCCAGGCAGTCGTTTCAAAACAACCGGCACTGCAAGCACAGCCAGCCCGGTTTCTCCCAGGATTGCCACCCACTGCAGAGGGTTCAAAAGAGACAGATAACCCAGGTGGGCTGAAAGCACGGTTGGAAGGCCAAGCGCAAACCCAACCTTGAAATAAGTACTGCCCCCGCCTGAAACCTGCCGCTCCAGCCAGCTGCGAGCAATCTCCGTGAACATGCCGCCCTGCAGCAGCGCCAGCACTCCACCGATAAACATCAACCCGGTCCAGACCCACAGCGAACGCGGAAGTTTGAGACTGCGCTTCTGGATGATCCATGCCAGGGCTGCAAAGGCCAGCCCGAGATATAAAAAGGCAAAGGTAACTTCATTGGCCAGCGCCATGCCTGCCAGCAGGATCACCAGCGGGATATTGGCACGCCAATTTTTTCGCAATCCAGCCATCAGCATGAGCAGCAGCGCCATGGTGATGGCGCTGG
>Ga0172368_10003538_pt1 | contig 18868 bp, 17 predicted proteins | sample Lak11m_FD_114540 | JGI IMG/M metagenome (GOLD analysis project Ga0172368, IMG submission 114540) | Freshwater microbial communities from Kabuno Bay, South-Kivu, Congo - kab_022012_11m | ecosystem: Environmental > Aquatic > Freshwater > Lake | place: Democratic Republic of the Congo: South-Kivu...
AAGATCAATTTCTTTGGCAACAGAGACCCCATCGTGAACAACGGTGGGAGCCCCCCATTTGCGATCGAGAGCAACATTTCGCCCTCGCGGACCAAGAGTAGTTACGACTGCCTTGGCTAAAGTATTAACGCCGCGAATGAGTTTGGCGCGCGCGTCATCGGAAAATGCAAGTTGTTTGGCCATGTGTATTTATTTTTAATTAACTAATAATTGCCATAATATCTTTCTGTTCTACTAAGAGCCACTCTTTGTTTTCGACCTTGATCTCGTTGCCTCCCCATTTTTTGTAGAGCACTTTCTGCCCTACTTTGACGACCATCTTGCCACACTGGCACTCATCGTCGCCACAACTTTCTTTCCCCGGCCCAATCGCCATAATCTCTCCCATTTGCGGTTTTTCTTTAGCAGAATCGGGAAGCAAAATGCCAGAGGGAGTTTTGGTTTCCTCAGCCAAAGGTTTGATAAGAACGAAATCGAACAACGGCTTTATTTGTGAGCCTTTCATAGTTGTTTAAAAAATAACTTTTAAATTTTCTAGCACATTTTTATCATATCTGCTAACTGTTGTCAATACTTTAGTTCGTCTGCCAAATTCTCTTCACGGGGAATATATTGGAATTGAACGGGGATTGGTATATCAAGCAGAAGCCGATTAACTTCGGCGGCATATTCGCGCATTTTTGGATGCTTAATCTTAAAAAAACCGTTCAGCTGCTGAACCACTAAATTGGAATCAATTTTAATCTGGACTTGTTCACAGTTTTGATAAAGGGCTGGCTGGGAAATAAGCTCAGTTAAGGCATAAATAACCGCCTTGTATTCGGCTTCGTTATTAGTGCAGTACTCTAGCTTCACCCGCTTTTTTAGGTTACCAATAACAAACATTGCCCAACCCGGACCGGGATTTCCACTGGAGGCCCCATCCGTAAAAATAATCAGCTGCTTCATTTTTTTTTCTGCAAAAGCAATACTAACATAAGTAGCACTAAAAGCTCACCCAAAACGGTGAGCCAACTTGAGGCTAAATAGCCGTAATGAGGAACCAGGAGGAGGTTCGCAAAAATATTGAGCAAAAAACTGCCTCCGTAGACCCAGATTAATTGCCGCTCTTTTTTTTGCATAAAAAACAACCAGCTAAGAGCACTGGTAAGAAAAAAAATGGGATAACTTAGTGAAAGGATCTGCAGTGGTAGGGCCGAGGCAGCGTAATCGGATTTGACTAGACTGAGGTAAGGCGCAAGCAGAAAACCCCCAACGCTAAACAGCAAGGAAACCATAACTAAGGAAAGGGTGGCTTTTTGAAAAATTTGCCAAAACCTGGGCCGATCAGTCGCAAAGGTCTTGAGATAGTGCGGAAAAACGGCGTTGGCAAAAAAAGCAGCAAAGGCCAGAGGGAATTCGAAAAATTTGTAGGCAAGCTGATAGACTCCTACCGCACTGTCATTCTGAAAAGCAGAAATGACAAAAACATCAACCCTGGAGTACATGGTGTTGAGAAAAAGCATCACCCCCAAAGGCAGAGCCTCAACAAAGAGCGACTTTAGAGCTGAGGAAGAAGCGGGTTTTAGCAGGTTAAGATCCACTTTTGCCAAGCGCTTGGTAAAAAGAAAAGCAATCATTACCGTTAGAAAATAGCCAAAAACAACACTCAAAATAGCGTAAACCAAGCCGTAGCGAATAACCATTAAAAGGGAAAGTAAGCCAACTAACCCACCGATAACCGAAGCAAGGACGGAGAGATCGTACCTGAGCTTAAGCTGGAAAACAATATTTAGGCTGGTGTAATAACCAAAAAGCAGAATTGTGGGAGCAAAAAGAACTGTCCAGAGCTGCTCTTGGAAGGAAAAAATCAGGCTGCCGGAGAAGAGAAAAAAACAGAGAATTAATAAAAGCGAGAACAGGAAAAAGAGGCTGCGCAGGCGAAAAACTTGAGCAAGATGGTTGAGATTGCCCTTGTACTTACGCAGATAAACCGCATTCAGACCAAAATCGACAAAGAGATAGAAAAAGGCCGCAAGGGTATAGATTTTGGCATAGACCCCGTAATCTTTTGCTCCCAGAAAGCGTGCCAAGATTAGTGTGGTGAAAAAGCCAACTAAGGAGGTGAGGAAGCGCCCGAAAAATTGGACTCCGGTATTAAAGATAATTTTTTGCCTGAGCGACATTGTTTAATTATAACCGCGTAAAAAAGAAAATTTGACATTTATTTAGGGCTTATTATAATGAGGGAGATGATCTTAAAAAAACTCGTCCTTTGTTTGTTACTTTCCTCATTTTTCCTTTTCCCCGCAAAAAGTGAGGCTTTTAGTTGGAACTATGGAACGATCAGTGGGGTTGTTTACTAGGATATTAACCAAAATACCGTTCGGGACGGAGTGAAAAATGAGCCCGGACTCATTGACTGGAAGGTGTTTGTTGACGCAAACTATAATGATTTTGCCGATGAAGGAGAAATTTCTACCCAAACACTTGACGGACCACTAAACCCGGGAGTTCTTGATGGCGTTTATTGGTTACGTAAAGTTCCTACAGGAATGGTGCGAGTTTGCGTTGTTCCCCAAGGTAATTGGCTTAGTACCTTTCCGGAACAGGCCAACTGTCGCGAGATAAACTTAAGCCCTTTGACAATTAAAACTGGAGTGAATTTTGGCTATTTGGAGGTACAAAGCGGCACTTTGTCAATTGACGTGATCACCACTCCTAGCGGAGCAACCGAGATTTTTGAATTTGAGTTACGTCAACAGGACGCAGTACTGCAAACAGCCGCACTGGCGGACTTGGACGAGCCGGTAAGCTTTACCCTCGACCCGGGGGAGTATCAATTAACACAGAACCTTCCGGAAAATTCGACGCTTTATCCATATAAAGCAACCTGCTTAGTTGACGGAGTATCAACTGATCCGGAAACGATAACACTTAACGCCGGAGAGAGTGTAGAGTGTGTTTTTGATAACCGCCAAAGCGGCAAAATTCGAGTATTTAGCTTCCACGACTTGGACCGAGACGCAATGCAAGCGGCTAACGAGCCAGGCCTTGTGGGCTGGGAGTTTGCTGTATATCGCGGAGGAGAATGTAATGTCGCAGAAAACTTAGTTACTCAGGGAGTTACAGATGAATTTGGGTATGTTGTTTTGGCGGGAGTGTTTCCGGACGAATTAAACCCAGTAGAGTACAGTGTTTACCCAGCCACCCTGTTTGACGGTAATCATGATAACTGGTTTGAAACCAGCGGAGGAAATTGCCGATCACTCTCAATAGAAGACTTTAGCTCCGAGAAGAATCTGATTTTCGGAATTGCCGAGCAACCCTAAGCAAGCTTGCGAATTCCCTCACTGTTTGATATACTATAAGCCATGTCAGAATTAAGATCAGTGATCGCCTTCTTTTTGGGGTTAGTATTCTTTATTGTGCTTATAGGTTTAGCAATTGGGCGAATTCGAGTGCCCCGCGCTTCTCAACAAGCTAGTATTACCATTACCGCAACCCCAACTCCAACGGCTGTGCCAACAAAAAAACCGGGATTATTTGCGCGGATTGCGGGGATTTTCAGAAAAACCACGCCAACCCCAACCCTTAAGGCTCCAATCACCGAGCCAACTTTAACCAACACTCCAGTGGGAGAAATGAAGCAGGCACTTGACCCGGGTGAGATTACCGGCGGACGAGTTATGACGACCAAAGGTGGAGAGGTAATAACTATAGACGAAACCGGACCACGTACCTTGGTGGCTGAGGGAACAGCAACAATTCCCGATTCAGGCGCCCCAACGCTCTTACTTCCGCTTAGTTTACTGCTCGGAGGATTTGGATTGAAGCTTCGCCGCCAAAGTTAAGAAGCGGCTAACTTTTTTTTGGTTTTTTCCCAGGATTGAAGAACCCGCCAGTGCTTAATTTTTTGGTGATCTCCGGAGAGTAAAATCGCCGGAACTTTTTGGCCCCGATATTCCTCTGGACGGGTATACTGAGGATATTCAACCAAAGAAACCGTTTCTCCACTTTGAGATAACACTAATGGATCCTTAGTATATTTGTAGAGGGTTTGCTTATCAATTTCCATAAAAGTTTCTTCGGTGGTTGCCTCGTCCTTCTTGAGCACTCCGGGAATGAGACGCACCAAGCTGTCCAGAATCACTAGAGCCGCCGCTTCGCCTCCTGACAGGACAAAACGTCCAATACTAACTTGGGCATCTACGTACTGAAGCAGCCGCTCATCTACTCCTTCATAGTGACCGGAAATTAGCAGGAGGTGATCGTGCCTTCCAATAGTTGCCTTTGCCTGTTCCTGAGTCCAGGTTTTTCCTTGCGGAGTTAAGAGCATTTTGTAGGCTGCCCCATATTGAGACTCCGCCTTCTCAATGGCTCTGACTAAGGGATCAAGCATTAGGAGCATTCCTGCTCCTCCACCATAGGGGTGGTCATCCACTGTTTGGTGACTGTCGGTACTATATTTGCGAAAATTAACCAGATTAAAACGGATTTTTTCTTTAATCTGCGCTTGTTTAAGAATGCTCTGGTTTAAAAAAGGAGTGATTACTTCCGGAAAAAGAGTTAGAAGCGTAAGCGTTTGCATTAGTGATCACATTTTTTAATAATTATTTCGAGTTGCAAAAATATTGGTCGAGTTGGATCAAGCTTTAGCGCTCGCTTAAGCGCAGATTGCGCCAGCTTACAATCACCCAGATTATAAGCCAATACCGAGAGATAGGCAAAACCGTCTGGGTAATCCGGATACAGTTCCAACAACGATTGGATCTCCCGTAACTTAGCTAACTGTTTTGCTCTAATTTTGGCGACCTCACTTGAAAGAGCTTCTCGCCCTAACTTGGCCAACTCGGTTTTTAGATAGAGATCTAAATTGGGATTGGTATTCGTTTTCAGAACTGAGGCTAAAGTTTCGACAGACCCAGGATTTTTTAGTAGTTCTTTGAGATGCTCCGGCTGCTGATAACTGAGATACCAATTAAAAAGCAGAAAAAAAAAGCTCCCGAGAATGATAAAACCAATAAATAATCGCGGTAAACAGGCTTTCAGATTAAGCTTTGCGGGGATAATCCGGGATATTTGCGGGAATTTATTCTTCTCTTTCGCTTGAGAATTTTTTTTGGGTGGACTCATTTAACCTTAATTATACTAAACCGTAATTAAATACCGTTCTGTTGATTTTAAGCTGTTATTATAATCTATTCGGGAATAATACGGGATATTTGCGGGAATTACTGATCGATAATTTCTTTCTCGTGAGCGGCGGATAGTACTTTCATCGCTACATGATTTGGGCCGGCAAAAAACAACCCTTCGCCAATCCCAGAGGAAAGCAGGAAGTGTTTTTCTCCGCTAGTTAAGAAAAAGATATCGGCTAACTTCTCAACGGCAACGGGGGACTGTTTAAGAATGATTTGCAAGCTAGAATTGGTAAGGATGGCTTTACCTTCATTTGTCGCCAAAAAATCTTCCACATCTTGGGTAATGGTGGTTAAACCAAGCCCATACTTCCGGGCACGCTTAGCGAAATTAAAGATATAGCTTGCGGTATCCTTCTGTTTGATTAGGTACCAAGATTCGTCAATAATTAGCAGGCGTTTTTTCTTTTGGTGACGTACCTGATTCCAGATGTACTCCATCACAATATACATCGCCACTGGCCGAAGGTTTTCTTCTAAGTCCCGCACTCCAAAAACAGTGAGTTTATTTTTAAAACTGAAGTTTGATTGGGAATTAAAAATTCCCGAGGCGGAGCCCTTAATAAATTTTTCAAATTTAAAGGACATATTTTTGGCCGCTTCTTGCTCCATCCCAATCAAAACTTTGTATAAATCCTCTAACAGTGGTGGCTGTTTTGCTTGGGTAGTTGAATCTTGAGTGATCCCTTTTTGCTGGTAGGTCATAATCAGCGCTTTGTCTAATAGGGCGTCTTCTTCGGGAGTGAGCTCACCCATAACCACTCGCAACAGGGTATGTAGATTAAGGATATTGTTAGCAAGCGCGTCTTCCCCTTCTTCTTTAACTGGCAAATCAAAGGGATTGAGACGAATTGGGGAGCTAAGAGCAAACTCTACGTAATCGCCGCCAAACTTCTGACAGAGATTTTTGTATTCGTTCTCAGGATCAATAATAATCACTTCCACTCCAACCATAAGCTGGCGCATTACCTCAAGTTTGATCATGAAGCTTTTTCCACCACCGGATTTACCCAAAACCACCATATTGGCGTTTTCCAAACTGAACCGGTCGAAGATTACTAAACTGGAATCGGATTGATTGATTCCGTAAAGAATACCCTCGGATTGGGTAAGTGAAGAGGTAATAAATGGGAAAGTCATCGCTAAGGAAGTGGTGTCCATATTCCGCCAAACATTGAGCTTATCCATAAATAGGGGGAGGGTTGACTTAAAGCCTTCCTCAGCCTCCAAAACCGCCCGTTTAGAGATAATCAAAAGTGAAGAAAGAGAACTTTCGACCTCTTTGACCATCCGTTCCAACTCATCTCTTGTTGCGGCGGGGATCGTGATATAAAGGCCAAACTGGAAAAAACGCTCGGCCCCTTTGGCAATCTCTGCCTGAAGCGAAAGAGCATCGTCTAGAGCTACCTGAACCGAAGGATCGACTACCCGACCCTTGCGGATCTCTCCTTCAAGAGTGGCTTCCATCTCGGCAATTTTGCGTTTTAGATCGTCCAGAACCACTTTCGACTGTGTTGGATAGATAAAGAGAGAGACCAAAAGCGAGTTGTCGAAAGTAATTAAGGGATTAAGCCAATTCGGGCCAACATAACGCGGGTAACCCACCACAAAGAGTGTGGTATAAAACTGTTCGTTGATTTTAAGGTGCGAGAAATCAACTTCGACATAAGAGGGGGCAATGATATCCGTTAAACTACTCATTCCCAAAGCAAATTTCTTGGCAACCTTATCTGTGGTTATCTGCTTGGCAGGAGGTGCCCCCCCTTGAGGAGAGGTGGTTGGGGCTGGGGCTGGTGCAGGCTTTTTTCCAAAGAGCATTATTCGCCGTGAACTAAATAACTTTCAAACATCGTTGCATCAACTAAATCCGCCCCAGTTGAGGAGGGGTTGTAGAGATTGTAGTAAAAATTTACCAACTCTGTCTTACTAAGAACCTGGGAACGTAAACCGACTCGAGCCAGAAGCCGCAAAATATGGTCCTTTTTGGGATAAAGCGCCGTTTTGCCCCGTTGCAAAATATAATCACTTGAATAACCGGCCGTCGAGGCTCCCTTAACTCCCATTTCTAAAGGCGAAAAGGGAATTACGATAAAAAAGCGCTTTTTGAGAACCGAATTTTGGGTAACAATGCCTTTAATGAATTCAATATATTTTAGTAACCACTCTTTGATGGCGGCCTGGTTTTGCTTCGCGAGCGCCTTTTCCAGATACTCCAAGTAATCGGAAATATTCATCCGGCTCGAGGAGATGACAATTTGAATTGCAAAGGAGAGTGAGTTCAGCAATGATCCAAAAGAGTACACTAGAGAGTTTTGCTCCTCCTCTGAAAGCAGGGAGAAGTTGATCGCTGAGGTTTCAATCACCATGCAACAAGCTCCGTCTTTCAATAAAACGACATCTTCATCAATCTTACGGATTTCAATAAACTCCTGTGTGGTTGACTTAATTGGAGCGGTTGGTTTTTTGTTCATGTTTGGGCAAAAATTTCCAGTTGTGGTTTAGTTTGGTCAATTTTCATTCTAGCAAAGGTGTGTTTTTTTTGTGGGTCTTCGACTTCTAAAAAGTACTCACCTAAAGGCAAGGGAAGATTGTTCTGGAAGTGACCCTGAGCATCGGTGCGAAACAAACGAATAGTTTCCGTTCCTTGCTTAATGTAAACCATTAATCCTGAGAGTGGCAAACCATTTGCCGTAAGCACTGTTCCGGAAAAGAGCAGCGGGGATGGCCCGGGATCTCTCGCGACCACTTTTGGGAGATTAATCTCCGTATAGTTTGGTTCAGTACTTGGGGGCTTTGGAGTATCGGCTAAATTAGTTAGGTTGTTGGTTCCTCCAATCATCATAGCCTGAATTCCTCGCTTACGTGACTCAAAGTTGTCTCCAAGCTCCTTTGCCGCTTCCCGATTGTCCGTTTTCGGTTTTTTTTGCTGATACTCATTAAGCACCTGCTGCGCTTTAAGATGCTGCAGAAGAACCTCTCGGGGGGGAAGCTGTAATCCCAAGAGGATTTTTGGGGGTAGGTTGTGTTTGTGATAAAAATACTGAGTTGGCGACAAGAGGCGCTTAAAGACATTCTTTAGCCAAATATCCATCGGTCGATCGTTAACCGGAACAAAGGCAAAACCAATCCCCAAGAGCGCGGGAATTGCAGCAATGAGCAAATTTAAAAACAAAATTGCAGGAACCAAAAAATAGAGAATCACGGCTATGGCTATTCCAAAAGCGAGAAAACCAAATTGTTTAATAGTTAATTCTCCAATTAGCTTAAATTCAAAAGTGGTTATTTGCCGCGGTACCGGATGTTCCTGCATAAAACCATCTTAGCATGTTTTGCCCCTCGTTTGACATTCAAACACAAACTTGTCACAATGAAATTGATGAAAAAATGGTTGGTTGTTTTTTTGCTACTGTTCTTCTTGATGGCGCCATTTAGTAAGCTACAGGCTCAAGAACCAGCCGAACAGGAAAGTGTTACTATACAGACCGGAAGTTCATTCCGAGACGCGGGCGGAACTGGTTATGGAGACGCGGTTGAAAACACCGATCAAACCGGACAAGTGAATAAGGAGTCAATTGATAGCTACACCCTACAAACGATTATCCCAATGTCTCTTAACGAAGCTTTGGTTGGTTGGAACGGGAAAACCTTAACCTTGGAGAAATTTCAAAAAAGTGTGCTTGGGCAAACCTCCCAGGCAATGGCTTTTTTATATCAAGAAAAACCAGCTTCGACGATGGAGTATTTGGCTTGGGTAGGAAACCGCGCGGGTATAATTCCTAAAACCTATGCTCAAGGAGTGACCTTCTCTCGACTACTGCCGATTTTGCCTATTTGGAAGGCTTTTCGGGATATTGCCTTTGCTCTACTGGCAATTATTATGCTGATGATTGGATTGATGATTATGTTTAGAGCTAAGGTAAATCCCCAAACAGTTGCCAACGTTGAGAACACTATCCCGAGAGTAGTTGTCACAATTATTCTTATTTGGTTCTCTTTTCCTATTGCCAGCCTGACTATCGATTTTATGTATGTGATAATTACCGCCGGAATTGGGGTGATTGGCACGGCTGTAGGCGACGAAAACATAATCGCAGCTATTAAAGACTACTCTACTGGCGGATTTATGACTTTGGCCGGAAAGACACTTGCACCTGTAGTTGAGTTTGCCAAGCTTGGCTCGACAGGAGGAACTATTGGTAGCACTATTGGAACAGGAACAGCTATAGCTGGGGCCCTTGTACCTGCTTTCGGCATTCCTGTTGCCATATTTGGATTACTCATTACGGGACTAAGTGGTGGATTGACAGGAGCTTATGCAAATGATGGCGGCACTGGTCTGATGACGATGTTGAGTCCGATTTTTATTTTGTTAATTTTTGTTGTGCTTTTTTTTCAAATCTTCAAAATCTTTTTTTTGCTTTTGAATGCCTACATTCAGATATTAATTAGCATTATTATTAGCCCACTGTATCTCCTTTTTAACGCTATTCCCGGGCGCAACACTTTCACCAGTTGGTGGAAAGGGATTGTTGCCAACATGCTTAGTTTTGTGGTGACTGCGCTTATGCTTTATATGGGCTGGGCAATTGCCCACGTGATTAGTGGGCAATCATTATGGACTCCTCCTTTTATTGTAGCTTCTGGAACTATACAGGCTGGCGCCATATCTCAATCTTTAGTTGGCTTGATTGCTTTAGGAATTGTTCTCCTAATTCCTCAGGTGATTGGGATGGTTAAACAAGCCCTTGGAGTTAAGCCAATGTTTAATGTTGGTCCAAGTATGATTATTAGCCCAGTAACTTCAACCGTGCAATCAGGATTTGGGCTTGCTGGACAACTTAATGCTCTACAACAAATAACCGGTAAGGATGGGATCTTAGGGAAATACCTTAAAAGAAGCTAATAAACACCTACTTTGAATCCAATTCTTTCATTCCTTGTTGAATCGCTACTATAAGAATTGCAAACAAAAAGATTAAACCATAAACACCAAATTGAGCTGTATCTTTAAGTGGATTAATTCCTACCCAATCGTAGAGTCGCCTAACTGTGGACGGATACTTGTCGTTATAGGTAACCTTTTTCAAATAAGAGTTGCCAAAATTGTGTACTTTGGAAAAAATATTGCGATTGAAAAGATCTCGCCGACTTGCTTGTTGGCCTGGAGGTAAAGCAGCAATTCGCTCCTCAATTGCCTCTAACTGTTTGTCTATATATGCGAATTGGTTTTTAAGATAAACTGTATTCACTTTTGCACCTACTGCCACCGGTTCTTTCCCATCGATGTTCATAGGTAAAAGCCCTTTTTGATGTGCCTTAAGAAGGAAGTTACGGAGACGAACATAATCGGCACGGGCGGCCGTACTTCCGTGCATAATACTCTGGCGAGGGTATGCCAACTCAGCCAAGCTCTTCCCACTTTGTGTAAAGCGCTGAAGCGTTATGGTATCTAAGTAGCGTAAGTTTTCGCTCCCCGGCTTAACCATCATTAGCCATTGAGTGATTAAATGACTGGCTAGCTCGTGACGTGCCCCCTCCCAGATTAATCCTTCATAAACCGAGGCCGCTTTGTTTACTTGGTTAAGAAATTCGTCCTCAACCGTGTCTAATTCCTTAGCTGTTGTTGCGCGCACTGCCTTGGGAATAATTTTGAGCGCCTCTCCCATTTCTTTTTGGCCGTTGATTTTTGTCGCAAAATCGTCGAACATGCGCCCATGCAAACTTTTACCACTATTTTTAGCGCCTAAATATTCGGGATTAAAAACCACAAACTCTTTGAGCGCAAAGTTAGAATAGTAAATATTGAAAAGGGGGCCAGTTACTTTCTGTTCGCTTGTAGTAAGTCCATGCAAAAAAGTAAAGAGATCGACCTTTGCCTCTCTGGCAGAGCGGCCGTTAGCTCCAATATTATGGTACCGTAGCCTATCTGTAATCCCTCGGGGAATATTGTTACCCAACAAGTGTTTACTTAAAGCAAGAGGGTCAACTTCACGCTCTTTCAGAGAACCATTGGGAGAACTAAAATTTAAAGCTGCGGGCCCATCAAAACTAAAAGCCTCTGCTCCATAAAGATTACGATAAAGATTAGTGGAAATAACCTTCACCATTTCGTTGAGATTGATTTCCAACAAGTGCTCTTGCTTCAGAGTTCTGAAAAAACTAAGAGTATTATTGTAATTTTGTGAATGCTGACCATCGGCACGACTAGATTCAGAGACAAGTTCGGCAAGAAGTTGCCGCAAACTCAAACGGGAAGTTGTATCTAAACTGTGATGATTACGAGTATTGATAATATAATCCTGAAGAGCCATCGTAGACTCTAAAAGAAGAAAACTAATTTCCTTGGATTGAACCATCTGTTCCTGTAGCTCATGACCAGCAACACTTTTCCCCGTAAGAGAGGTTCGCATACTTGGTGAAATCAGCTGTAATAAAGCTTGCCCCTCTTCGTTTTCAGAACCTGAAATCTGCTGATAAATATCTTTCTGCCATTCACCCATAAACTCTTTATCATTTTGATGAATAAAGCGTTTCATATCGGTACGTACAATAAAATTAGTTGGAGTATATTCATAGCTGAGAGAATAGAGATAGCTACGCATAAATTTAACGTAGGCTTCTTTATTTTTTGGATCTAAAAACTTTGAATATTCTGTATCTTTCTCGAAAAAACCCACTAAAAGATAGGCAAACTGATCTCCTACCTGAAAGGCATGGTCAATAATCTTTTTGAGATCTGTAACTGAAAAGTATGTACTCTGAGCCGATAAAATTTCTCGATTTGTTGGATTTGCAGCTCCTGCTACCTCAGAAGAGGTATTTTTTTGCTTAAGAAACCAATCGAGAAATGCTCGGTGATCGAAAAAATCGTTACGCCAACCATTGAGAGCTGTAATACCAATTGGAGAATAAAGATTATTGAGGCGGTATGCCAAAGTAAATTTTCCATCGAGTCGACGTTCGAGAATATCATCGTTCATGCCAGTATAGAAGGTTTGTTGTTCGGCTTTCGCATGGCGCAAAATATCGATCGGGCCAGACATAACATCGTGAGCACCAAGAAACCCTCTGGAAAAATACTTGCCTAAACGTTCAAAAAAACTACCCTTAATACCTGCCTCAGCTAAATTATAGGCTCCACCAAAAACTAATTCATTAACTTTGTACTCATGGGCAATATCTAGCCAAAGATATAGGTGGAGCAAGGGATTAGTTTGTAAAAGAAGAGCTCGAGCAAACTCGTCGTAGTAAACATTTTTTAGCTCTGGTCGAACTGAGGCCATATAGCCAAATAGTGCCTCCGCAGCAGCTTTATCGCCCTCACCTGGAGCCGCCAACGAACGAGCATTACGTACCGCAGCAATAATTTTATGATGATGGGATTCAACATCGTCGACTCTCAAATCCATAGGTGGGAGTAAATTTGATAGTTCATTAGTTAAATCACCCATGCCCACGACCATCATTTTGGCAATCGCTTCATAAACCACAATTTCATCTTCCCCTGCCTCTGGAAAGACTGTTTTCCAAGCACGCTTCATTGTGAGATCTTCCAAGCCAACGCTTCCTTCGTGTGAAGTTGCATAAATGGAGGGACGAAATTGACCATTCCCTCGCATGATATTTAATTTCCAAGCTTGATAATAAGCCGGTAGGATAAACATGATTTCATGAGCCTCCTGAGGAAGAGAATCGAAAACATCGTTCCCCATAATCGCAGCAGCCTTTTTGAAAGCATCGGTATCTCCTTTGGCTAGAGAACTAATAAGCTGATCACTTTCTGAAGCTACCTTACTTAGGTGTTCCATACGTTTACCAAAATCAACCATTAGCTTTTCCATACTCACAAGCTTAGGACTTTCCACATCATAATCGATACTGGCAAAACCGTGCTCCACAAAACCAGGGAGAAGCTCTTCAAATTTGACGTTACTGACAATTTGCAAATGTTGTGTGATATTACCTAAGTCATTATTTGGACGATAGGAGCCTCCTAAAAAACTCAATTTACCCACAGTAAAAGCACGGTTTGAAATTAGTTGGTTGATACGGTGTAGAGAGCTTTGAAAAGAGTTTGGCAAACTCTCTTTTTTGATCATGTATCGAGTTTGCTTGAGGTAAAAAGCTTTGAGATCTGCTAAAACCACGTCAACTGCTTCATGCTGGCGAATAAGCAAATTTCCCTTATGGATTAGTTCGTCCTTCTGACCAGGGTGTTTTGCATCCTGAGCCTCAAGATGTGATTTGGTTTTGTAGCGGAAAAAGATATCTTTAATTTCGGTATTACTGCTTTCCATAAAAGAGAAAGCCACTAAAGAGGAATTTAGACCATTGTAGCCAAACATTTCTGTAAGATCATAGCCAATTTGATAGCCACCATACATACTATCTGGGTCTGTCCAGGATTTTAAGCGACTTTGCTTATAATTAAAAAAACTTCTGAAGGTATCATAATAGCTTTTCGCTATTTCCTGAATGTCTGATGGAAGATCTGAGGAGGCTAATGACGCATAATAGCGATCTCTAAGCTGAGCAAACCTAACCTCTACTGCGGCTTTTTTGGCGATTGCGTCATCGGAAGCAATAGTGTTCTGCGCCTTATTAAGTTCAACTACCAATCCATCAAGATCAATTTCCAAAAACTGATAGAGCCAGTCTCGTTTTTTGGTAACGATTTCGGCGCCATCAAGACCTTGAAAACTCGGAATTTGTGTAAGGTCTATTTCTTTAATCGCCCGTTCTAAGGTTTGATAGGTGCTCACAAAGCGCTGCACCGCTTGCGTATCACGACTACGCTCTCTTTCTGCGTTATTTCTAGTTAGTTCTGAGGCTTGAGTCAATTCATCAATATCCAAGGGTAGATTAACCCCAAGAATCTCTGCCTCTTCTGAAGTAAGGCCTAAACCAGCTAATATATTGGGTAGAGTTGAGCTAGCAAAACTATCACTAAGACCATAGTTTTCTCCAGCTACACGCATTAGTTGAGAAACAAAATTGAGGGCATTAGCACTCCTACCAATAGGAGAAGCTTCAGCTAAAAAAATTTCCACGGCTAATCTTATACGTCGCTCCCCTTCATTTGTTCCTCCATTACTCCCTTCATTAGTTTTTACTAAATAGCGAGTTAGGGGTAAAACTAATGAGGCTAAATTCCCCTGTTCCTCAAAATTACGACAAACTTCTGCAGTTTGGGCATAAAAACTTTGATTCGAACCAGATGAGTTTGCAGCCATTTCTGTAATCCCGATAACCAACTCGGCTGAGACCTGGTTAAGATCAATGTGCTTTTGTGAATCGGGGTCGGCTTGACTTTCAATAACCGCTCTTTGCAAATCGGTTAAGCGTTTAATCCCTCGATTCCGTTTATTACTTGTCTCTGTTGTCTTATCAACAATTTTATCTTCAACCGCACCATCAACATAGGTATCAATCTGCTGCTTAGCGTTAGTTCCCGCTTTAAGTTTACCCTGAAAAGTTTGGATAAGTTTATCTCTTAATTGTTGAAGAATATTACGACGAGACTCGAGTTCTTGGGGATTATTAATTTCTGGAGTATTCATTTTATTTGGTTAATAATTAAGCGACAAAAGATGCCCTTAGCGATAATATCTTTAAACCCGCAATTCAGGCAGCCTTCATAACTAGCTATAAAAAACAAGATTAAGTCTAGCAAAAAGGCAAGAGGCAATAAAGGGAGAAGTACTCCGAGAGTTAGGTAACGGACAACGTTTCGCTTTTTGGGCTTTGACGTTTTCACGTTAGAACTATAACTACTCATATTATAGCATAATAGCAGTTTGAGCCGTAATATCAAACCTCAAGCATTTACTTAGCGGATATTTTTTGAGCAGCTAGTTGTTGGCGGTATTGCCAAATTCCAAAGAGATTAAAGATGTTCCAATAAAGGGCAAGCCCGATGGGGAAGCGATAGGACATCCAACCTATCATCACTGGGAAAAGATAAAGCATCTGTTTCTGCATCATCTGTTGCATCTCTTGAGAGTCATCTTTTTTTTCTATTTTCTTGCCATCCTTGTCCATGACCATTTCTTTAAGTACTGGTTTCCTCGGTTGCATAGTCTTCCCGGAAAGATAGGCTTGATACAGCTGCAAAAGAGCCGTTACCACCGGTACCAATAAATACCACCAGCCCCAAGTTTTCCAGTCGGCAGGTGTTTTGCTAAGGTTAAAATTCAGAAAGGAAATGTTGATTCCCTCCACTTTGAGCCAAGTAGAATAGAGCATATCGTTAATATTCTTGAGCGTGGCAAAATCCCCACCATTGTTAACCACACGAGCGAGAGCGTTATATAGACCAATAAACAACGGCAGCTGAATTAAAAATACCAGACACCCGGAGCCGGGATTGATTTTGGCATTCCGGTAGAGTTCAAGTTGGGCCTGTTGCAATTTGGCCGGTTCGGTTTTATATTTCTTTTGCAGTTTGGCTAACTGAGGCTGAAGTTCCTGCATCTTTTGTGACTGGACAATCTGCTTCTTCATAAAGGGGTTAATAGCAATCCGAGCAGCTGAAGTCACGGCAATAATGGCAAAGCCCATTGAACCAGGAATTCCCAGTGACGCAAAGATCTTATAGAAGAACATAAGAGCGTTCACAATCGGCGCAATTAGAAGAATGTCAAAAATATTCATGAATCCCCATTATAACAAAACAAAAAGCCGAGGGAAAAGCAGAGAATTTGCTTGACATCGAAAGTGAGCTTATATATAATGCTTGAACTTTATGAGAACTTATTGATTCGGGCAGGATGGAGAACCTCATTCTTGGTTTTCCAAAAAAACCCACGAGTGTTTTTTTATAGCTAGGGATCTGATCTTTACCGGGCCTGTAGCTCAGTTGGCCAGAGCGATCGCCTTGCACGCGATAGGTCACCGGTTCGAATCCGGTCAGGTCCACAGTGTTTTTGTCGGCCAAATTGGTTTTCTTCGGGGTAGTAGTCAGTGACGAGCTCGCTACTACCCCCAAGAAGGTCATTCAAGGGCCTGCACCTTAACAAGTAGTTTTGATTAATAAAACAAGTCTTTTTGTTTTGATTTATTTTTTATAGCAGAATACAGGGATTGGGGATTTTAAGGCAAATGGTGGATGCCCTGGCGCTAGAAGCTGATGAAGGACGTGTGCTTGATCACGAAAACGTCGGTGAGACATTTAGCAGTCGTTACCAACCGGCGGTTTCCGAATGGGAAAACCCACTCTTTCAGTAATGATTGAGTATCTTTCCGCTTGTCGGAAAGAAAGGAACTCGGGGAACTGAAACATCTAAGTACCCGATGGAAAAGAGACCTCTTAAGGTATTCCGTTAGTAGCGGCGAGCGAAAGCGGAGAAGCCCAAACCCAGATTTATCTGGGGGTTTCGGACTCTGCATAATATTCTTTTTTCACAGAAGAACATCCTGGAATGGATGACCATAGAGAGTGAAAGTCTCGTAAACGTAATGAAGAAAGAATTGGCGGAAGTTCCAAAGTACCACGAAGCACGGCAACTTTGTGGGAAGACGGCCGGGCCACCGGCCAAGGCTAAATACTTCTAGCGACCGATAGTGAACTAGTACTGTGAAGGAAAGGTGAAAAGTCCCCCGGAAGGGGAGTGAAATAGAACCTGAAACCGTTTGCTGACAATCAGTCAGAGTCGTAGTAATACGATGATGGCGTGCCTATTGAAGAATGAGCTGGTGAGTTTTCAACCGTCGCGGCTTAATCCCATTAGTGGGAGGAGGCAGAGCGAAAGCGATTTTCCAATTTATTGGAGAAAGGTTTTAAAATGCCTTTGTGGCGGTTGGAAGACCCGAAACCAGGTGAGCTAGTCATGGACAGGGTGAATCCTGATTAATTTTGGGAGAAGGCCCGAACTCTTTGCCGGTGAAAAGGCATGAGACGATCTGTGATTAGGGGTAATATGCCAATCGAACCTGGATATCGCTGGTTCTCCTCGAAATGCGTTAAGGCGCAGCGTCAAATCTTAACCCTTGCAGGTAGAGCTACTGAATGAAGTTGGGGGCTTTATTGCCTTCACCTTCAATCAAACTCCGAATTACAAGGCGTATGAGTTGGCAGTGAGTCCGGCTAGGATAAGCTAGTCTGGGCGAGAGGGAAACATCCCAGATTTCCGTTTAAGGTCTTCAAATGATTTCTTAGTGGTAAAGGAAGTAAGAATCCATAGACAGTCGGGAGGTTGGCTTAGAAGCAGCCATCCTTTAAAGATAGCGTAACAGCTCACCGAAGAAGGATTCTTGCGCCTAAAATTATCGAGGCTAAGTTATCTACCGAAAACGAAAAGCGTCTCCCTTTGGGAGGCGGATGGTAGAGGAGCGTTCCAATGACAGTGAAGCCTCAGGTGTAAACCAGGGTGGAGTTCATTGGAAGTGAGAATGCCAGCATGAGTAGCGTGACAATCCCGATGAAAATTCTGGACGCCGAAAGTCTAAGGTTTCCTACGCAACGTTCGTCGACGTAGGTTTAGGCGGATCTAAGGCAAACCTGCCAATAGTGGCAGGGTAGCTCGATGTATAGCTGGTTAATATTCCAGCCCTTTTAGTAAGTTTTGTCTTTAAATTGACGGATTTTGTATTTTCAAGCATGACCATCGATCATGTCGTGTGCTTTGTCTAGCTCAACAGGGCTAGATCGAGTCAATCCCCAACGCAAGTTGGGGAAAGTTGGAGAGAGGAATTCCTAGAAAAGGTTTAAAGAGTCGCTTATTAAAATCCGTACCGTAAACCGACACAGGTAGACTGCTAGTAGACTAGTAAGGCGTGCGGTATACAATAGCTCAAGGAACTCGGCAAAAAAGCTAGGCGTAACCTTTGGGAGATGCCTTGCCCCACCTTGCGTGGGGCCACAGCTAACGAGTGCTAACCGACTGTTTAACAAAAACACAGGTCTCTGCAAACCCTTAAAGGGGAAGTATAGGGACTGAAACCTGACCAGTGCTGGTAAGTTAAACATTGGGAGTGATCCTCGATTTATCGAGATGAGCTCCTGATGCAAGCTCCAGTAAACGTCAGCGATAACTCTGATCGTTCTAAGGTAGCGTAATCCCTTGCCGGGTAAGTTCCGGCCCGCATGAACGGACCAACGAGTTAGCAACTGTCTTGAGCTTTTAACCGGCGAAATTGAAATGGCTGTGAAGATGCGGCCTACTTGTACCAGGACAAAAAGACCCCAGAAGCTTTACTGTAGCTTAATATTGAGAAGAGATTCCTGACTGTCGAGCGTAGGAGGGAGGGCTTTGCCCGTCAATGGAACACCTCTCTTCAGAAATCTTGACTCTAACCCCCAGGAATGTGGGAACAGTATTTGGTGGGCAGTTTTGCTGGGGCGGCAACCTCCAAAAACGTAACGGAGGCGTACAAAGGTGCTCTTATTCCGTAAAGAAACCGGAATGAATGTGTAAAGGCAAAAGAGCGCTTGACTGCAAGACAAACAAGTCGAGCAGAGACGAAAGTCGGTCTTAGTGATCCTCGATTCCGCTGTGGTAAGCGGAACGGGCTTAACGGATAAAAGCTACTCTGGGGATAACAGGCTGGTCGCGCCTAAGCGTCCATAGCGACGGCGCGGTTCGGCACCTCGATGTCGGCTCATCGCATCCTGGAGCTGTAGAAGGTTCCAAGGGTTGGGCTGTTCGCCCATTAAAGCGGTACGCGAGCTGGGTTCAGAACGTCGTGAG
>Ga0172368_10003540_pt1 | contig 18856 bp, 17 predicted proteins | sample Lak11m_FD_114540 | JGI IMG/M metagenome (GOLD analysis project Ga0172368, IMG submission 114540) | Freshwater microbial communities from Kabuno Bay, South-Kivu, Congo - kab_022012_11m | ecosystem: Environmental > Aquatic > Freshwater > Lake | place: Democratic Republic of the Congo: South-Kivu...
AAATAATAATATTTCAAATGCAAAAGTTTATTTATACAAAAAAATAAGCTCAGGAGATATATTAATTAATCCAATTCCAAAATTAACAAACATACAAGGAGACGTTAATTTTCCTTTAATGAGATCTGGATACAAATATTTTGCGTATGCAATCCATACTATTGATAATCTGGAAGGAACGTCTTCAGAAAAGAAATTAGATGCAAATCAGTTTTTACAATTGGATGTTTCTTTAACAAATACTCCTAGAATATTGAATCTTAAGGTTACTCCAAGTAACTATGATGTTAATTTTTATAGTCCAACACATGAATTAATTATTGATTATGTGGTTAATGAGGTTGATCAAAATAAACAATATATATTTACTACTAATAACTCACAAATTTATGCTGTTGTTAGAGCTGGGGGATATGCATCCTATCAAACAGAGATAATTAAATTATATCCTGGTCAGGAGGTATTTAAAGAAATACAATTAGCTACACTTGCATCCTGTTCAAAAGCAAAGCTTGAACTTCTTGGGTTATATAGCAAGGAAGGGGATGTGAAGGTAACCAATATAGATTATAATAATTATACATTAGCAGATGAATATAAACTCAAGTTTAAATATTCTGCTTGTCTAGCAAGTAAGGATATTTCCTATGCTCACATTAGAAGCGGAACCAAACAAATAGTGGACGATGATTCTATTGTTTTACAGGGAGTGTATACTACTGTTGAAGAAGCAACACAAAAACTTGGATTTGCATTCCAAGGTGAATTAATTGATTGGAATACAGCATACTATAATCAATATTATGATCCTGATCATTCCTATTCATGGAATAACCTTGGAGAGAAATGGATTGATATTGATTTTAAAGACTCTGATATAGACCAAATTGAATTTTCTGTTAATTTCACTTTTAGGGGAGATATATCTCCAATTGAGGATTATAAAATAAACTATAGGGCATTATCCTTTGATGATCCAATCTTCTATTTTGATCCACAGCTTACTGGTGCAAACAATTGGTCAATCGTTCCTAAGGGATACTTCTATGCGAAAACAAACAAATACCAAATTCCTTTTGCAAATACAGACTATATTTTGACCTGGAAGCTAAAAGATGGTAGTGGTAATGAATTAATAATGAATGGTAATTCCTACCCATTAAACATTAATACAAATTATTTATATGATTTGAAATTTTTACATCTTAAATCTATTAATAAGTTTGGAATTGTTGAAAATACTTCCCAGTATACAAATAATCATTTAATCTATAATTCATATATTTTTAAAGATAGATATAATAATATTTTGCAGGATCCAAACAATAATGATACTAATTTTCAGATTAGTGATGTTAATTCCAATAGAGGGTATTATTTTGATTTGAATTCTGTTTTACATGCATCTAGTTTCTTTGAAATTGGATCATCAGTTAATCCAAAAATAAAAACAAACATAATTGCTCCCTTTGCAAGATTGAATATTCCGGTTTATGCCTATGTTTCTGGTGCTGACTATCTTGTGGAAATAGATACAAGTGATTCATCAGGAAATAATTTTATTTATGCAGGAATAAATGATGTGAATTTCTTTGTGTATAGTAATGTTGGTGTCCCATTATCTGGAGTTGAAATTAAATATTCATTTACTGCAGATCCAGGATTTGAATATATACTTGGAGAAACAAATGCTAATGGTGCACTTCTTGATAAGAATATAGTTGCACCTATTAATCTAGTTGGTTCTAATATTAACTTTACTTTTACTTTTGATGCAAATTATGGATTCAATAATTCACAATTAGTTGTTAATAAAGAAATTAAATCAGGTTATTTTATTGTTCCTGGAACTCCACTTAATTATAATGCAAACATAATATCAATTGAAGGAATTAATAATGTAATGATAGATTCCTCTGATTATAATGTTGTAAAAAGAACAGATTTAGTTCCAACTCTTCAAACAGTAAATATTAGATCCAGTTCTGGAATTATAGACGTTAATTCTACAGATGAATGGGTTACAAATGCAAACAATCTCCCTGATAAAAAATTATATGAAGAGAATACAAATATACTTGCTCCAATTGTTCTTGATTCTAATAATATTTCTGGTGGTTTATCTGAGTTTGCTGCATTCGAGAATGATCTATTAATTGGAGATAACAATGGACTCCCAGTCATACAGCTACTTGATCAAAATATAATTATAAATATTAATTATTTTGGAGATATAACCACATTTACACCTGTTCTTGGCCCTGGTGTGTATATGGATAATGGGGATACTCATGTAGAGTTAATTAAAGATGAGATTAACTCCAAGAATTTAGTTTATAAACTTGTGAAATCATCAGCATCACCTTTAACTATGAAGATAAATAATATTGTTGCAAGTGGAACAAATGATATTAATTTAGAATACATGAATCAGGCTCTTCTTGGTTATTCTGGAATAGAAATAACAACTAGTGGGATATTGCTTACAATACCATATTTATTAAACCTAAGTTCAACCATTGGTAAATCTAAAGAGGTTAACCTTGACTTTAATATACAGGTTGGAACTGAGCTTTCTATAATCCACACAAAATTAACCTATTTAGATGTGTTTGATAAGGATACAATAGTTATTGAAAAAGTTATTAAAAAACCAATAATAGATTGTAAAGAATCTACCTGTAAATCAGATATTATTTATAATCTTATGAATGATACTAAATCCTATCCTATAAGCTTAGTATCACTAGTAGATGTTAATGATTCAAATATTCCATTAGAAATATCCACTATATTTAGTCTTCCAAAGTTTGTTGATAACACAGATTTAAATTTTACAGTTGTATCTGATTATAATTTCTTTTCTATATTTAATTATTATTTTGCAAGCAATAATAATCCATTAAAACTTAATTTAGAATATTATGTTGATGGGGTACAAATAAATACAACTAATAACCTATTAATGTCAATTGTAGTTTATAAAGAATTACCTCTTCCCTCAAACTATGGATTGCAAGAAAATATTTGTATTGGTGTTGGAGGCCAAATTGATGAGCAAAGGAATCCTCCAGAGAAAGTTTTTATTTTAGCTTCCTGCGATGAACAATTAGATTGTGAATCAGGGGAGGGGGCTATTCCAAAGATATTATATTATTGGGGTAAATCAAATACTGATATCTCTTGGTCAGGTACAGAGGATAAGATGACTTGTATTAGTGATGTTAGTGATTATAATATAACCAAAAAGTTTTATTGTGATTCAAGTCAAATGTTATTATCAATAATAAATAGATTAAACAACCCAAATTGTAATATAACGAACTATCCAAATTGTAAAACTAACTATTATATATATCTTATGGCAGATGGAGTATCTAAGGACTTATTAAGTGATTTCATAAATGATAATAAATTTACTAATGGTGTTGATGACCAATCAAAGATAACATACATAACTAACCTGTTTAATGATGGTAAGTTTACAATATCTAAGAATAAGAATGAACCTGGATTGTATAGGGTTACTATTACAAACATAAATAATGTTAAGTTGGATATAAATCTTGAACTTATTAAATCATTACCTGTATCCCAAAGAAGCATATTCTATTATCTACCTGTTGATGGAACATTAGGGTATGTTGATGGGAAGAGAGATGGATATGGGACTTCTGTTGATTATCAAGAACCAACAGATAATCTAATTCCTTTTTATTTAGATACTGATCAAATTTATTTGATTGATTCAAACTCTACCTCAAGCCCAGTAAACATAAGTGCAATAAATTATGCAAATGAAGAGATTAATTCACCATATTTCCAAAGATTACAAGAAACAGATGGTAAATTATTTAATTTATCTATGCAAAGCACAGCAAATGGACTAAAGGCATTGGATTTAGTATTCTCTCCTACTGTTCCAGTTCCCGTTTATTCTAGAGTTGGATGCCCAAACAATAATTCATTTAATTATGCGATAAAGGATTCTTCAAATAACATTCTGCCTATATTATTTTCTCCTTTAATCTCCTGGGATTATAATCTAATTGGAAATGAAGGAAAAATTGATGATGTTAGAATGATTGATACAACCGGATATTATAAAAATCATCAAATAAATATGAAAGGATATGTTGGAGTAGAGGATGTTAACTACACTCTATTAAAAACAATGATCTATCTTCCTATAGCTGGTAATTTAGATGAGTATAAATTATCAATAGTTGACTTCACAAATTCAGAAAATACTGTTCTTTATAATAAGATTGATGAGGGGATGGGTGAGGAGGTATCTTTAATTTCTAACATTGCAAAAAATAGTATTGTAAGTATAGAGGATCTTTTCACTCAGATTGAAAATGGAAATGCATGTATATATAATGGAGCAAGCTCAACATATATTAAATGGGTTCCTGAAAAAGTTGATGCAACTACAACCAGAATTAATGATATAATTGAAGATGCAAAGACATATACAGATACCTGTAACATAGGTAATGCACAGATTGAATAATCCTTTCATTACTCTTTTTATATCTTTTGTTTTAATATAATATCAGATAAATATGGATATACTTATATTAAATTTTTTAACAGATTTTGATTTTGTAATTAAGATATTCTTTGTCTTAACAGTAATTGCATTTGTTAGACAAAAAATCACACATAATACATTATCTTTGGTGCTTATATCTGTTGCAATTATTGGTATGGTGTTCTTATGGTGGCCATTCTTCAGAGCAACATATATAATTTATGTTATCTTAACAATCGGTATTACATCAATATTAGTTGATATGTTCTTTGTTACAATGGGGCATGGTGGTGGAGAAGAAGCTATGCAGTTGAAGGATGAATTGCATGCAAGTGAGCATGTTGAGCATCAACAACATCTTGCTCATAAGAGCCATGGTGGACACAGATCACGTATGCCATTTATGCCAGGACGTTAAATTTAGAGGAAAAAAGAATGAATGATAATGGGTTTATATTTGGATTATTAAAGATACAATCACTTCTTGTAAAGATTATCATTATAATTGTTTGTGCAGTTCTTGTTGTTCCTGCAGTTATGGCTGCTTTTCCAATTGCTCGTTATATTGTTGCATTTATCATATGTTTTTTTATATATGAGACTGTTGAAAATGCAATAGGTAATAGTGTATTAACCTATATTATCACGCTAGTGCTTATTTATTTCCTTGTGTGGAAGTATTTGTATGTAACTTCAAGCTTAATGATGGTCTATTTGTTCCTTGGATTTGGAATGATGTCTGTATTAACATGGGGAACTGCAAAGTTTTCTAAATAAATGTGGCTTTGTAGTTTTAATAATCTTTTTAAATATCTTGTTACTTAATATGTATATTGATTGGATCTATGGTGTAGCCTGGATAGCATGTAAGCTTGCGGAGCTTGCGACTTGGGTTCAAATCCCAATAGATCCATATTTTTAATTTTTTCTCTGTTTTTGATTTTGCTTTCTCTTTCCTTGATTTTACTTGAGGAAAACAACATATCTATTTAAAAACCATTAGTTACATATTTAAATATACTAAATTTTATTCATATAAAAAAACTAAAAATATGGGGGTTATATAAATGAATAAAGAATTCTTAATAGAAACAATAGCAAAGAAATCAAAACTTTCTAAAGCTGAAATAAAAAGAATGGTTGATTTAACACTTGATTCAATCAAGGGAATTGTTAAATCAAAAGGTAAACTACAGTTGATAGGTTTTGGAACTTTCATTGTTAGAAAAACAAAAGCAAGAACAGGAAGAAATCCACAAACAGGTAAAGCAATAAAGATTCCAGCAGGAAAGAAAGTTGCTTTCAAGGCTGGAAAAGAATTCAAAAAGATGTTATAAGTTTTTTGAATAAATAAATAATGGGAAATTAATTTCCCTTCTTTTTTATTTTTTGTTATATTTGTTGGATAGTTATAATAAACCAATTTCTTTTTAAATCTAACCTACTTATTGTTATATTATAAACTTACACAGTGATAAATTATGATTGGATTTAATTCTAAAAAATATATTGATCTTGAAGTTAATGTAATTAATAAACGTGCAAATAAATTTGATAGAGTTTATCTTGAAGTTGGTGGGCACATCTTAAAAGACTATCATGCATCTCGTGTTCTTCCTGGTTATCACAAAGACAATAAGATGAAAATATTAGAAAAAATAAAAGATAATTCAGAAGTTATTTATTGTATATATTATAAATGTCTTTTTTCTGCTATTAAAGATTATAATAGTAATAAAGAAATGCAAAACTTATTTTTAGAAGAAATAAAAGAATTAAGAAAGAGAGGATTTAAGATAGCTGGAGTAATGATAACTAGAGTTGAAAACCAAAATAAGATTAAAGCTTTTAAAAAGCTTTTAGAAAAAGAAGGTTTTAAAGTTTACGAAGGTGCTATAATTAAGAACTATCCAAATGATATTAATGAAATACTTGGAAAAGATGGATATAATAAGCAGCCATATATTAAGCTTGAAAGAAAGATAATAATTGTTACTGGTGCTTTTTCAAATGCAGGAAAGATGGGTGTGTGCTTAGCTCAGGTGTTCTTAGATACTAAACATAACATTAATTCAGGTTATTTTAAGTTTGAAACATTTCCAATTTGGAATCTTCCTCTAAATCATCCCGTTAATGTTGCTTATGAAGCAGCAACTGCTGATATTCAAGATATTAATATGGTTGATCCATATCATAAGCGTGCATATGGAATAAATGTAATTAATTATAATAGAGATATTGAAAACTTCAAGATATTAAGCAAACTCATTTCAAAGATTGTTTCAAAGAATAATCCTATGCGAGAATATAAATCTCCAACAGACATGGGGATAAATATAGTTAAGAAAGCAATTACAAATGATGAGGTAGTAAGAGTTGCAGGAATAAAAGAAGTAAAAGCAAGATACAAGATGTATCTAAAGAGATATAAGCAAGGAAAAGAAAGCATAAAAACAATAGAGAGAATGAATGAAATACTTAATAATTTATAAAAATAGTTTAATGGATATAATTTAATAACTATCTATACCTATTATATATGTGATGTTATGAAAATAGATGTGATTTTTGAAAAACAGATAGAAGGCGGATATACAGTTTATGTTCCTCAATTACCTGGATGTATATCACAAGGGGATACCAAAGAAGAAGCAATGCAAAACATTACAGAAGCTATAGATTTGTACATAAATGAAATTGATAAAGAAAAACTAAAAGAATTGTTATCTTCAGTTTACTTAGAACAAACAGAAGTGCCTATTAATGTCTGAATTAAAGAATATATCTGTAAAGGATATACTTTTTGTATTAAATAAATTAGATTTTCATATAATTAGACAAAAAGGCAGTCATATTATTCTTAAAAATCAAGAAGGGGATTTAATTGTTGTTCCAAATCACAAAGTTTTAAAGATTGGAACAGTTTTACAAATTATTAAGGCTTCTAGACTTACAAAAGAAAAATTTTTAGACTATTTAAAATAAAGTTTGTTATATTTGTTGGACTGTATTTGTTCATAATCTTTAAAAACTAATCTTTACATAATATTAGTATAAACTAAAGGTGATAAAAAATGAGATTTGAAATTAATAATAAAATAAATAAGCTCATATCTATTTCTTTAAGTATCACCACAACCAATTAAATATTACTTCTCTAGTTCATTTCTAAAGGCTTATTTTACCATTAGAAATAATTATTTTCATTAAGAGACTGGTAATCTCTATTTTTGTAAATAATCTTAAATCGAGAAGTAAGTAATCTAGTCAAGTATTGCAAAGATTAGATATCAATATATTTTATATATATAAAAAATAATAAATAAATATAAAAAATAAAAATTAAGGAGAGATAAATTATGAATTCAATAAAAAATAGAGATGAAATAAATAAAAGTATAATGCATAAATCAATTATTCTATATCCAGATGGCTCAGAGATAGAATTTAATAAAGATAGTAAAGAAGACTTACACAAGATTAGTAATCCTGAACTTAAAGCATACATTTTATCTGAGGAAATAAAGGGACAACCTAGAGAAGCACCCACCTTCAATTAAAATGATGCAACAACAGGAGTTAGTTGATTATGAATCTTCAAGCGACTCAGGGCATTTTAGATTATACCCTAAAGGAAAGTTGATTTTTGATTTATTAAAGGATTGGGCATATGAGATTGCAGTAAATAGACTGAAATCTTTACAAATTGATTCTCCAATTATCTATAATTGGAATGATAGAGAAATTCAAGAGCAAGCTGGATCATTTCATGAGAGACATTATATTGTAAAGGTGCCTGATAACGATAATGAAAAATATATTTTAAGGTTTGCAGGAGATTTTGGTTTATTTAAAATTATGAAAGATGCAAACTTTAGTTATAAGGTGCTTCCTATAAGAGTTTATGAGTTTTCAAAAAGCTTTAGATATGAAAAGCATGGTGAATTATCTGGTCTTAAAAGACTTAGAGCATTTCATATGCCAGATATTCATAGTTTTTGTAAGGATATAGAAGAAGGATGGGATGAATACCAAAATCTTTATAGAAATTATTCAGATCTAGCAAACGAAGTTGGCGTTAAGTACGCTATTGTCTTTAGGATTGTTGAAAGCTTTTATAATAAGCACAAAAACAAGATATTAGAATTAGTTAAATATTCTAATAAGCCAGTCTTTATTGAAATATTATCTGATATGAAACATTATTGGGTAGTTAAGCATGAATTCCAAGGAATTGATAGTGTTGGAGGTAACTTACAATTATCCTCTGTTCAATTAGATATTAAAGATGCAGGAATATATGGAATTAATTATGTGGATAAAGATGGTAGCAAGAAAGGATGTATTATCTGTCATTCAAGTATTGGAAGTATTGAAAGATGGATATATGCAATAATTGAAGAGTCCATAAAAAAAGAAAAACCAGTGTTACCATTATGGTTGTGTCCTTCTCAAGTTAGAATCATACCTGTATCCCATGCTCAAGTTGATTATTGTAAATCAATTCATTTAGAAGGAATAAGGTATGATCTAGATGATAGTGAAAATAGTCTTGGAAAGAAAATAGTTAAAGCAAGTAAGGAATGGGTGCCATATGTTATTGTTGTTGGAGATAAAGAAATTTCTTCAGGAAAATATATTGTAAACATTAGAGAAAAAGGAATTAAAAAAGAAATGGATAAAGAAGAATTGGAAAAGGAAATAAAAGGAATTTGTAATGGTATGCCATATCGTTCATTACCAGTAGCAAAATTAATTAGTCAAAGACCAATATTCTTTGGGTAATTTCTTTCCCACTAATTCTTTTAAAACCTTTGTTTCATAAATTATTTATAATTCCAATAAACACAGGAGTGAATTTAATTTATGGAACAAACAAAGATTGATGATAAAGGAAGAATTAGATTATCAAAACAAATACTTGACTTGTTTAAAGATAACTCTAGTCTAAGTTACGATTTCGATTTAATTAATTCTAAGTTAATTATATCAACTAGTTCTAGATTAGCCCATCGCTGTTGATTCCAAGAATAGAATAACAATCCCATCTTCTGTTAGAAAATCATTAGGTTTCTTTGATAACGTATCTATCAGAGTAGATGATAATAAGGTGGTAATAACAAACTAAATAGTTAATAGTAATGGTCCATGTAGTGTAGCCTGGTTAGCATATAGGACTGTGGATCCTATGGCCCGAGTTCAAATCCCGGCATGGACCCTAACCTTTCTCACTATGAGAAAGCCTAGGGAAAGAAGTAACTTAAGAAAAGTGCTTAACCCCAAAAGAAAACAACTAAAAACAAGAGTTTTTAATTGTTTTTATAATCTAAATTAATAAGATAAAAGAGATGAATTAAATTATGGAAAAAGATTTTGAACTTGATTTAGCTAAAGGATTTAGAGATTTCTCTCCTGCAGAAAAAATACTTAGAGATTCTGTTATTGCAAAAATAAGGACTGTTTTTGAAATATATGGTTTCTCTCCTCTTGAAACCCCAACTGTTGAAAGATTGGATGTACTTGAGGCCAAATTTGGAGCTGGAGAAAGCTCTGATGCTATCTCTGAAATATATAGATTTAAAGATCAAGGAGATAGAGATTTAGGTCTAAGGTATGAGTTTACGTTTGCTCTTGGCAGGTACATAGGAATGAACCCTCAAACAAGATTACCATTTAAAAGATATCAGATAGGCCCTGTTTTTCGTGATGGTCCTATTAAAGCAGGTAGATATAGAGAGTTCTACCAGTGTGATGTGGACACAGTTGGAGCAAGCACAATGATGGCTGATGCAGAAATATTAGCTCTTATCTCAGATGTGTTTAAAGAACTTAAGCTTGATGTAAATATAGAAGTTTCTTCAAGAAAGCTTTTATTTGATATTCTAAACTTTGTTGGTGTTCCTGAGAATTATCAAACAACTACAATTATTACAATTGATAAGCTAAAGAAGGTTGGAAGAAAAGGAGTTACAGATGAACTTCTTGAAAAAGAAATATCAGAAGATAAGATAAATAAAATCTTAGATATTCTTCTTGTGAAAGGAAACAATAAAGAAAAGCTAAATAATATTAAGAAAATTATTGGAGAAACAGAAGGAATAAAAGAATTAAATGAGCTTTTTAACTATCTATCAGAATTTAATATTGATTATATTTTCCTTCCTTCCCTTGCAAGAGGACTTGGGTATTATACTGGTCCAATCTTTGAAGTTTTCTTAAAAGAAGAATCTATTCTTCCAGTTTCAATTGCTGGTGGTGGAAGATGGGACAAGATGATAGGTAAATATCTAAAGGATGAAAATAGAAGCTATCCAGCTGTTGGAGTTGCATTCGGTCTTGAACCGATTATGGAGATAATTAAGAAGAGAGATGGAATGGAGAAAGAAACAGTTGCAGATCTTTATATTATTCCTATTAAAACAGAAGCAGAAGCAATCAAGGTAACTCAAGAATTAAGAAAACAAGGAATAAAGACTATGATTGATCTTCTTGGAAGAGCAATAGGAAAGAATATGGACTTTGCAAATAAATCAGGAATTCCATTTGTTGGTATTTTAGGAGAAGATGAGGTTAAGCAAAATAAGATAAAGATCAAGAATATGAAGTCCGGAGAAGAATTCCTTTCAGATATAGACAAAGTAAAAGATATTGTGAAATAATTATTCGTTAACCCTCAAATAAACAAAAACATCTATTTTTAAACATTTTGAGGGTTAATTAGATTATGTTCATAAACAAAAGGATTATTTCAGATAAGAAATATTATTATCTTGAAGAAACTATCAACTTATATGGAGATAGAAGAAAGATAAGTGTTTATTTATCAGACCCTAAATCAAAAGAAGCACTTGAAAAAGCATTTTTTGATCTTAGAAGTAAAATTGGAATTCAAGCATCAAAGATTGTTCTTCAGAAAAAGAAATCAGAATATCTATCACCCTTAGAAATAATTGAACTTGAAAAACTAAAATATGATTATTTATTGTTTAAGAGATATTTTAAAGAAGGTTTTATTTCTTTTGATAAAGATGAATATGTGAGATTTGCTCAAGGAAGTGCATCAGTTGAAGGTAATTCATTATCTTTATTAGAGACCACACAAATAATGGATAAAGGAATAGCAATTGAAGGAAAACCAATGTATGAGATTCAAGAAATAATTAATCTCCAAAATGTTGAACGAAAAATATTTTCAAAAAAACAAAAATTAACTGAGAAACTAATTAAAAAAATACATAAAGAAATTCTTTATACCTTCGAAAAAAAGCACCCAGGAAAATATAGAACTGAACCAATATACATTACTGGTTCAAGCCATATTCCTCCAAATGCAAGAGATATTCAAAAACTTATGAACTCTTTTATGGATTATTATTTAAACAATAAGGATAAGGTTTATCCTGTTGAGCTTACAAGTTACTTACATGTTTTCTTTGAAAGTGTACATCCTTTCTCTGATGGAAATGGAAGAACTGGGAGGGAGCTACTTAATCTAATTCTTATGGATAATGGATTTCCTAGAGTAATAATTAATCTAAAGAATAGGAAAAGGTATGTCCATCTCTTAGAAACATTACAAAATTCAAAAGAGTATAATAAATTTAGTACCTTTATCTATGAGCTGTTAATAGAAAGAAAAAGAGAGATCTCTCAAATTATAGATGGGAACAAGGATTATTTGTTAAATAAGTTAAGAAAGAAAGTAAAAGTAAAGCCAATAAGGTATGATTAAACTCTAAAATATATCTTTAAATACTTATTTATCTTATATATTAATAGAATTTATAGGTGTGCTCGATATATTTATAGGTAATTGATGTTTATGGCTGAAACTGAACTTAAAAAACAAGTTAGACCAATGTTTGAAAAGAACTGGCAAGATCATTATAAGGTCAAGGCTCTTACTAACTTAGGGTATGAAAGAAAGATTTGTAAAAAGTGTAAGCGTCCTTTTTGGACAAATACGAATCGAGAGTATTGTGCTGAATCTAGTTGTCAATCTCGTGATTTCATTGGGCATAAAACTAAAGGATATACTTATCAAGAAACTTGGAAGGAAATTGAGAAGTTTTTTAAAAAGAACGGACATGAATCAATAAAAAGATATCCAGTTATTCCAAGATGGAGAAATGATCTGTATTTTACAAATGCATCTATTATAGATTTTCAACCATATGTTGTAAATGGAGAGGTTAAACCACCAGCAGACCCACTTATTGTCCCACAAACATCAATTAGGTTTGGAGATATCTCAAATGTAGGGGTTACTGGAACACATTATACCACTTTTGTTATGTTTGGACAACATGCATTCAATACTGATCCTAAAAAACCATATTGGAAGGAAGAAGCTCTTTCTCTTGATCATGAATATTTAACTAAAGTTATTGGTGTTAAAGAAGATGATCTTGTTTTCTTCGAGGATGTTTGGGAAGGAGGAGGTTACTTTGGACCATGCATGGAGTATTTTGCAAATGGTGTTGAGCTTGGTAATTGTGTTTTCATGCAATATCAATATATGGGGGAAGGTAAACATGAGCAATTAAAGAAACCAGTTATTGATATGGGTGCAGGGTTTGAAAGGCTTGCTTGGTACACAAATGGAACACCAACAAGTTATGATGTTACGTTTGCAGATGTACTTAAGTATTTAAAGAAACACATTGGAGTGAAGTTTGATGATAAATTATTAACTGAGTTCTATAAACTATCTGGAGAATTAAACGCAGATGAAGTTAGTAATCTTAAAAAAGCACAAGAAGTTATTGCAAAGAAACTTGGACAGTCAAGAGATGAATTATTCAAGAAGCTCGACCCTGTTCATGCTCTTTATGCTATTTGTGATCATACAAAAACTCTTTTGTACACCGGAACAGATGGTCTCTTGCCAAGTAACTCTGGTGGAGGATATAATCTACGCATATTGGCAAGAAGATTGTTTGATATTGATCAAACTCATGATTTCAAATTGGATTTCAATAAGATATTTGAAGAGCATGTTCATTCGCTTAAGGATTTTGATCCAAGTATATCAAAAGGACTAAAAACAGCTTGTGATGTGCTTGAAGAAGAAAAGAAAAAGTATTTACAAAACAAGGATAAAGCTATTAGTAAGTTATCAAATATTTTATCATCAAGTAAAGCACTTGAAACTAAAGATTTTGTAACAATGTATAAAAGTGATGGTATCACAAAAGAGCAGATCCAAGAAGCAGCAGAAAAGCTTCATAAAAAAATAGAGCTTCCTGCTGATTACTTTGGAGCAATAGCTGAAAGTAATTTAACTGGAAAGGCTGCAAAGGATATTAGTTTAATTCAAAAACTTCTTGAGAAAGAAAACAAGGAAGAAATCAAATCACTTCCAAATACAATCAAATTATATTATGAAAATAAAACTGAATGCACAAGTAAGGTTCTTTATTCATCAGAAAAACTTATAATTCTTGATAAAACTGTGTTTTACCCAGAAGGTGGAGGACAAACATATGACCAAGGAACAATTAATGGTGCATACAAAGTAACTGAGGTTTACAATTATGAAGGAAAAATTCTTCATGTTATTGAAAACATAAAAAAAGCAATAAATATTGGACATCCTGTTATTTGTTTAGTTGATGATCTCCGTCAGAAACAATTAAGATGCATGCACACTGGTGCACATCTTCTGAATGCAGCTGCAAAGAAGATACTTGGTCAGCATGTTTGGCAGGCTGGAGCAAGCAAGGATGTTCTTGAATCACACCTTGATATAACCCATTACAAACAAATAACAAAAGAAGAGCTTGATTTAATTGAGGATCAAGTAAATGATTGGGTGCTTGATGGTAGTAAAGTAAACATATTTGAATTACCAAAAGATGAAGCAGAAAAAAGATATGGATTTAGACTTTATCAGGGTGGAGCAATTCCTGGTAACACACTTAGAATTATTGAAATACCAAACATTGATGTTCAAGCATGTGCTGGTCTTCATTTAAATGAAATAAAGGACATTGGTATTTTTAAAATAATTAAAAGAACAAGCGTACAAGATGGAATTGAAAGAATATTTTATACCACTCAAAGATCAGCACTTGAATACATAAAAGAAGAAGAAATGTATTTATCAGCATCAGCAGATATTCTATCAGTAAACAAGTCTGAGTTATCAAAAACATTAAATAACTTTTTCAAAGAATGGAAGGAACAAAGAAAAGAGATTGATTCTTTAAAACATAGAATTGCAGAGTATGAGTTAGATAACATAGTTAATACCCATGATAAAATTGTTATTGCAAAATTCAATCTTGATACTGCAGAGATATTAAAGGTATTTAAGCAGGTTCAAGCAAATGAAAAATCAAAAGATAAGATTATTGCAATATACAATAATAATGGAAATGTTTTCATTTGGAAAGGTAAAGATTCAAAAGACAAGATCGAATCAATCAAACATGAACTTGAAAAGAAACTTGGAAAAACAATAAAAGGTGGAGGAGATCCTCTCTTCCAAGGTAAATTTTAAATGAAATGGAGATAAGTTTATGAAGCTAAGCGATATATTTAAATCTAAATCTGAAAAAATAAAAATAAAGAACAAAGAATTGTTTGAAAAAAGTGAGAGATTTCATGAAGTTTTCACTGAACTTACACACAGACACAATAAAGAAATTACTCTCAAGCAATATGATAGATTACGCAGATTAATAGGAAGTTACCCTAACTTTAACTTGGGACTTGTAAGAAAAATAAACAACAAAGTTTCATTAAGAGAGTTAGATACAGATAGAATTATTGATATCTTTGAAATGGAATTAAAAAAATAAAAAAAGGAAAAGAAATTAGATGAATTTAAACACATTGGTTGTTGTTGTTCTTCTTTGCTTTGTTGTTGGAATACTTGTAGCTGTATACATTTATCCTGATGAAAATACAACTATAAATAGAATAACAAATGATATAAATGGACTAAAGGATGATTTGAATTCCAAAATTAATGATATTAATACAACTGGTTTAGGTGCAAATATCAAAGATAAAAAAGATGATGTATATTCAGACATTGAAAAAAGATATATTTATGGTTCTCCTGATAGAAACTTAGATATTGATGTTGTCTTTTGTCCAGAAGATGATTGTTCATTAAATCTTGTTGAATTAATTAATTCTACTAAGAAATCAATTGATTGCTCAATATATGATCTTGATCTATCAAGTATATCTGATGCTCTTGTGGATATGAATAAATCAGGAGTTACTCTGAGAATAGTTAGTGATTATGAACAAGCATCTCAAAAATCATCAAAGATTGGTGCACTTAAGAGCGGAGGAGCATATGTGATCATCTCTCCAGAAAACTATCCAATAATGCACAATAAATTTTGTGTATTTGATAATGAAATTGTATGGGTTGGTTCAATGAATTTTACTTTAAATGATTCAAAAAGGAATAATAATAATGTCTTAATTGTTAAGGATAAAGAAGTTGCTGAATTATATACAAATAAGATTGATTCTTTCTTCAAAGGTAACTTTAGTCCAAAAGTAAGTCCATCAATAGAGATTAGAAAGATAGGAAACGGTGAATTTTATTTCTGTCCAGAAGATAACTGTGCTGAACACGTTATCTCACATATTAATGATTCTAATCTTTCAATTGAATGTATGTTTTTTTCATTCACATTAGATGATGCAGGAGATTTAATGATCCAGAAGAATGTTGCAAAGAGGATTATTTTTGAAGATTCGCAAAATAGTATTTATTCTGAGTATAATAAGTTAAAAGAAAAAGGCATGCCTGTTCTTTTAGATAGAAACCCACAAAATATGCACAATAAGTTTTGCGTGATTGATAACAAGATAATTATGACTGGTTCAATGAATCTATCAGTTAATGGCACACAAGAAAATGATGAATCTCTTGTGTTTGTTTACAACGAACCTCTTGCAAAGGAATATATAGATTACTTTAATAAGTATTGGAATGAGTGGAATTCATAGATGATTAGTAAGAAAATAATTAAACCAAAAGAAAAAGCTTTTGAATTTAAAAAACTAAAACTAACTATTCCAAGAGAAAGAAAAAGCTCTTTTCCTATTCCAAGAATTAAAATGAGTGGAGACCATGGATTGATAAGTGCACAAAGGTTGTGTGCACATTTTAAGATTGATGGAAGGAAGATTATTCTTGACAAGTTTACAAACAATCCCAATATGTTTTCTAAGTATAGTTCATTAACTGAGATTCTTTCTATAATTAATAAATTAAAATATCTTGCTAAAATGAATAATGTAACCCAAATAAATATACTTGTTTTTTCAAAAGAATATTCAAAGATATTCACTAATCTTGGATTTGATGCACCTTCTTTAAATAAGCTGCAAGCATTCAATGAGAAGTTAAAATCACTTGAAATAAAAGAAATAGATGAAATAATAGATGATCATCATTTTTTTGTGATTGATAATAAAGATAAAATAAGTGTTCTTGAAAACAAGGAATTAAAGAAATATATTCCATATAGCATACTTTGGATATGAAAGAAATGCTAAGAAATTTATTTATAAATGTATTGCTACGTATATTACTTATATAATATATGGGGCTGTGGTGTAGTGGTCAGCATTTAAGCTTTGGGAGCTTACGACCCCCGTTCAAATCGGGGCAGCCTCACTCTTTATTTTAAATGGAAAGGTAGGATATGCCCTCAAAAAAAAGACCTCCAGTAAAAGATATACAATATAGTTTATTTAATGGAGAACAAAAGGTAATTTTACCAAAAGCAACAGGGTTAAAAAAAAGTAATTTTACTCTTTTAAGAGAAAAGCATTTTTTTAAGCTAATAGACAAAGAAAACTTCTTGAAACTTAAAACAAAAATATTTGAAGATATAAAATCAAGATACAATCGTTATGATGCTAATGTAAAAAATCATAATGAGGTTGCGTTTAGTCAAAATTTAATAAAAGATGTAAGAACAGATATTATAAAACGAATAAATTTATTACAAGAATTCCTTATTAATAATATTGAGGAACAAGTAAAAAACAATCGAATTTTGAACAATAAAGAAAATAAAGCGCTTTATAGATTATTATTGGGATATAAAAGATCTGGGAAAGTGTTATTAGAGAAATTAGATAAAATAGATGCAGATATTTATTTTATAGAATCAAAAGGTGCTGACGAACGTAGAAATATACAAAGCTCACAGGATGTTAAAGAAATAGCTGAAGCAATTGAGCGAAAACTTTCAACTCTAGATGAAAAAAAACAAAAATTTATTGGTGATTATTGTACGTTTAGAGCAAAATATTCTATTATTTCAAAGATTGAATTTTTGAATGAGTTTGGACCAAGATTTAATCTAAAGTTTAAATAATTAAAATAAGATTTATAATAACTAAAATAAGATTTATAGGTTGAGTGAAAAGATATGTCAAAACTCCCAAAATACAAAGGAATCAGTCCAGAAAGAATAAGAGAAGCAGTAAAGAATGGAGGATTCAAAGCTTTTACTGGTAGTAAAGCTAAACGGAAGAGTTTGGTAATAGAATACAAGAAGAAACAACTTCACAGTATAGCTGATATTGAGTATCAAAACAAAATTATCTTACATCATCAAAACTATTTCAATCAATTAGAAAATCATTATAACCAAAAATTTATTACCCCAGAAAAAGTATATGAAAAACTAGATCCAGTTAAAAAAAATCTTTTAAAAGATTATTTTTCTATTCTTGATATATTAAAGAAAGAAAATAAAACACTTCTATCTATACTTAATGAGATTACTAAAGCAGACGGAAAGCAAAAAGATAGATTGATTAATAAATATTTAGAACAAGAAAGAAAATTTAATCAAACATATAAAATCTTTTCTGAGGTTTGGCAAAATAATAAAATGCGTATATTTGGGCCCTGATTTCTAGTTAACCAATCCTTTTTTAAATAATTAGCTGAATATAATATATTGTCTATATATAATAAAATATATTTTAAAAAAGGAAATCAAATATGGTGTCAAGCGAAGAATATAAAATAGAAGATTTGAATGAATGGTTTAATGATATTATCTTTAGAGCTGAACTTGCTGATCAAAGATATAATATAAAAGGGTTTGTTGTATTTAGACCATGGTCAGTTTATTCTATTAGCTTGATGTATAGATTATATGAGGATAAGTTAAATGAAACTGGGCATCAGCAAGTAATTATGCCAGCACTTATTCCTGAAGAAAACTTTCTGAAAGAATCAGAACATGTACAAGGATTTAATCCAGAAGTTTTCTGGGTAACTGAGCATGGTTCTGAAAAGTTTGAAAATAAATATGCACTAAG
>Ga0172368_10003543_pt1 | contig 18847 bp, 16 predicted proteins | sample Lak11m_FD_114540 | JGI IMG/M metagenome (GOLD analysis project Ga0172368, IMG submission 114540) | Freshwater microbial communities from Kabuno Bay, South-Kivu, Congo - kab_022012_11m | ecosystem: Environmental > Aquatic > Freshwater > Lake | place: Democratic Republic of the Congo: South-Kivu...
GTCCGCAGTATCGTCACCGTCACGGGCACGTGGTACTTGGCGGGGGTGACGCGGGCGAACAGGACGCGGAAGACGCCCGACGCGCCGAATACCCTTTGCAGCGAAACGGCGCTGAAGGGCACGGGGAGCGAGAAGGCCGTGGGTTTTGCGGGGACCGCGGTCATCGAGGCCGGCATGCTGCCGCTGGGAGTTGCGGTCGGTGCGGACGGCGTTATCGCCAGCGTAACCTCGACCGCCTGGCCCGGCGCCGGTATTGCCGACGCCGACACCTGCGCGTGCAGCGTGGGAAGGCTCAGGTTTGCCGACGACAGCGCCGGCACTCCTACCGGAGTATCCGGTCCTGCCCAGCACATCGGCGGCGCCGTCACCGCCACCGTCAACAACGCGACGAACACCGCGACCACGCCCGCGGTTAACCAGTCCTGTCTGCTCATGGCTGCCTCCTGTGAACGTAGAATTGTTCTGCCTACCTGATTATACGACCGCAAAGGGGAAAACGTTACCGGAGTAGAATTAAATTTTTAGCAACCACCAATTTCGCAGATTGCACAGCGCCTGGTGCTATACTGGTTATGGCATTGGCTCTTCGGGAAGCGTGCCGATGGTCGACAGGTGTGGCCGAACCGACACTTTTGGTAGAACGAGCCGAATGCTCCTTCGATCACGGAAACGGTGGCATTCACGGCAGCAAAGCGGCCGGTGGCATTTTACTACCAGATCCGTCCCTACACCTGGATCAAATTCCCTGACGTCGCCTTCCGGCCTCGGTGATAATGAATCACCCCAACCTTGCCTTTTAGCGAGGTAGGGGTGATTCATTATTACCTTGAAATTTGTTTTCTGTCTTCGGTCGATGTCTCAAGCAATAGAGTGCTGTAGATGATATGAAAATATAAGGTATGACCGTCAGTATCAGTGCTCCAACTGCTAGATAAAGGTAAAAATCTCCTAAAAAAGATGACCGATAAACTTGATCGTAGGTACCAGCATAAAAAGGTATTACAATAATAACCATAACTGGAATATATCGCAAACCGGCTAAAACTAATATGTAATAGTAATTGTAATCTGTCTTTCGTATTAAGCGTATAAATCCATTAGAAGTTAAAAGAATATCTAACAAAAAAATTCCAAATAGCCATAAATCCGATGATAAATATTTCATATCATAATCATACTGAATTGATGATATGCGCATTATGATCAGATTAACGATAACATATAGTTGAAAGAAACCAAAACATGTCAATAAGAAGTTTAGCTGCTGTTGCGATCTCTCGTATTCAGTAGTAACGTGAGACATACTGCATCACACCTTTTCTCTCACTGTATTAATGATGGGTCTGTGATAGCGAGAAAAAGAAAGAGTAACGATAAGAGCAATAGAACGATATCACCCTATCAACCCAGCCCCCCCGCCGTAATCATCCGCTCCACCAGCCCGCCCTCTTTGCACGGGCCGGTCAGATCCTCGCCCGCGATGGCAGCGGGCAGGCACCAGAGCATCATGTTCTGGTAGTAATCGGCGCCCCACAGGAAATCGGCGGTGTCGCCGCGGAAGAGGAGCACCGAATCCCACGAGCCACGGCGTTCGAGCACCAGCGCGCGCACCGTGCGGGCGGCCAGGTCTAGGCCGATTTCGTGCTGCTCGTAATATAGATAGGTGGCGGCAAGCATGATGGAGCTGGGGAAGTGCACGCCCGCTTCGCCCCAATAACCAGGCAGGAACTCGCCCTCGCGCGGGAGGCGGAACACGATGGCGCCGTGCGGGTAAAGGTTCATCTCCCGCAGCGTCTCCAGCGTCGTTTTCACCCGCTCGGGCCGGAAGGCGCTGTCCAGGCCGTGAAACTTCACCATCCACTCGCCGTCGAGCTGGCAGCCCATCACCGTGTCGGATTTCTTGCCGGTCGCTTCCTCGTGGTAGAGCAGGTAATAATCGCCGGTCCAGGTTTTGTTCTCCATGATGGCGCTGCCCTGCGCAAACCACTCCGCGCACTGCCGGGCGAACGCTTCGTCTCCGACTTCCCGCGCCATCCGCTCCGCGATGCGCAGGTTCGCCAGGTGCACGCCGCCAATGTGCGGCACGATGCCAAGCAGGTCGCAGCTCTCCATCCAGTCCTGCGCGTTGTTGCCGGTCGGCACGCTGACGATGCCTGCCGGGCCGTCCTCGGGTCGCATGTTCATGGTGAAAATGGTGTTCCGCTTCATCGACTCGTAGAATTCGTCCAGCAGGCTGCGGTCGCCGGTGCGCTGCCACAGGCGGTCGATCATATCTACGTAGCACGGCCCGTCCAGCGTGGTTTGCGGCTTGATGGGATAACCCTTGCTCGGCATGGCCAGCTCGCAGCACGGCGTCATGGGATCGCCGGTAATGCCGCCGAAGATCCACGGCGCCTGGCCATTCGTGAATTGATACGCCTTGTAGGCCCGCAGCGTGGAACGCGCCAGTTCCGGGAAGAAGTAGACCAGCGGCAGGTTGCCGTAAAAGCTGCACGGGATGCACTCGATCTGCGGGCAGCCGCGCGGGCACTCGTTCATGCCGAAGAGACCGTCTTCCTGGCGGCACCAGTCGCCGATGGGCGCCCGCGCCTGCCCCCAGAAGCCGTCCTCGGTGATCAGGTGCAGGATGTTCACCAGCGACTCGCGCAGCCAGACCGGCAGTGATTTCTCTGCATAGACTACCTGCTGCCAGGCCAGAATGCGCAGCAAGATACTTTCATGGTTCGCCGCCAGAAACGCCGCCACCTCGCCCGCCCCCTGGTAGCGCTCCGCGTATTTATGGTAATAGGTGTGCCCCCCCTGCTGCGCCTGCCCGCCGCCCTGCCATGCCGGACTATACCAGGCCAGGATGAAGCGAATGCTCTTCTCCTCACCCGGTCCCAGCGTAAACTGCACTGCCGCCGATGCCCCCGGTCCGTCCAGCGCCGGCGGCAGCCCCGAGTAGCTGTTGGTCCAGAACGGCCCCCGGTCGAGATTCGACCAGGCACTGCCATCGCAGCCCAGGTCGCCGCCCGTCCGCAGCTCGTAATCCCCATTGACAATGCCCAGCGCGTATTCCTGATTGGCGTCATTGGTCACCAGCACGCCGCGGAAGGAGCCGCTGACGTTGATATGCTGGAACTGCCCGTGCCCCGCCGATTCCTGCGTCGAAGGCCCGGGAAAGCTGAAGGCCGCCAACCCCGTTTGCTCGATCTCCGACGTATTGCGCAGCCGCAGCTCGAATACTGCGCCCGGCGTATTGGAAACCGCCACATCGCCGGGGATGAACGGCGTCCACGCGCGCAGGCCGACGCTCACCGGGCAATCCAGCTCGTATTCCAGGTCGGCGATCGGGTAATGCCCCCAGTAGTGGATGTCCTCCGCCGGGCAGGCGCGCTTGGGCCGGAACGCCGTGGTGAAGGGTCCGAGCATCGGTGAATTTTGTAGCGGTTTTGTGCTCAATACCCAGGTTTCCGGGAAATTCGTCCCGTTGTGCAGGCAGAGGCTGAGGAAAGGCAGGTTCATCGGTCCGCGCCGGGGGACGTGCGAGTTGAAGATGGTGCAGAACCCCAGCGTGCCGTCCGTCTCCAGGTCCAGGCAGCCGGTGTCGATGCTGCCGAGTGGCATTCCATTACTCGCCGGCGCATCCTTGCGGTGGATCACCCCGCAGGCGCCGCCGGAAAACCCGTCCGCGGAATATTCCTGCCAGTCATAAGTGTCCAGGTCCGTCGGAAAAAGCGTTGTATGCATGATTTCTCCCATAGAGAACGCTCTCCGCGGCGTTCCTGTTCACAAATTTCGACTCCGCTCCGGGGAACTATTAATCGGTAACAGATGGAAAATGCGGCGGCCCGGAACGCCGCGGAGGGCGTTCCCTACCGGTTCCTCGCCTGGCACTAAGTCCATTCTAGCAAATCATGGACGATTCGGGAAATGAAAACGGCGTTTTATTTGCCAGGTAATCGGTAATAATAACGATAATATTACTCCGAGATACATCCGCCCCCGGATGCCATCGATGGCGAACGCGCATAAAGCGTAACAGGGGAGCATGATGGGAAAATATTTCGCGCTGGCGCTGGCCGCCATCGCCATGTATACGCTGTCGCGCGACGGAATGCAGTTCCGCCAGGTGCGGCCATTACCGGAACGGACGGAGACAAATGCTATGGCAACCGCAACTTTCGGCGCGGGGTGTTTCTGGGGGGTGGAGGCGAAATTCCGCCGCATCCCCGGCGTGCTTGACGCGACCTCGGGTTACACGGGCGGGACAACGGTGAATCCGAGCTACGAACAGGTCTGCGGAGGTAAGACCGGCCATACCGAGTCGGTCCAGGTCGAATATGACCCGCAACAGGTCAGCTACCCGGAACTGCTCGACACCTTTTGGCATATGCATGACCCGACGCAACAGTCGAAAACCCAGTATAAATCCGTCATCTTCTACCACACGCCAGAACAGCAAGCGGCAGCGGAAGCCTCTCGCGACCGCCTGCAGCACGAGCTGAAAACGCCCATCGTCACCGACATCCTCCCCGCCCAGACCTTCTATCGCGCGGAGGAATACCACCAGCGCTATTACGAGAAGCACGGGATCACGGGAGATATTTGCGGGAATTGAGGGAGTGGTGAGTGATAAGTGATAAGTGGTAAGTAAGTTATAAGTGGTGAGTATGCGCTCAGTCCGGTGGTTGAGTAGGCAAGAGAGCATTTTCGATTCTTTCCACAGTTCCCGCGCCGTAGCGAAACCACCGCGGATACAGGAAAGCTCACCTATATCCGCGGTGGTTTCGCTTACGGCGCGTGAACTGCGGAAAGAACCGAAAATGCTCTCTTGCCTACTTAACCACCGGACTTCTCACCTCTCACTACTCACTACTCACTACTTACTTATCACCCATCACTCATCACTATTTCTTCTCCTCCGTTCGCACGATAAACGGCAGCGTCCCTGGCGTCGTGACGGTCATCTCGCGGAAGGCGCACTCGCCGTGGCAGCCCCACAGGCCGATGACGGAGTTGACCGAATCGGGGACGGAGCCGTAATTCGGGTTGCCGATGAAGGAGAGCACCACCACGTCGGCATCATCCAGCTTGAACGCCACCGACTGCTCCTTTTTGCTGATGCGGCAGCGCAGCACGTGCGGTTTCGCCGGATCGCTCCAGCGGCCAAGCTGCACCAGGTGGCGGTAGCAGACCGTTTTGCCGTCCGCGCCGGTGGTCTGATACCAGACGGCCATGGTGTAATCGGCCACGAAGACGGCGATGGAGCTGACCACCATGCCGTCCTTCACCACCGGGGAGACGCATAGGCCGGGGCAGGCGTATCCCCTGCCTCCGGCGTTTTTCCCCATCGTCACCGTGACAGCGATCTCCGCCTCGGTGGTGCCCAGGTCGTAGAGCGCGATGGCGTTGTCAACCTCCGCGTTGTAATCCGCCTTGCTGAAGGTCTCCAGCGTGGTGCCGACGGCGCCGTCGAGCTGCACCAGCCGCTTCGCTTCCGCCTGGTTCGCCATGCGCGCCGGCGTCCACTGCGCCGGATCCCAGGCGCCTTCCGTAAACTTGATGACCGTCACTTTCGCCTCCTCCGCCCAAAGCGGCAATGCGCACAAGCAGCAAATGAGCATGAACAGGATGAATCGAACCATCATTGCCTCCAAAATATTAGACCACGAACCACGTTCAGCCAGGAGCAATGATCTTCTGAGTCCGCGCGAGTTGCCGCTTTGTCATGCGCGGATTCAAAGGTCCGTGCTCCCATCTCTCATTCAACCCAAAACGCATACAGCCGCGCATTGGTGACACGGAATTCAAGGACGACCGGTTCTTCTGCAACTCCGGACAGGTTCATCTCCACCGGCAGGTCGATCCCATCCACTTCCTGCATCATTGCGCTTTCAATTTCATTGCCTTCCGCTCCGATCAGCGTGATACCGATGCGACCAAACGGCGCTTCGGCGTTAAAGTGGAGACGGTGGCCGTCAAGCAGGAGCGGCTTCGTCTGCAGAATGCCGGTATCGAAGCTCGCCTCCATCGCGCAGAAGCGGTCAAGCTTCACCGTACCCATGCCCACGCCCGCGCGGAAGGACAGGCCGGCGCCTTTGCCGTTGTCAGGGCCTTTGCAAGCGCCGCTATGGACGTAATTCCGCCCGCCGTAGTAGAAGCGCAGCTCATCGCCGGCACGGTGCGGTGGATTGGTGGCCAGCGAGTTGTTGAAGCGGTCCCACGCGCCGATGACGCCCACCGGAATGAAGGGCGCGCGGTCGCTCAATCGCTCGAAATGGATGCTGTCCCGGCTCACCGCGAGCTGGATATCCAACCAGGCGCGCTCCTCGTAATGGTGGAATACCTGCACGAGGCCGATATAGATCCCTTCATAGGGGAAGACGTTCATGCCGTAGATGTCATCCCCCGGGCCATCTGTGGTGTCCGCAGAAAGGACGATTTGTCCATCCGCCGGCTCCCAGTGCAGGAAATCCGGGCTTTCCGCCCGCCGCACGGCACGGCCTCCGTGGTGGATGAAACGGGGGTCGTTTTCATATTTCGCCTGGAACTCCGGCGTGATCTGCCGGCTGCGGCCATACAGGACGAAGTTATGCGTGACCGGGTCGCGGAACCAGTGGGTGGCGCCGTCGGAAGTCGCTAGCGTCACCGGTTTCTCCAGCGCCTCCCAGTGCAGGCCGTCCGGGCTGAACGCCACCCCCAGGCCGCGAAGCTGCCCCTTGTGGCGCGGGTGCTCGCCGGGGCCATAATAATCACGCTTCAGGTAGAGGAAACCGAGCTTGTAGCGCCGTGCCGGGTCGGGCTCGCGCTCGTCTTTGAAGGCGCCGAACACCTCGTAATACGGTGGTTTCTCCTCGAACGGCCAGCCCGAGCTCCACAGTGAGACGAGGTGGCTGAGTTTTCCGTCTATCGGCACGGCGTTCGAGAGGTTCTTGTACCAGGCGATGCCGTCGTCGCTGATGAAATGATATATCCCGCCGCCGGGAAGCTTCGTCAACTCGTCGAGGGAGCCGCCCACGCCCTGGCACCACGCCTTATATACGCGCTCTTCAGCGTCGTAGATCACCGAGCCGTAGGTGATATACCCCTCCGGCTCCCAGGGTTCGGTAGGCCGGATGACCGGATTGGACGGGTGCCTGGCGACCGGGCACACGCGACGGCTCATCCCCGCGCGGGAAGCGATCAGATAGTCATCGAGAAACAACTGGCGCTGCCGGCCAATGCGGATGAATGGATCGATATGGTGCCTCCCGCTTTATTGTAGGGCGAATGAGCGAGGGGAGCAAGTACGAAGGCACTTATCACTCCGTATATCACGCGATGGCCCGGTTGAACTGCTTGATGGTCAGCATGACGGCCAGTACGGCCATTGCCTGTTATCCTTAGCAATACCGCAGACGGCATGCGAAACGGGGTTGAGGAACGGACAAACAAGTCATGCTTGTGCTCCGACCAGTCGGACTGGTCTGACATGTCTGACTGGTCCGATTAATCTGATCGATCGGATTCAGAGGAAGAGCAGGATGAACGGATAGAGATTCCGACAACAGGAATTCGTATATCCAACAGCGAACAAGGGGGTATGAAAGTCACCCAGGTTGCCCTTCGCCCGTCCGAAGCCTCGCTTGCCGCGGGGCGGCCCGCGCTCACGCCGGAGTTGCTGGCGGCGAGTGGGGCGCGCTATTCGCGCAACAATGAGGGGCTGGACGCCATCCTCGCCCGCGTCGATTTCGACCACCCGGACCGCTCGGTGGACGGCATCTTCCGCATGATCGACTACGGGCACCAGTCCATCGCCGACATGGTGCCGGTGGCCATCTTCATCGACGGCATCTCGCTGTGGCTGGCCTACTTCATGTGGGCCATGTGTCCGACCGCGGGTGGACAGGAGTCCTCCACGCGGTATATTAAAATGTCGGTCGAGGAGATGATTGCACCCGCTGTGCTCGGTCTTCCGGCGCCATATCACGAGGAATGGCGCTCGCGCATGGCCGCCGCCTTCGAGGCATATCGGATGGCGCTGGATTACTGGGAGCGCAAAGCAGAGGCGCGCCCCGAACTGACGCGTATCCCGCGGTCCCTGCTGGACGACCCATCGGAGAAGGCGCAACAAGCCGCGGCGCGCATGCGGCGGAATTATGCCTTCGACCGCGCCCGCTACTTCCTGCCGGCGGCGGCGGCGACGAACGTGATGCTGGTGATGTCCGCCCGCGGGTGGGTCAGCCTCTGCCAGCACCTGCTCTCGCACCCGCTGCCCGAGGCGAATACGCTGGGTGCGGCACTGCGAGAAGAGTTGGCGCTGAGCGCCCCCCGCCTGCTCCGCCACGCGACAGCGAAGGAGTCTTTCCGGGACGGCCTGCGGGACGAACTTGCCGACTGGCAAGCGCAGGCAGCCCGTCATCCTGCCCCCCACCTGCCGCCCGACGCGCGGGAGTTCGATTGCGCGGCCATCGCCTTCCTCGATGTCTTCCCGCCCGCCGGCGCGACCGGCGAGGCAATGGCGCGCGATCTGGCCCATCACGATAACCGCTACGCCTGGCTCGGCGATACGCTCAAGCGCACGGCGGTGCGCTTCGGTTGGGAGGCGGTGACCTTCGGCGAAATCCGCGACCTGAACCGCCACCGCACCGGTTCCAAGTATTGCCCGCTGATCCCACTCGGCTTTTACGCCGCGCAGGATCAGCTCACCGACGGCCACCCTGGCTACCGCCGCCTGACGAATATCGGACGCGACGCATCTGCCCGTGCCCGCGAGCTGCTCATCGACGGCGACCCCGGTTACCTCTACTGGACACTGCTCGGTACCCAGTATCGTTTCGAGCACCTCACCACCGCCGACAAATTCCTCTACGAAGCGGAACTCCGCACCGGCGCCGGCGCCCACTACCGCTACGCCCGCCACCTGCACGACGCCCTCGGGCTGTGGTACGCGCAATACCCGGAAACGCGCGGGCTGGTGTTGGAGGGGAGCGCGGAACCTGAGTGAGGAGATGAAGCGATGAAACGATGAAGGGGTGAAGGGGGATGGCAGACAGATTCGCGACATGATGCGATGCGTCAGTCCGATCGATATTATTGAAGGGATCTGCCCATTTATTCAGGGGAGAAGCCAATGCAGATACGCGATATTCGGCGGAGTTTCATCTACCATTCGCCGTCGTACCCCGGTTACACGTGCTGGTGCGGGCTGTGGGCCATGCTGGACGGCGATTTGATGTGCTCATTCACGCGGGCGACGGGGTCATTCACGGGCCGGCCTAAAGCGCCGGCGGACGTCCGCGCGGCGCTCGACTGGCCGCCACAGATTCCCGGTGCGTCGACCGAGCGAATTGAAGCCTATGATATGACCGGCCTGACGCTGGCAAACGTGCACTTGTGTTCCCACGATCTCGGTCTGACGTGGGAAATGGCGGGTACTGATCCCTTCCGTTCCTGCATGAACGGGGTGACGGGCGAGGCCGAACTGGCGTTGCGCGACGGCACGCTGCTCCGCGGCGTGCTGGGGCCATATCTGCCGTATGATGACGTCCCGCGCACCGGCTTCCTGGAACGATCACCCGACAGCGGGCGCACCTGGCATCATGCCGGCGTGCTCGACGAGCGTGAGGGATTCCTGTTCTGGCCGAAACGCCTGCGGTATCTCGGCGACGAGCGGTTGCTTGCCGGCGGCGGCCTGATGCGCCCGCAACCCGGGCACGAAACGCGCAGCGGTTGGACAGGGGACATCAGCCCCGTGCTATTCGTCTCCGCGGATGATGGCATCACCTGGGGCAGCCCCCTCGACCTGCTCGATGGGCGCAAAGGATACGGCGTTACGGAGGAATTCGACTGGGCGGAGCTGCCAAACGGCGACCTGCTCTGTGTACTGCGCGCCGACGCGTCTCTGGCCGGATCGCCGCGCCTGCAGGTCAGGTTGCGCAAGGAAGGCCTGACATGGCGACCCACGCCCGTCGAGAAGGCGCCGTTCCCGCACAGCGGGCACCCCGAACTGGTCGCCACCCGGTCGGGCGCCGTGCTGCACGTGGCCACCTCCGGCATCTCCGCGACCACTGACGGCGGAGATAACTGGCAGCACCTGGCGCTCGATGACGGTCTGCCGGCGCTGCGAGATGAGCCGGCCACTCCGTATTACCCGAAAGCCATCGAGCTTCCCAACGACGAAATCCTCATCATCGGCCATGTGGGAGGCGACAATGGCTACGGCGCCGTCGATCAATCGATCGTCGGACTACGGTTCTTCCTCGAGTGAGCCGGGGCTTTCCCTGTTGACCGATAACAGGCTTGCGTAGATCAATCGCCGCGCGATGCCGGTCTCGGCTGCGGCGCGAGCGGAGGCGTCGCGGGCGCTCATGCCTTCGGCGCGGTACTGCCGCGCACGGGCGATGGCTTCGTCAGTCCGGTCGGCGGATTCCGCGGAGCCCGCTCCGCCGGGCCAGACCAGCACGATTTCTCCGCGCACTTCACCCGTCGCCAGTCCCGCGGCCAGCACGCGCGCTGTGCCCCGCCGCAGCTCCTCGAATTTCTTTGTCAACTCGCGGGCCAGCAGCACCGGGTGGTCGGGCGCCAGGTCGGCCAGGTCGGCCAGCGCCGCCGCCACGCGATGGGGCGCTTCATAGGCGGCGCAGGTGTCCGGCTGCGCCAGGCTGTCGCGCAGCACGGCCAGCCGCTCCTTGCGCGCGCGGGGCAGAAAGCCGAGAAAGCGGAAACGATCGGTGCCGAAGCCGGAGACCGCCAGCGCGGTGACGACTGCCGAGGGGCCGGGGAGGGGTACCACGGGCAGGCCTTCCGATACGCACGCCGCGATGAGCGCCTGCCCCGGGTCGCTGATGCCCGGCATGCCGGCGTCGCTGACCAGCGCCACGTCGTGCCCGTCGCGCAACAGTGCCAGCACCTGCTCCGTGCGGCCCGACCCGCTGTGGCGATGGTAACTGAGCAGGCGCGCGGTACTGCCGCAATGCGCCAGCAACCGGCCCGTCACGCGGGTATCCTCGGCAGCGACATACGCCGCCTCCCGCAGCACCCGCGCCGCGCGAAAGGTCAGATCCTCCAGATTGCCGATCGGCGTGCCGACCACATACAACGTTCCGGACATGCGCACTCCTGGGCTGAACATTCAAAGCGATAATTTACGTCAATTCATCTCATACCCTGACTCTGACGCTGACTCATACCCCGACGGAACCGGAACCTGGATAACCGAGGATGTCCGAAATGTCCGAAAAATTGCGATTTTTCTCCAGTTAGCGCCCGGCGACTGGGGCATAAAAACAGGTGCGATGGAGAACCAATTTTCTGAAAGGTTCGCCTGTTCACGGCTAAATTCAGAAGCGAATGCCGGAGGGGCAGTCCCCGGAAGGCTGGCAGATATTTGCGCATGAAACCCGGGCAGTTGCCGTAACATGACGCCTATGCCCTCTCACCTTCGCACCCTCTTACCCCTTCACCCATTCATTATACCCGGTGCAGTGCAACACCGGAAGAGAGACCGCCTGCCCAATGGCTAATTCCGGCAGCAGCACTCCTATGTCGCATTCACCAACAAACATGTAGGTAAACGCAGCATGAACGGCGATTGTGTATAGATCACTGTCTTTGCATTTGCGGAGACATACGATATGTTCTACACGAAGAAAGTAATCTGTTAAGGGGAGGGGAGATAGATGATGAGTATCAGGCGTTGGGCCTGGTGCCTTGCCGCGGTACTGGGCGTGGTATTGTCCGCCGGGTGCGGTGGCAGCGGGGGATCGAGTAGTCCCACGACGCGCACTATCGCCGCGGTTACCAGTTATGACAGCAACACGCTCTTGCAGATCGACCTGGCCAACGGCCAGGTGCTGGCCTCCACGCCGGTCGGCGCGCAGCCGATCAGCACAGCGGTCGATGTGAACAATCAGCGACTCTATACCGCCAACTGGCAGGATAACACGGTCTCCGTCATCGATATGACGACGAACCAGGTAGAGCGAACGCTGTCGGTCGGCACTAATCCGCACGACATCACGGTCGGTCCCGGCGGCACGCGCCTGTATGTGGCGAACTTCACGGATAAGACGGTGAGTGTGATCGATACCACAACCTGGTCCACCCTCACCACTGTGCCGGTGACCGGCAATCCGAGCAGCATCGCCATCCATCCCGCGGGCGCTTTTGCCGGCGTGGTCACCCAGAGTAACAGTGCCATCTCAAAACTGGACCTGGCGACCAATACTATCACCGGCTCATATACGGTGAACAATGGTCCGATCGACATGGTGTTCACGCCCGACGGGACGCGAGCCTACATCAGTCAGTTCGCCGGCAACGCGGTTGTCGTGACGAATACCACCGATTTTACTGTGTTGACCACAATACCGGTCGGCCAGGAACCTTTCGGCCTGGCCATCAGTCCGGACGGCCAGCGCGTTTACGTTGCCAATAGCGCCGCCGGCACACTGTCCATCATCGATACGGTCACCAACACGGTGGTCGACACCGTAACCTGCGGCGCCAGCCCGAGCAGCACGGCGCTCAATCCCTCTGGCGACACCGTGTTCGTCGTCTGCCAGAATGACAACCACATTAAGGTCATCGACACAAGCAGCAATACCGTCAACAACACCATCGACAATATCGGCAACCGCCCCCGCGACATCGCGATATTTACGATTGTGCGGTAGGTATAATGCGCGTTCGGTTCGGTGGTTGAGTAAGCGGAAGGCTTTCCTGCCGACTCAACCACCGAAGCGGACACTTTCATCGTTCAAATATCGCCAGGTTACTACCATGAACATGCCGATTATTTTTTCATGGCGGAAGGAATATCCGTGGTGTAGGCGAATAAAGTAAAACACTAGCCGTATTTTCGCCGTCTTGTTATAGCCATGACTATCGCCATTTCGTCGCCGCTGCTCACAGAAGAGCAACTATCGCGCTTCACCGGCTATCCGGTGACCCTGCCGGCATTCGAGGGGCCGCTCGATCTGCTCCTCTACCTCATTCGCCGGCAGGAGCTCGATATTTACGATATCCCCATCGCGGTTATCACCGCGCAGTTCCTCGATTATCTCGCGATGCTCGAAGCGATGGACATCGAGGTGGCCGCCGAGTTCCTGGTGATGGCCGCCACGCTGATGGAGATCAAGTCGCGCCTGCTGCTGCCGCGCCCGCCCGTCGAAATGCTCGAGCCCGAGGAGGACGAAGACCCGCGGGCGGAACTGGTGCGGCGCCTGCTCGACTATCAGCGTTACAAATCGGCGGCGGGCGAACTGCATCGCCGCGCGGGCGAGCAGCAGCGGATCTTCACACGCAGCGAGGTGGTGCAGGAAATGGCCTTCCTGCGCCCGGAGCCGAAGCTGGCCGGGGACGCGGACGCCTTCGGTCTATGGACGGCGCTGCAGGAAGTGCTGGCGCGTATCGAAGCGGCGGGGCCGGTCGTGCGCGAGGTGGCACGGCCAAAAATCACTATCCGGCAGCAGATGCTGCGTATCCTCGCTATGCTCGACGCGCATCCCGGCGGCGTCGGCTTCTCGCGCCTCTTCTTCGACGAAGGCCGGACAATCCTGTCCACACGCCTGGAGGTAATCATCACCTTCCTCGCCCTGCTCGAGCTCATGCGCCTGCGACGTATTGAAGTGGTCCAGCGCGAGCTCTTCGGCGAAATCGTCATCCGCGCGGTAAGCGAGAAAATGATCAGCGGAGTTCAGTGAATTCTGTGTTGAGTTACGGATACAGCCATTCCCCGGTGTCTTCATCCTCCAGGATGATGGCGTCGAAGGGGCAGGCTTCGGCGGCTTCCCAGATGGTGTCGTCGTCAGTGCCATGCATGTCGATGACCACCGCCTTGTCCGCTTCGTCCAGTTGGAACACCTGCGGCGCGATGGCTACGCACGACCCCGCGCCTTTGCATAACTCGCGGTCAACCCGGATTTTCACGGCCTGTCCTCCCGCTGTTGAGTCTAACCCCCGCGCAAGCCGCCGTCAAGGTGAACGATGGACCAATGATAATAGCAGCGGAAAGGCTCACTGGCCTGCTCAACCACCCAATCGTTCACTTAGAGCCTTCCCAAAGTCTGTGCTAGGCCTTTCTCATGCTCATGCTCAAGTTCATGCTCAAAACAACGGTATCACCTCGGCAGAGGCCAAGAGTCTCAAGAAGAACCGTTACACGCGGTGTCGTTTCGGCCGATCTTTTGATGCTCGACAGTGTTTGAGTATGAGCATGAGCATGAAATGGGCTGGTTGAGACTTTGTGACAGGCTCTACTTATCACTACCCCCGTCCTTCGCCACCGGCAGCGTAAAGGTGAAGGTGCTGCCTTTACCCACCTCGCTGGCCACGCGGATGCGGCCGCCGTGGGCTTCCACCAGTCGGCGGGTGATATACAGGCCCAGCCCGAGGCCCTCGAACCGCGCGGCCTGCGGCGCGCGATAATATTGCTTGAACAGGCGCGGGATCAGCTCGGGCGGAATGCCGATACCGTGGTCGGCAACAGCGATGGCTACGTCTGCATCAACCCGCGAGGTGCTCAGGATGACCAGGGTGCCCGGAGCGGAGTATTTCAAGGCATTGCCGAGCAGGTTGAGCAGGATACGTTCCAGGCGTCCCGGATCGGCCTCGACGGGAGGAAGCTCCGGTAGAATATCTACGCTGATACGGGACACCTCTAGCACGGTAGCTGACCGGCGCAGCAGGTCGTCAACGAACTCCCGCAGCGCGACCGGGTGTCGATCAAGGCGAAAATTTCCGCTGTCGAAACGCGCGACATCCACCAGGTCCTGAATCATCTGGTTCATCTGCTTGACCGCGCTGAGGATCGCCTCCACCTCGACTCGCTGGTCTCCAGTCGTCTCCTCCTCCAGCAGTTGGGCGTTCCCCTGGATAATTGCCAGCGGCGCCCGCAGGTCATGCGAGAGCACATGCACATTCATCTCTCGTTCCTGCTCGATGCGCTTCCGTTCAGTGATATCGCGTACGTTGGCAATGATGAGATCGCGTCCCTGCAGGATGATTTTCTGCAGGAACACCTCGACGTCAAATTCCGCGCCAGTATCCATACGGCGGGCTGCCCATTCAAAAAAGTTGGGATGCCCCGCCAGCACGTCATCCCAGATCGCCGGCAATTGCTCGATGGGGGCGGAAGAGGAAGACAGGTCGCGGATTGTCGCGCGAATAGCTTCCGTGCGGTTCACCCCATACATGCTGAGCATCTTCTCGTTCACTTCGAGTACGCGCCCGTCAATATCATGCAGAATGATGGCGTCGTAGACGCTGTTGAACACCGTGCGCAGCGACTGCTCGGATTCGCGCAGGTAGTCCGCGGTTTCCCGGCATTCTTCAAATTGCAGGGTCAGCGGGCGCACAATCAGGAAGATGAGTACGGGCGTCAGCAGCACAATCAGCGAGACGGTGTCGATCAGCGTGAAAACGGGATCGGGAAGCGTGGGGGGGAGCCGAAGCAGCACGAGGTCGATGATCGCTTCAATTACAAAGATGGAGGCCACCAGGACCAATATGTTGCGGAACAGGGCGGATTGCCGCCGCGTTACGCGCTCGCTGCTACTCTCGTCGGTGCGATATTCCATCACGGCATTCCGGTTCCCTGCTATCGTATAAGTATAGTAGTATTATACCCGAATGCAGCGCCTTGGATTGCCGCCGAATATGACACTGCGCGCCCCCGCAATCCCGCGGAAGCGCGCAGTTCCTCGTCATATTCAGATGGATGCGGAGAGATTCCACGAATAGCGTGTTACCTTCCGCTCTATATATTCCACATGCAAGGCGTGATCTACTATGCTGCGTTGGGTATAATCAATATGCCGGGCGGCGGTTCGGCGCAGTGAGCGATGTGGGAGGACTATATGACCGAAACCCTGTGCAAAGATCCGAAGCAGGCGAAGAAGGACGCAAAAAAGGTAGAAGAGCGGAAGGCGGATGGCAAATCCTTCTTCATCTGCGGTAAATGCGGTCGGCAGAGTCACAAGGAAGCGCATCTGTGCAAGGCGGAGAAGAAGTGAAGATACAGGGAAGATTGACCGTAACCTTCCGAAAGAACAACCCTTCGCAGCAGCATCGCCGGATGCGTCGTTGACAATAGCTGTTTTCGACGCATCAGGCGACGCTGCTGCGAACATTATCTTAACGGGCACGCCTGCAGCGCCTCCAGGATGACGGAGATGCTGCGGTTAATATGCTGCACGGGAATATCCTCGGTGACACCCATCAGGAAGCCCTTACGGTCGCCCGCCTGCTCCACGATCTCCAGCGTGGCCGCGCGGATATCCGCCTCCGGCTCCAGGTGCACGCTGGACGGGAAGTTGATCCACAGCCGCTTGGCTGGCCAGGCGGCGCGCGCCTGCGCCACGGAGACGGTGCAGTCCGGCGGCGGAGTAAAGGCCTCTACGAAATCGAGCAGACTCTCGCGCACAGTGTCGAGAATAGTGTGGTTGTTGGCGTCGAGATGGCAGCCGATCTTTTTGCCTTTCTCGTGCAGCCGTTCGCCGAAGGCGTTCCAGGTGGGGGCGATGAAGTCGCGCACACGGTCCGGCCCCAGCATCTCGGGCACCACGTTGCCGCCATACAACACATAATCCGCCGGGCTGTTTGCCACCACATCGTATAGCAGCTTATGATTCTCGGCGATGGCCTCATGCAATTCCAGCACCGCGTCTTCATTGTCCGCCAGTTCGTAGCAGAACTGCTCCTGCCCGATCCAGGAAACCTGGATGTCCATCAGCGGCTCGTAGACCGTGCCGCAGATTACCTTGCCCGCCGTGCCCACCTTCTCGATCTCGCCGCTGTAAAAGTCGTAGACCGGCTCGTAGCGCATATCCTGCACGATGAATTTGACCACACGGTAATCGTCGCGCGTTTTGATCGGGTGCTCGATGGGGGCATACGCCAGCGCCGCCTTTTTGCTCAATGACGAAACCGTGCCCACCGGCGTCTCGTAGATGAGGCGCAACCCGCCGTCCGGCTCCTCCACCTGTGTCGTTTTTACGTTGGGGGTGAGCCGATTGAACACTCCACGCCGGCAGCACAGCGCCATCCCCTTCGCCTGCAAGGGTGTCCGGTCGAAACCCGGCGGGAACAGCCCGTCGTAAAAGGTCAGCGGGATGATCTCCGGCGCCCCGCCGGCCAGCGCCAGCTCGATATCTTCGCGGTGATTGCGCATTCTGGTTTTCCTATCTGCCACCAGCTTTAGCTGATGGGACAGTAAAGTCTATCTTTGCCACCAGCTTCAACTGATGGGACAGTGAAACTTATCTTTGCCACCAGCTTCAGCTGGTGGAATAGTGAAGTCTATCTTTGCCACCAGCTTCAGGTGGTGGAACAGTGAAGCCTATCTTTACCACCAGCTTCAGGTGGTGGAACAGTGAAGCCTATCTTTACCACCAGCTTTAGCTGATGGGACAGTAAAGTCTATCTTTGCCACCAGCTTCAGCTGGTGGAACAGTGAAGCCTATCTTTACCACCAGCTTCATCTGATGGGACAGTAAAGTCTATCTTTACCACCAGCTTCATCTGGTGGAACAGTGATATCTATCTTTGCCACCAGCTTCAGGTGGTGGAACAGTGAAGCCTATCTTTACCACCAGCTTCATCTGGTGGAATAGTGAAGTCTATCTTTGCCACCAGCTTCAGGTGGTGGAACAGTGAAGCCTATCTTTACCACCAGCTTCATCTGGTGGAACAGTGAAGCCTATCTTTGCCACCGGCTTCATCTGGTGGAACAGTGAAGCCTATCTTTGCCACCAGCTTTAGCTGGTGGAATAGTGAAGTCTATCTTTGCCACCAGCTTTAGCTGATGGGACAGTGAAACTTATCTTTGCCACCAGCTGCAGCTGGTGGAAAAGGGAGGCTTACCATACTCATGAGCCGGCTTTAGCCGGCTTCTCCACCTTCGCCATCTGAAGCAACTCATCGGCAGTCAGCTCCAGTTTGGGTGACAGTGTGTTATTGGCATGGTGCTTTTTCTGATCCTTCACATAATCCAGTACCCATTTCAGGTCAGACTTGGCAAAGCTGACCACCCCGTAACCCCGCTGCCAATCCAATACTTTGGCTCCCATCTGCGCATTGATTTCATGGGAACAGGACCCTTTTAATTCACCAATATATTTGCTGATCAATACATCGGGTTCAATATTGATCACCAGATGCTCATGATATTCATTGCCGCCAATGCCATGGAAATAGACTCCCTGGGTATCGATACAGCGTTGACGGATGAAATCAAAGATCATAGGCTCCAGATAGGGGGTGATCATCGGGCGGCTTCCGAGGGTGTGCCAGTTGAAGTGCAGATAAATCTCGTGAAACGTATGACTGGACATTAGCGCCTCCTGATGAGAAGCAGGCTGAAGCCTGCTTAAGGGTGTTTAACAGGCTTTCCTCTCCCACCAGCTGAAGCTGGTGGCAAAGAAGGCATATACAATTCATATACAGAACAAATTTCATATCGCCAGTGAAATCATATAATTGCTTGGAGATAAAGGCAAGTGATTGTGATAAGATATTTAGCAGGCTCTCATATCTGTCTTTGCCATCTTCTTTAGCTGGTGAGATAGGGAAGCCTATCTTTACCACCAGCTTCATCTGATGGGACAGTAAAGTCTATCTTTGTCACCAGCTTCATGTGGTGGAACAGTGAAGCCTATCTTTACCACCAGCTTCAACTGATGGGACAGTGAAACTTATCTTTGCCACCAGCTTCAACTGGTGGGATAGGGAAACTTATCTTTGCCACCAGCTTCAACTGGTAGGATAGGGAAACTTATCTTTGCCACCAGCTTCAGCTGGTGGGATAGGGAAACTTATCTTTGCCACCAACTTCAACTGGTGAGATAGGGAAGCTTATCTTTGCCACCAGCTTCAGCTGGTGGGA
>Ga0172368_10003544_pt1 | contig 18837 bp, 27 predicted proteins | sample Lak11m_FD_114540 | JGI IMG/M metagenome (GOLD analysis project Ga0172368, IMG submission 114540) | Freshwater microbial communities from Kabuno Bay, South-Kivu, Congo - kab_022012_11m | ecosystem: Environmental > Aquatic > Freshwater > Lake | place: Democratic Republic of the Congo: South-Kivu...
AACGGACCGTCTTTATATGAAGGATTATTCTCATTATTCATAACCATAACTATTTTTTTGATGTTTTAAACTTTTCTGCTATTACCACTTAGAAGTTACTAAAGAGAAAGATTTATAAAATTTAAAATCGTATTTTTTTTATGTACTGGCAAGGAAAATTTAAAGATGATGATTTCGGAGAAAACCCAAGTCCGTCTACTGAAAAGTACCAAAGATTAATGGCTGAACGAATTTACCCCCAGATCAAAGAAAGAATTGCCTTACGAGAATTTTATGAACTGGCTCAAAAATTAAGAGAAGAAGATTATTCCGGTCGGGAATTGTTATTACAAAATTCATTCCCAGAAGATTTAGCAAAAATTGATTTCAGAAAAGATGAACGTTTCAGAAGATGTTTAGTCGATTTTCTTTTTAGCGTTAAATTCGGAAAAGCTAAGAGACTTTTCAAGAACAAATAATTATTTATACACTTTTTTCTTCAGTTTAATATGGGATTGAATATTCGTGAAATTATTCCTAGAAGGGAAATTGACTTATCAGAAATTAGTGGAAAAATTGTTTGTGTTGATGCTTTTAACACGCTTTATCAATTTTTGTCGACGATAAGACAACCGGACGGAACTCCGTTAAAAGACAGCAAAGAAAGAATCACAAGTCACCTTTCAGGAATTTTTTATCGAAATATTTCACTTCTATCCGAAGGAGTAAAATTAATTTATGTATTTGATGGAAAAGCCCCAGAACTAAAGAAAAAAACCTGGAAAGAAAGACAGGCGTTTCGCGACATTGCTGAAGAAAAATATGAAGAAGCAAAACAGAATGAAGATGTTGTAATGATGAAAAAATACAGTAGCCAGTTAGTTAGAATTAACGACGAGATAATCCGCGAAAGTAAAGAACTTCTGCAGGCAATGGGGATCATGGTTGTTCAGGCGCCCGCTGAGGGTGAAGCAGAAGCAGCTTACCTTTGCAGAAACAATTCAAAAATTTTCGCAAGCGTCAGTCAGGATTATGACAGTTTATTATTCGGCACAAAAAGATTAATCAGAAATTTGACTCTCTCGAGAAAACGAAAAACTTCCTATGGAAATTATATAGAAGTTAAACCAGAAATTATTGAGTTAGAAAATGTGTTGAATCAACTCGGAATAAATCTAGACCAATTAATTTGTTTGGGAATTCTCGTCGGGACAGATTATAATCCAAAAGGAATTCCGCGAATAGGGCAAAAAAAGGCTCTGGAAATTGTTCAAAAGTACAAACAACCAGTTTTAATTTTTGAGTCAGTTGAAAATAAAATATCTGAAATGACGGAAGAAGATAAATTTGATTGGAAAGAAATTTTCGGATTGTTCAAATCTCATCCGACAAAAAATGTCGACATAGAATTCCCTAAAATAGACATCAAAAAAATTAAAGAAATTCTTGTTGAGCAACACAATTTTTCCGAAGAAAGAATTGATAACCAGCTTGAAAAACTAAAAGAGTTGATTAAGAAATCGAATCAAAAAAGTTTACAAAAGTGGTTTTGATGAAAATAGATAAATAATTTCGTCTAACAGAAACATATTTATATACATCGATGAACTTTCAGATAGAAAATGAAAACAATTTATTGCGAAAAAATACCGAGAATAACTAAGACAAAGTGGGAACTTGAAAAAACTCTGAATGTAAAAATTTTTATCAAGAACGACGAAGTTATGATTGATGGTCTTCCGGAAGAGGAATATTTTGCAGAAAAAATTATCGAAGCGATAGGACTGGGCTTTCCGTTCAAAACAGCAATGCTGATAAAAGAAGAGGGAATCGTTTTTGAAAAAATTAACATAAAAGATTATACTAAAAGAGCAGATATGGAAACAATAAGGGGAAGAATAATTGGAACGGGGGGGAAAACTTTGAAAACCCTGGTTGAATTAACGAAATGCCATTTTGAAATTTACAAAAATACCGTCGGAATTATCGGGGAAGCAGAATTTGTTAAAAACGCCCAGGAAGCAATAATTTTGCTAATCAAAGGAACAAAGCACGGAAATGTTTATGCCTATCTTGAACACCACCAAATCCGAGAACCCGGGGATTTAGGGTTGAAAGAAATCAAGAAAAAGAAAAGTTCTACAATAACAAACTTTAAATAAGAAAAATTTTATCTGTTATTATGTCCCAGTAGCTCAGTTGGTTAGAGCATCTGACTGTTAATAAAAAGTTACTTGTTAACTTTATTCCCTCGGGGAGGAAATAAAAATAGTTCAGGAAAGAAACAGCAATCAGGGGGTCGGAGGTTCGAGTCCTCCCTGGGACGTTCTGAAAAAGTTCGAATCGAATTAAATTGAAAATTTACATTCGAAAGGTAGCTGGAGTTGTTGAACCCGCTGGAGGTTCAACTTCGAGTCCTCCCTGGGACGTGATTTCTCAAAAACTTTTCCACCCTTAAATCTTTCAATTTTCAAAAGTTCTCGATCCCAATAATTAATCTCAACTCCTGCTTCACCAAACATCAGCAAACTTCTTTTTGCCTCCTCGCTCCACTTTTCAGAATTGCTTGCATCCCAAAATTTGTCGACGATAACTTCAATAATGCCGACTTGAATTATTCCTCTTGTACAGTTAGTGCAAGGAACACCATTAGTATACATTCGACAACCTTTGAGAGGAATCCCGACGCGGGCGGCATTGTAAATCGCATTTCTTTCTGCATGTTCAAACCAAAAATATTTCTCCGGTCTTTCCTGTCTTTCCGGAACATCGTCGTTTATTCCTCGGACAAAACTATTATATCCTGTAGATCGAACTTCATTATCCGGTCCGACGATAACCGCACCAATATGCGTCGATAAATCTTTACTCGGACTTGCCACGAGATAAACCATCGACATAAAATAGTCGTCTTTTCTTGAACTCATAAAATTTATTACAGGATATATTTTATAAACATTTTTTCATTTTAATATATATGAATAAAAAAACAAAGGTTCTGGTCGCAATGTCAGGCGGAGTAGACAGTAGTATCGCAGCGTGGCTCATGAAAAAAAAAGGATATGATGTTCAGGGTGTTTTTCTAAAATGCTGGAGTGATACAAAAAATAAAATTAGTGGTGAATGTCAATGGCGTGAGGAAAGAAGATATGCAATGGAAATTGCTTCAAAATTAAAAATCCCGTTGTCAACAATGGACTTAGAAAATGAATACAAAAAACAAGTCGTCGATGAAATGTTCAAGAAATACAAAGCAGGAATTACTCCAAATCCCGACGTAGATTGCAATGAAAAAGTGAAATTTCCGTTATTAATAAAAGCTCTTAAAAAATACGACGCAGATTATTTAGTAACCGGCCATTATGCGAGAATAAAGGAAATTAAAGACAAATCTCAACTTCTTCGCGCAAAAGATGAATCAAAAGATCAGTCATATTTTCTTTACAGATTAACTGAAGAAGATCTCAAAAAATGTATTTTCCCGATAGGAGATTACACAAAAAAACAGATCAGAGAAATTGCTCACAAGCTCAAATTTTCAAACTACAACAAAAAATCTACCACTGGAATCTGTTTCATAGGAAAAGTAAAATTAAAAGATTTTTTGCAGAAAAAAATTCCGCCGAAAGAAGGAAAAATATTAAACCCGGAAGGAGAAATTATCGGAAAACACGACGGAATTTTTTATTACACTCTCGGACAAAGAATCGGTCCTCGATTTGGAATCGAAGTTTTCAGAGGAAAAGGAACTAATGACATAAAAAAATGGTACGTCGCAAAAAAGGACGCGAAAACAAATACAATTATCGCCGCACCGGAAGGACATCCTTTTTTATTTAGAAAAGAAATTTTCATCAAAAACGAACACTGGATAAATAGCGCGAAGCACCGAGGGGGGGGTGGACGGGAAAACCATTCAGAAAAAATTCCAAAAAAACTTTTCTCACGAATTCGCCAGGTTGGAGAACTTTTGCCGTCGACAATCTCTTTTGACAAAAAATCAAAAAAGTACAAAATCGTTTTGAAAAAAGCAATCACCGGAATTTCTGAAGGACAAGCAATCGTCCTCTACGACAAAAAAATTTGTTTAGGTGGTGGAGTTATATGCTTTGATTAATTGTTACAAAATCTACAATATTAAAGTGAAATATTTATTAACCGCAGTTTCTTACAAAAGACATGAAGTTCGAAGAGGTAATACATTCACGACGAAGTATAAGAAATTTCAAAGATAAAAAGGTTGACTGGCGGGATGTAATCGAATGTATCGACACGATGAGATATGCCCCGATGGCGGGAAATGTTTTCTCTCCGAGAATTTTTGTAGTGGATGATAAAGAAAAAATAAAAAGATTAGCGGAAGCATCACAACAAGCGTTCGTCGGAGAAGTGAATTTAGTTGTCGTAGTTTGTTCTGATAAAAAAAGAATGACTAACTCATTCGAAAAAGAAGGAGAAAAATATTTACATCAACAGGCGGGAGCAGCGATGGAAAATTTCATTTTGGCCCTGACAGAAAGAGGTCTCGCAACCTGTTGGATTGGTTACTTTCACGAAGAAGAAATAAGAAGAGAATTAAAACTTCCGGAAATATTCCAGGTCGAAGCATTGTTCCCAATAGGATATTCTTCCGAAGCAAAGGGCGAAACACGAGACGCAAAAGGAAAGGTCGATTTGAACGGAGTTCTTTACTTTAATAAATACGACAATAAAAAGATGAAGAACCCAAAAAGTATAAAAGTTTAAAACTAATTTTTCGATTACAACAATTTACGAATAAAGGGTGAATTTTTATTCCTAACGATTTAAGGGTCGAGATTTCGCCGAAGGATTGATCAAGAACAAATTTGAAATTATTAACAACTAAAGGACAGGGCGAACGATTTTGCAAGAAGTAACTTTGTGAAATGAAATTTGAAAAATCCGAGCAAAGTCGCGAGTTGATGGGGAAAATAAATTCAGAGATAAAAATGGGGGGAAAAGTTAATAATTTCAAAAAATAAAAATTCAAGCGACGGTTGGAAAAAAGATTAGAAATAACCAAATTAATTTTTTTACAAAAAGTATAAAAGTTTAAAATAAAAGAATTTATTCTGAGTACAGTTTAATTCCGCCGGTAATCTTCGCAGAAAGATTGTAAATCCAACCCCCGATTAATCCTGAAAAAAATCCACTTAGACCAAAGGATATTGGAAAAACTATTATTGCAAATGGACCCATGAATGAACTATAACTGCTGGTTGAAGCCATGCCTGCTGCACTAAGTGCACTCCCGACAATAAGATAAAGAATTGTTACAAATATTCCGAAAACCAATCCCACAAAAACACCCCCCATTGCCGACGTGGTAGCAAGAGACAACGCGCCAACTTTCCTCACAGTAGCAACTTCACCATTAAAATTTTCCATATTCACCTCCCCGATAAATCAAGGTAAAACATGTTTAAAAATCTTTTTCAAAAAGAGAAATCAAAATTAGATGATGAAAAAGTTAGAAAAATTAAAAAAATCCGAGGACAGATTCAGGCAGGAGAACAAGAAAGAAAATCAGAATTGAGAAATATTCTGAATCGCAGCCAAATAAGAAAATATTCCAACACCGAAAATAAGTCGATTGAAAGCGTTGTGCACATGTAATTTTTTTTCTATAAAATAACCAGAAGTAAACGTTACCCCAAGCATAATTGATTCGCTAATCCAACTTCCGGAAAATCCAAATTTGTCGATGAGAGAATGTGCCAGAGGATTTAATTCAACCATTTCATGATACTTAAGCCCGAGATAAGTCGAAGTCAAATCTGAAATTCTCCCGCCGACGAAAACAAGCGACGAAGTTATTCGCCCGACATTTTCCAAGGAATTTATTTTATTCAAAAGTCCCATCAACTTCTAGCCCCAAACACATTTAAATAATTAATTGTCTCAAAAAACTTTTTCAAAAATAAAAATCCGAGTGAGATCGCGAATCAGACGGGAATATATGAGTAAAAATTCGAATGGTAGAATAAAAACAAAAAAGGGAGAAAATTAAAAAAATTTCAAACTCAAATAAAAATAAAATTATTCAAACAACGGCAAAACTTTTTCAGTGTAAAGTTTATCCACAACTTTTTCCCATTCCCCCGGAGAATATTCTATAACTTGATCCGCAACTTCCCAATAAACTCTATTAGAACCAAAATAAACTTCATACTGTGAAATCGGAATAGACGAGTGATGAAGTGAATTTATCTCAAACCTAATTCCGTCGACAAAATGAAATTCTGAAAAAGGTCCTTCTTTTTTTAACATGCTTCCACAGAGATCGACTAAACTCCTCACCTTCATACCAAGTCCGTCAAAAAAATCTTCACACACTACTTCTAAAAGTTTTGATGTATCAATAAGAGGGTCATTAGAATATAAAAAAAATCCGTCGAGATTATTATTCCAAACATTGCTTAGAAAACTTTCCGAATCAGCCGTTCTCTCGAGGTTTGAATCAGGACCAGAATCAAAATCTCCCTCCCCACGACGCAAATAACTTTCACTCATTATGAAAAAAATAAAGCCAAGTTTAAATAAATTTCTCTTCAAAAAAGATAAAAACTCCCTCGGGAAGAATTATCCAAATCTTTTGGATACATAACAATTCTTGCTGATTCAGGAATTATATTGCTTAAATCAAATCGAGGAATAGTTGATTCAGTTTTTGGAGAAATGGGCACCATTGAAACTTCTTGTACAGGTTGTCTCGAAACTTTTTCTATTAATCCTTTTCCTTCAAACAATTTTCTTCTTTCTTCAAATCCTTCCTGCCCTTCACAATAATCCTGAGGAATTCCCCATGCCCAGTGAAAATGTATAACTCCGTCGACAACTTTGCTATGAATTCTATAAGATTTCCATTCTGTAATTTTTCTTGCTGATTCGGAATATTCCAGAAAACAATCCCAAGCAGTTTTTTCATAATCAAAATTTTCTGTTCTAAAATACAACATTTCTCTTGTAATTTCTCGCAAAGGGAAAACTCCGCCTCTACCTGACCTTGCCATTACAATATCGCCTTTCGCAAGTTTTTTTAAATCGTCAAATGATTTTATTGTTTTCATAATTTTACTACTAAAAAAAGCCATTTAAATAATTTTCGTTCAAAACCAAAACCGAAAAATCACCCAACCAAATTTTTTTCAATCCCTTTCAGATCAGCGTCAGTGATTTTTTTCAGGATTATTTGTTTGTCTTTCTCCACAATCAGAAGTTTGTCGCCGTCTTCAATTTCCAAATCGCGACAGATTTTTTCCGGAAGTTTTATCAATTTTTTCGTGCTTACATGAATTACTTCAAGGTCATCAATTGTCATATTAAGTTTAATTAATTTACTAATTTTACTAAGTAAACTAAGTTTTTAAATCTTGTCAAAAAATTCTTCGAAAAAATAAGAATAAGTCGGGGTAAAAACCCCGACGTAAAAAATAAATAAATTCAAAGTAGTTTCTCTACTTTATCTCCAGACTTCAATTCCTAAATCAGACATTGATTTCTGAGATCCAGCTCTTTCGTCCTCGAATGACTTTCCAAGAACGTACGGAGATTTAACACCAGTCATAATAGTAATAACTCTAACTTTACCTACGAAGTCCTTACTAATTCTTGCCCCGATAATAACCTGAGCATCGTTACTCAAGTTCTCCGAAACAGTTCTTCCAATGATATCAAACTCTTCCAGTTTCAAATCCGGTCCGCAGGTGATATGAATTAAAGCACCAGTAGCACCCTGATAATCCACGTCAAGTAGAGGATGTGTCAAAGCTTGCTTAACTGCTTCCATAACTCTGTCAGTAGCGTCAGATTCTCCAATACCAATAACTGCAACTCCGCCGTTCTTCATGATAGCTGAAACATCAGCATAGTCAAGGTTGATCAATGAAGGTAAAGTAATTGTTTCGACGATACCCTTAATCATAGTAGAGACCAGTTCATTAGCAACTGCAAAAGCCTGTTCAATTGGCAACTGTCCGGCAATATCTACAAGTCGGTTATTATCTAAAACAATACAAGTGTCAGTAACTTCTCTCAATTCCTGTAACCCGAATTCTGCTTTGTCAATTCTCGCCTTCTCAGCTTCGAAAGGCATTGTAACAACACCAATCACAACTGCACCAGATTCTTTAGCGATTTGAGCAACCACAGGTGCTGAGCCTGTTCCTGTTCCACCACCAAGACCTGCAAGAACGAAAACCATATCTGCACCACCAACTGCTTTCTTTAAATCAACCAAAGCTTCTTTAGCTGCTTCTCTACCTACTTGAGGTCTTCCGCCAGCTCCAAGTCCACGAGTCAACTCTTTCCCTATAAGAATTTTATCGTCAGCTTTAGTAACGCTCAAATGAAGAGCATCGGTATTGCACGCAAAAACTCCGGCACCAGAAATTCCTTTATTGTAAAGCCAAGTAGTCATATTACAACCGCAACCACCGCAACCAACAACCTTAATGTTTGCTTTTCCGGCTTTCAATTCATCAAAGTTGATACTGTGAGAAGCTGTGTTCTGAATTGCCTCTTTTGCAAAATCTAAAACCATTTTGTTTTTCTTTTTTCCTCCTTTCATTTGGCAAATTCGTTGACAAATGACTTGGCGATTCACCAAAGAATCGACCTATCAAATCTTTTGTCGAACAAAAGTTTGTCTTTTCCCGTCGGAGAACTTTCACTTTTGGGAAAACCTTCCGACTTATAATCGCAATATGAAAAATCTATTTAAATATTTTTATGTATGAAAAAGAGAGGATTTTGTAATTATGTAGGAGAAATTTTAGAATTTTAAGAAATATTTTTTAATTTAAAATAAACCCAGATTAAGCTGTATTTTCAAGATATTCTCTGATTTCGGATAGTCCTTCGTAAAGAGTTTCTTTTGTTATTAATACTGGAAGTCGGCGAACATTAGGTCCATGTCTGATTGATTGTTCTGCAAAATTTCTAAACAAAGAAAGTTCACTTAAATCAACTAACGAAAAATCTAATCCTTTCCTTTCCATAAGGCGTTTTGCTTCCAAATTATCTAAAGACCAATTAGCAAAATAAAATTCCATAAAAAAAATAAAGTAATTATCTATTTAAGGATTTGTATAATTTAAAACAATTCATTTCAAGCTCTTTTCCAGTTTCTCAATTTTCTTCCAACTGTCATTCAGTTTTCTGTTGCTTTCCTCGACGACAATTTCCAAAAATTCATCTCCGACCAAAATTTTTGAATTTTTAATTATCGGAAATTCAAGCCGTTCCGTGCTGTTCAATTCAAGGATAATTTTTTTTCCTAAGGTTAAAAGTCCGGATTTTTTCCAGCCACAAAATTGTGCTTTTTTCAAAAGTTTATCAGCATCAACAAGATTTTGACAAGCAACATGAAGAATGCACGGTTCCAGTTTAAATTTCACAAGTGACTTTTTATGTTTTTTACTTTTAAGAATTTCAGCAAGTTGACTTTTTAACTCTCTCGAAGAAATTTCATCATGAAAAACTTCTAGGAATAATTCTCGGTCTTTTTGTTTCTTTTCAACCATAATTACAACCCGGCCAGAGCATGAAGAAGTTGTGTAAAAATTATTAAGAGAATTTATCTGATCGCAAAGGGGCTTGATTTTAGCGTCGACGCCGCCAATAAAAGATTTATCCGGACGGGAAAGTGTGTCTTTTTTAGATTGTTGAAATGCATCACCCATTAAATAACAAAGTTTAAGTAATTTAAAATTGTTGCGGGAGTATGAAAAAACTGATAATCGCCACAACCCTTTCTGGATTATTCATAAAAAGCGAACCCTGGAAAAAAGCGCACACAATTTGGTACAAAAATGCTGCGGAAAAATTAAAAGATGAGTCAGTAATGAGTTGGATAAATAGGGAAGATTATTTCAAGGGTGTCGATGAAGTAATGAAGAGACTGTATCCAAAAATGTCAGAAGAAAGACGAGTGCAAAAAGCAAGAGAAATGTTTTTTGATTCAGTCTGCGAATATGTCGACAAAAGACCGAATCTCAGAAATTCAAATGTTGTGGAATATTTCAGAAAATTAAAAGACAACTATCAAATTGCTTTAATCACGACGAATACTTCAAAAGCTCTCGATAAGATTCTTTATTCAATTCATCTCGTTGATTTTTTTGACATAACACAAACTTCAAAAGCCGACGAAAAAGATAATAAAAAATTAGTTTTTGAGAGATTCATTTCAAAATACGGAAAACCGGTTATTTACATTGGCGGAGACAGAAAAGACAGTTACGTTTTTTGTGAAGAAAAAAACATTCCGATGATTTTTGCTAATTTCGAAAAAGAAAAAGAAATTCCCGGAGTAAAATCAGTTCATACTCTAGGTGAATTAAAAACAGAAATGGAAAAAATTTTATCTCCTTAGAAATTTACAAACTTTTCCTTAAAGTATCAGCGAAATCATCAAATTTATCACTAATCTCTTTTTTGACATTACCGACGGTAAATTTCCTTAGCTGAACAAGACTGCCCCCATAAACCGAAGCCAACCAATCAAGACGATTCGAATCTTCAACCCAATCAACATTAAAAGAATATTCTCGCCCATCGATTTTGCAGGTTAAAACTTTATAATTTCTCCCAGTATCTTCACAAGTTCTTTCTTCAAGATAAGTTTCACAACCGGGAATATCAAACTTTTTCAGAATCATATAATTTCAACTAAAATGAAGTTTATAAAAATTATTGTTCTTTGAGTAAAATCTCAGCTTTCACACCATTTTCTTCGCACAATTCTTTAAATTCTTTCGCATCAGCATCGGTGCCAACAACACTTCCGTAATGCATTGGAATTGCCAAATAGGGTTTGATTATTTTTGCGGCTTCTGCGGCTTCTTCTGCGCCCATAGTAAATCTTCCACCGATGGGCAACAAAGCAATTAATTTTTTGTTCGGTTGGTTATGTCCGGTTAAATTTTGCATTTCGGGAATTAAATCTGTATCTCCGGCATGATATATTAAAAGGTCACTAATTTTTATTATAAAACCAACGCCCTGTTCTTCCTTGGGATGAAATGGCTTGTTAATGTTATACGCAGGAACCGCAGAAATTTTTATTTCTCCGAGGGAAAGTTCCTTTCCAGGCTCGACAAGATCAATTTTTACCGGAATTGAAAATTTTGTTATCTTGCTCTGGCAATCGGCTGGCATGATTATTCTCGTTCCATCCTGAACAATTTTTTGTAAATCAGCGATGCTACAATGGTCATAATGATTGTGAGTAATAAAAATCAAGTCCGCTTTTTCAGATTCTTCCTTAAGATTATAAGGATCAATGTAAATAACTTTAGAATTGCGAATTACAAAACTTGAATGACCCAGCCACGAAATTTTTATTCCATCAATTTCCATTTTTGATATTTAAAAAAAGATTAACCATTTTTAAAGTTTAGCAAATTCCAAAAGTCGTTTTTTAAAAAGGTCCAGACTTTTAATAGGAATTCTTCCACCAGAAGCTTTTGGATGGCCCCCACCCGAAGCCAAAGGAATTCCTTCGCAACATTTTTTCATAAGCAAATTCATATCCTTTTTACCAGACTGATTCCTCGCATTGATCCGAAGAAAATTTTTGTCAAGAGGATAAGAAACGACGAAGGTAAAATCAGGATTTTTCATGGAAACAACTGTTGCAACAATTGAACCGATATTAAATTTAGGTTTAATAGAAAAAAAGAAAAGTTTTTGTTCTGGAAAAAATTCAGCATTCTTTTCAAAATTTTTCGCCCATAATTGAATTTCTTCATCGACCATTTTGTGATATTTATCCAGAACAGAATAATTTTTTGAAATCAGAATATCATAAACTTTTTTTTCATTCTTTGCAAAATAAATAAGTGATGAAGCAATTTTTCTGGATAATTCTCCGGGGATAGATTCCGCAACTTTTTCAGGATTAAATTCCGGATAGTATTTTTTAATAAATTTAGCACATTCATCGGTTTTGTAAACCATGTCGGCAATCATCGAAGTGCAGGTTAAAAGAATAAAATCGTCTAGGTTACAAAATTTTTCACCTAAATTATAGATTACAAATCCACAACAATATCCGTCATCAGCTTTTATTATATTCGGTAAATTTTTGAATAAAGGATTTAATGGATGATGATCAACAAGACAAACTTCAAAATCAGAAATAAATTTTGAAAAAGATTCCGGATCAATGGTATCTAAAGATAAGTCGGAAATTAAGACTTTGTTAATTTTTTTATCGTGGAATTCAGAAAAAAAATTTTCGAGCATTCCAACCTTTATGTCTATAAAATTTATTGACGCCGGAAAAATATTTTGACTTTTTAAAATTTGTTCAAATAAAATTCCGGAAACAACCCCGTCGTTGTCGTTATGACTTATTATTGCGACTTTGTCTTTTTCCGTGATAGCATTAACAAATTTTTCAAAAACGTTTGAATTACCGACGACAAATTTCATTCTCCTCTTCCTGCTCTTTTGGATTCTTCAAAAATAGTAGAAAAAAAACTATAAACAAAATTTGGATTCATACTCTGGCGATATCTTTCAATAATTTCTTGTTCTCTTCGAAGATCCTCAATGGGTAAACCCTCTTGTTGTTTATATACCATGAGATCTCTAACGACGCCAATTCTTTTTTGAAGAATCTGTACCAATAAGTCATCCAGAGAATCAATTTCAGTTCTAAATTCTTGAAGTTCTTTCATTTCAAAACCCCTTTTAAAAAATTATTTACAAAATCCATGTTCTGATCTTCCAAAATAAGAACGTCATAAATTTGTCTATATAATTCCAAATTCTCCTCGATGTTTTCATTCAGAAACCCAATTTTTAATAAATTGTCATAATCAAATCCTTCAATCATTTTTGGATCTTCTAAACTATCCCCAAGAACAATCACATTTTTTCTGTCTTTTATTTCTTTGAAAAATTCAGGAAAATCCCGAATCATTGTTTCATCCTTGTTCATAGAATGAATAATTGGCTCTTTCACTTTAATCGCCTTTCCATTATTATCCCATTCATAAAAATTGGCAATAAGTTTTATATTCGAATACATTCTTTTTTCCTGTTTCAAATATTCAGCTATCATATCTCCCAAAGCCGCAGAAAAAATTATTAAAGGAATTTTATTTTTGTAAAGAGAATCAAGGAATTCAAAGCAACCTTCTCTGAACTTTAAAGTTTTTTTAGAAACAATTTCAGTTATTGTTTTTTTATCAAAACCGCAATCAACTAAAAGTTCAAAGTGAACTTTCCACCATTCATGCATTTTTTTCTTTTTCTCTTCGAGTGAAATTTTTGGATCAATTTCAATCGGATGGTATTTGTCAAAAAGCGCATGCGCTTTAGAGGAATAATCCGGAGTTAAATAATTTCCTTGCCTTACCTGCGCAATCACAGTGTGGGCTTTTTGCCCGTCGACAAAAGCTCGGGTCAGAGTTTTGTCAAAATCGGAAAGAACATGAATTTTCTCTTTTCCGCCTCGGACAAAATTATTTTTAATGGTTTCAAATTTTTGGGGGTTAACTATAATCAAACTTTTAGTCATAAAATTTCGATGAAAAGCAAGTTTATAAGATTAATTAAGGGGATACTTCTTTAGAGAACTTTGCATAATTCGATTTTGATTTATTTTTGTGCAAAGTTTTCAACGGAGAGGTTTGCCAATTTTCGTGGAAATTTAGTTTTTCTCTCCCATGGTAGTTTCTCTTTTTTCTAAAAAGAGAAACCCATTTGCAAACTTCTCTTTACTTCAAAATAGCACTTTTTGTAGAGATAAATTTATAAAAAGAATTCAAGTCAAAAATTTATGATTAACGAAAAAAAAGCATCAACAGGTTCTTCGTATCTTGATTTACTAAGAAATACCAAAACAAAAGATATCAAAGTTGTTCTTCCACAAAAAAGAGGAGTTGTAGAAGCTCAAAGAAATAGGTGTTTTATCTGTCAAAAAACATTGAGTGAAGGAATCTGTCACTTTGAAGAAATCGACGGGCCAGATCCAAAAACCGGCGCAAATTCAAGAGGATTAAGAGCACTCTGTCCTTCATGTTATTTCGATTTGGGTCGAGCAAAAAAGAAAGGTTAAAATGCCTCGATTAAAATTCCCCTTAGTATTCTTAGCCGACAGCCACGGATTCATCAATGATTTTTCAAAACAGAAAGAGTTTATCGAAAGATTTCATCCGGAATTTTTTCTTATAGATCAACTCGAAAATTTCACGTTAGAAAAAAAAGAAGATTTTGAAAGTTTGAGAAAACAAAAAAGAATTTCCGAGATGAGCGACTTTGAAAAACAAAAAGATTTGATTGAATTTTGTGAAAACCAAGGAATAAAAATTATCGGAATCGACATGCCAAATTTAGGAGTTCCGCTTAAAATTGCAAAGAAAATAAATAAAAAAATGGTTCTGACCGACGAAGAAAAATTCGAAATGGAAGAAAATACTCAAAGGAGAAGCCAAATTCATATAGACAAAATAAAAGAATATCTTAAAAAAACGGACAAGTCGATTTTAGTCTCAATAAGCGCGTGGTTCCTAAAAGAAAATTCAGAATTACGAAATGTTTTTTCAAATTATTTAGTTGGATATCTTTCCGACTCCGACGGAAAAGTTCTGATTTCAAAACCGGAAAAAGGACAAAAAATATTCTGGAGAGAAGTAGAAAAATTCTAAAAGAATACTTACGGACTAACTCTACTCATTGTCCGAGGAAAAGGAATTGCATCTTTGATTGTATCCAAACCACAAATCCAAGAAATAACTCTCTCAACACCCATTCCAAATCCGCCGTGCGGAACACTTCCATATTTTCTCGTGTCTAAATAAAAAGAATATTGCTCTGGTTTTTCTCCCATCTCTTTTAATCGTTCAACAATTTTTTCGGGGTCAGCTTCTCTCTCGCTTCCGCCGATAATTTCTCCGTATCCGTCGGGAGCAATAAAATCACATCCATTCACAACTGGTTTTCCAGGATTGCTGTCGTCGGGCTCTTTCATATAAAATGCCTTTACTTCTTTTGGATATCGTGTAACAATAATAGGAGTATCATACAATTTACTCAAAGCGTCCTCTTCAATTGTTCTCAAATCTTTTCCCCAAGGAATATTTATTTTCGCTTTCTCTTTCAAAATCTTCAAAGCATCGTCGTAAGTCATTCGAGGAAATGGTTTTTTCAAGACCGGCTCTAATTTTTTAATATCTCTTCCTAAAATTTCTAATTCTTCTTTATTATTTTCTAAAACTTTTTTTACAATATATTTTATTAATCCCTCGCCATAATCCTGAATATCTTTAAACGAAGCCCACGCAACTTCCATTTCAGCATGCCAGTATTCAGTTAAATGGCGGGAAGTTTTTGATTCTTCAGCCCTGAACGACGGAGCAATGCAATAAATTTTTTCAAGAGAGAAAATCGCTGGTTCCGCAAATAGTTGCCATGTCTGCGCAAGGAAAACTCCTTTTTTTCCAAAATAATCTACCTTGAATAAAGAGCTTCCACCCTCACACTGAACAGACTGGAAAATCGGAGACTGATATTCGTAAAATTTATTTTGTCTGAAATATTCATGAATAGCATCAAACACCGTCGAGCGAATTTTTAAAATCGAAGTCATTTTTCTGCTTCTCAACCATAAATGTCGTCTATCTCCAAGTAATTCTTCATTCAAATCTTTTTGAATTGGAAAGTCCTCGGCAATTTGAATAATATTAATTTTATCGACGGAGATTTCAAAACCCGTCGGCGCGCGCTTGTCTTCTTTAATTACACCTTCAATTTCCAACGACGATTCAATTTTTAATTTATCAATTTCACTCCACTGATTTTCAAATTTTTCTCTTTCAATAACGCATTGAATAATATTACTCGCGTCGCGCAAAACAACAAACTTCATTTTATTACTTCCTCTTTCCCGATAAACCCAACCACGCACAGCTACTTTTCCAGAGCCCTTTTTCATTGCGTCGGATATTGAAATAAAATTTACATTTTCCATTTCGTCTGAATTTTGTTTTTTATTTGTCATGTTAAGGTGTTAATCTATTCAACTTTTAAAATCTTTCTCAATTTTAAATAATTTTTCTTGGTAAATTCTAAAACTTTTTCAGCATATTCTTTGTCTAAAATTGTTCCGTAATAAATCATACCATTTCGAAAAAATCTCATTTGGTCTGCAAATTGAATCTCTGATTCATTAAAACTCAAAACCCGTAAATAAGAAACCTCTGCTTCATGTGCTTTATAACCAGAAGCATTCAATCCCTGCAAAAGCATTTTCGCTCTTACCAACTCCATTAAAATATCATAGCAAATTTTAACAATGTCATTCGCGCTTCCGTCGCTGATTCCAATTTTCTTGATTAATTCTAATAAAAAATTGTATCCTCTTTCAGATTCTTTTATTAAAAATTCAGAACGAGGTTTGTTAACTGCCTGTCTTTTAACAACTCCTTCTCGCATGTATTCATCAAAAATTTTAATTCTGTTCATAATTCAACACCGCCATAAAGTATAATTCCATTGAATAAATTTTCTTTTAAATTTTTATGTATATCCTTGAATGAGTTATAAAAATTAAGAATTATTTTTCGTTCAAAAATTTTTTCAAAATTAATTAAGTTAATCAATTTATCTTTTCTTCCAATAATCGCAATATCAATATCTGAATTTAGAGTATCATCACCTCGAGCATAACTTCCAAATAAGATTATTGTTGCTCCTGCAAATTCTTTTTCTAAATAATCAGCCAAGCCGAATTCATAAATTAATCGAAGATTATCTGCTCTCTTCAACTGCATTATTTTGTGATTTTCTCTGTTTAGTTCAATAGAAAATCTTCCACTTTCCTTGTCTTTCTGTAATTTGACAAATTCTTCTTTTACAAGAAAGGGTAACGCTTTGGAAACAGCGGGCTGAGAAACCTTAAGATTTTTTGCAATACCTAGGGCATTTAATGAAACTCCGACTTTAACAAACAGCAATCTCAAAATTCTCTGCTGAAGATTTGTTAACTTTAGTTCATATATGTTTACCATAGTTAATATATGTTAACTTAGGTTTATAAATGTTTTTAGAATGAGTAAAAGGATTTTTATTATTTCACCTTCGCATAAAGATAATTATCAACATAACCTCTTTTAGATTGGAATGCTTTTTTCAACAAACCTTCTTTTTTATAACCTGATTTAATTGCAACTCTTTCACTTGCCTTATTTTCAATATCCATTCTTAATTCTATTCTAACAGCACCTTTTTGCCAAGCAATTTTTTCCAATAAACCTATTACTTTTGGGGTTATGCCTTTACCCCAATAAGCCTCATCAATAAAAGCGCCTAACTCCATGACATGAGGTCTCTGCTGATCAATTTTAATACCTGCCCCACCAACAACTTCTCCATCACAAATAATAGAATAAGAATATTCTATATTCTTTTTTGCTTTCTCTTTACTCTTTTTTATCCACTCAACTTCTGCTTCAACAGATTTCGGAGCAGGAGCAAAAAATCTAAAATTAGGATTATTCAAAATTTCATAAAACCTTTTTGCTTCAGAAACTTTTTGTGGGTGTATAGAAACTTTCATTTTTTATTAAGGTGTCAATCTATCTCGATCTCTCGGAAACATTGTTGCTTTAGGCGAAGTGACTACGTCGACGAGCCTCGATGAAACTATGGGGTGAGCCTATCGCGATCTCGTGGAAACATCGTCGCTTCCTTTACATTGTCAAGACCGCAAATAATTTGAGTAATTCTTTCCAAGCCAATACTCCATCCACTATGTGGAGGCGCGCCATATCTAAAACTATTTATGTATGTTTCAAAATTTTTAGGATTCAATCCCTTCTCTTTCAATTTACCAATTAACAATTCAGGAAGATGAATTCTCTGCCCGCCCGACGAGATTTCCATTCCACCATAAAGAGCATCAAAACCCTGACTTTCTTTTGCTTTCGCATCTTCTCCTGTCGGCATAATATAAAATGGTTTTATCGATGCTGGCCATGAATGTGTAAAAACAATATCTCCGGGATACATTTCACAAAGTTTTCTTTCCTGCTCTGGCGTGAAATCCTCTCCGACTTTTCCTCCTGCTTTTTTTATCGCCTCTTCATAATGCAAATAAACTCCCTTAGGAATTTTCAAGTTATTCACTCCAAGAATTTCCAGTTCCTCTTTGCAGTTTTCCAAAACTTTTTTCACAATAAATTTCACAACTTCTTCCTGCTCTTTCATAATTTCCATCTGCCCCATAAACGCGCACTCAATATCCATCTGACGAATTTCATTAATATGCCGAGGGGTATTATGTTTTTCTGCTCTCCAAACAGGAGTTATCATGAAAATTTTTTCCATAGAACAAGCCAACATTTGTTTGTATAGCTGAGGAGACTGAGCGAGATACGCTTTCTTTTCAAAATATTTTACTTCAAATAAATCTGTTCCGCCTTCCGACGCTGCGGAAATTATACATGGCGGTTGCATTTCAATATATTTCTTGTTGTAAAAGAATTCTCTAAATACATTTTCAATAACATTCTGAATCTTAAAAATTGCCTGAACTTTCGGCTTGTGCATATCCAAAAATCTATAATCCAACCTCGTCGCAAATTCTGTTTTCACATCGGCTTTTTCATTAACATGAATAGGAAGATTTTCTGCTTTTGAAATTAAATTTAAATCCAAAACCTCAACTTCAACATCTTTCCTAACTAAATCGGCTTTTACATTTGCTTTTTTTACTTTACCTTTAATTTCGACAACACTCTCTAAAGATAATTCAGAAACTTTATCCATGAGTTTTTTATCCAACACTACACACTGAACAATCCCAGATATATCTCTTAATAATAT
>Ga0172368_10003546_pt1 | contig 18836 bp, 19 predicted proteins | sample Lak11m_FD_114540 | JGI IMG/M metagenome (GOLD analysis project Ga0172368, IMG submission 114540) | Freshwater microbial communities from Kabuno Bay, South-Kivu, Congo - kab_022012_11m | ecosystem: Environmental > Aquatic > Freshwater > Lake | place: Democratic Republic of the Congo: South-Kivu...
AAGCCTGTTCAGCGGCTGGTGCGGGAAATGGGTCTGGAGGCCATCTACCCAAAGCCTCGTTTAAGCCAGGCGCATCCGGAGCCCAAGATTTATCCTTATCTGCTGCGGGATATAAGGATCGGTCGAAAGGCCCAGGTTTGGGTATCCGATATCACTTATATCCCTCTTTCCCGGGGCTTTGCGTACATCGTGGCAATCGTTGACTGGTGGAGCCGCTATGGCCTTGCCTGGAATACATCTACAACGCTGGATATGGGATTCTATCTGGCGGCGCCGGCAATGGCATTTGAGTTTGAAAAGCCGGAAATATTCAATAGCGACCAGGGGTCCCAGTTTCCCAGCAATTCCTTCGCCACAAGGGTCAAGGATAACGGGATAGATGTCAGCATGGATGGTCGGGGGCGGGCCTTTGACAATATCTTCGTGGAGCGCCTCTGGAGAACGGTCAAAATGGAGTGGATGCATGAATCCCTGAGTTACAAAAACCCTTATGAACCATATTTTTAGAAACCGTTTAAACAACAAACAAAACAGGCGGTTTGACTATGCACCAATACAACCTTTTTTGTCTTGACAAGGGGGAGAACTTTAGTCATACGTAGTCACCTGGCCGGACGTTGCTGACACTAACTAATCATTTATAAACAAATACCGATTTGTATTATAATGTAATCAACTATGCAGAACTACCGTGAGACATATATTCGAAAAGCGGAAATTGCCCAGTTGATTCTGCTGCACCGGATCTATGCCCAATCGGGAAGTCATGACTTGATCTTTCAGGGCGGCACGGCCTTGCGTTGGTGCTATGGCGGAAGCCGGTTTTCCGAGGACCTGGATTTTGTGAGCCCGCTTGCTCCCGATGCCATCCAGACAAAGCTCAATCGTGCCTCGAAAACGGCTGGAAAGGAAATGGTGCCCCATTGCGGACCGGGAACGTTCGCGTCCTTCTTGACTGCGCTAAGGACGATTTTTGTCGAATTGCAAGACCTGGGGGTTCCCCTGCCATGACTTCAGTAAAGATTTTGCAGCAACTTCCGCAGTTGTTCCTCTATGCCGACGTACAAAAAATCAGCGGCAACGCCAATGTATTTCTGACCCGGGCGCTGCATAGCGGGATGGTGGAGCGGGTTGTCAGAGGGGGTTACATCAATTCCTTCCTGAAGGGTTATCCGGCGCTCGAAGAGGTGGCCTGCTTTCTACGCAGCCCCTCTTACATGTTCTGCGAATGGGCGTTAAACCTCCACGGCATCTTGACGCAATCGCCGGCCTTATGCACGGTGCTCACACTGAGTACATCAGTGGGCAACGGGCGGAATTTCATTCGGCAGGGGCAACGATCGAATTTCCCCACATTGCAAGCCGCCTCTTCAGCGGATTCGAGAGTCGAGACGGCTTTAACCTGGCTCTCCCCGAAAAGGCCCTTCTTGATACGCTCTACTTGCGCAAGACGATTTCTTTTCGCGATGAGCTGGAGCTTGACCAACTGGATAATAACCGACTGGCGGAAATGGCAGCGCCTTTTCTGCAGCCACCCGCAGTCCAATTGAAGGCATTAACCGGTTAACTGGACATCGCCGACTTAATGTTTGCAACATTGCCATCCTTCTTTTTTTAAACGTTATTTGTTAGACTTTTAGAATCAAGTGTTATGAGGGAGGTAGAGCGGATGCAATACGGCAAGTATTTGTTTTCCAACAAGCTTCAAGATGAAGCAATCCTTCCCGCCTATAAAGGCTCAACCTTCCGGGGCGTTTTGGGCCACGCCCTGAAAAAAGTCGCCTGTGCGTTAAAAATAGAAACCTGTCAGGACTGTCTGTTAAGGGAAAAATGCGTTTATGCCTTTCTGTATGAAACACCTTCCAACACCGCTGCTATAGATAAAGCGCGGGTTGCCGCTCCGCCCCATCCCTACGTCATCGAGCCTCCCCGTGACGCAAGAACCCACTTCCGAAAGGGTGAAAAATTTGATTTCTCCTTGCTGCTCTTTGGCAAAGCCAACGACTATATCCCCTATTTCATTTACGCACTCCAGGAAATGGGAAGGTTGGGCATTGGCAAGCATGTAGACGGCAAACGGGGCGCCTTTACCTTGCAGTCCGTCTCCGCCGGAGAAGACATCGTGTATAGTTGTGAAGATGATAAATTGAGAAGCGGCAATTTTTTGCATGAAGTCACAATAAGTGCAGATAACGGGGCAGAAGTCAGGGCGGTTGAAATGGCGCTCCTTACCCCCCTGCGGCTGAAATACCAAAACAGTCTCGAGGCAAGGCTGCCTTTCCACATTCTTGTCCGGGCCATGTTGAGGCGCATTTCAACCCTTTACAATTACTATGGAAACGGCGAACCCGCCCTGGATTATCGGGGCTTGGTTGAAAGAGCCGTCGGCATTGAAATGACCCGCTCTTCGCTGCATTGGTTCGACTGGAAGCGCTACTCCAATCGTCAGGAGCAGTCCATGCTGATGGGCGGGATGATCGGCAATATCACCTATGAAGGGGATCTGACGGAGTTCCTGCCCCTGCTGCAATTCTGCGAAGTTGTCCACGTGGGCAAGCAAACCTCGTTCGGCCTGGGAAAGTTCTCGCTGTCGGCGGCAAACCGCACCGACCGCCTCGATGCTCCTGCCGATTGGCACGGCGGAGGAACAGCATGAAAAACACCCTGTTGGCTGTTGTCGGTTTGAGCCCCCAGGTGGTGATGGAAACCCTTTACGCCCTGCACCAGTTCGGCCGGCGGGTGGATGCGATTCACCTGATTACGACCCGCGCCGGTAAGGAAACGATCTTCTCCACCCTCCTGCCCGCGCAGGAGGGCCGCTATTACCGTTACCTGAACGAATATAACATGGATGCAGATTCTATCAGCTTTGGCTACGATCATATCCACGTCGTCACCGATGTGAACGGCAACGAAATCGAAGACATTGAAAGCGAAGAGGACAATGAACGGCTGATCCGTTTATGCCTTGAAATGACCTTCAAATTAACCGCCGATCCAGACACGGCGGTCTTTTTCTCCATTGCCGGCGGCCGCAAGACCATGAGCGTCTGCCTGATGCTGGCGGCGCAGCTCTATGGCCGTCCCCAGGACCGGGTCTATCACGTCCTCATTTCACCGGAATTCGAAAGCAACCGTGATTTCTTCTACCCGCCGCGGCAATCAACTGCGATCGAGCTTTGCGACCGCAATAATCAGCCTTACTACAAGGAAACCCGCTACTCCGCCGTCAACCTGGTGCCCATCCCCCTGCTCTCCGTCCGCGAGCAGCTTTCCCGCGACGAGCTACGGCAGGCGCCCAAGGAGCCGGCCTCGCTGCTGCTCAATCTCGTCCGGGAAGAGCCGTTCCTGCTGACGATAGATCTGGCCGCCGGCAAACTCAGCTACCGCAAGCGGGAAATGGACCTTATGCCGGCCCGCCTGGCGCTGTATGCCTTCTTTGCCCTCCGCAAGAAGCAATGTCCACGGATTTCCGGACAAGACAGGCCATCTCCCAACCAGAGAGCCAATGCGCCCGACGACACCAGCCGCGACGCAAGTGGATCGACAATATCCTGCAAGGGCTGCCGCGACTGTTTCCTCGATTTCCCGGCCATCGCCACCCGACAGAGCGAAATCACCGAGTTATACCGTCAGACCGCTTCCGGCCGCGAATTTACGGAGATGAGCGACTCCGGCATTCTGGGGCTGACGGCAGAAAATTTCAATTCCTACAAAGGCAAGATTCGCCGGAACCTGGAGCGGGCCTTCGGCGCCCAGGCCGCGGCGCAACTGCAGATCGCCTCCCAGGGCCGCCGTCCCGATACACGCTACGGCCTTATGATCGACAGGGAGAGGATTCGGATCGTCCTGTAAGTGCATACTATATATACACTTGATGTGTAGAGTATAACCAGCTATAATTCCATTTCAAACATGATTATGTGGGGGAGCAGGCGCAGCGCCCCGAAATGTAAAGCTTTCGAGTCACGAGAAATAGTGAGGTTCATATGAATGAAATCAATGCCCTGAAATTGAGAAACAACCTGGGAGAGGTTTTGGAAATGCTGAACAGAACCGGAGAGCCGATCATTGTGCACAAAGGGCGAAAAGTGCAGGCCGTGCTCATTACGCCGGAACAGTTTCAGCGGCGGTTCATCGATTATCAGACGGAAGAAAAAAAGCAAAAGATGCTCGAAACAATTCGCGGCATCAAAGCAAAACGCCGGGGGGACAAAGACAGCCTGGAAGTCCTCCGGGAGCTGCGGGGCTACGACGCATGATGTGGGTTATCGACGCCTCCGTCGCCTTGAAATGGTTTCTGGAAGAAGAAACCCATCCCCATGCCGATGCCGTCCTGCGGCGGTTGATCGACCAACCAGGCTCCTTTGCCATACCGGAGCTGTTCTGTTTTGAGGTCTTTTCCGTACTTGCCCGCGTGCACCCCCGCGGGCAAGAGGTGTTTCTTACGGGCGTCATGCCGCTGGTCAATGGCGGCCTGCTTCGGCAGGCAATGACGGACACCTTGGCACAGCATGCCGCCGGATTCGTGGGCCTGGGCTTGACGGGCTATGATGCCTGCTATGCCGCCCTTGCCCTCGAACTGCAAGGTTGCTGGTTGACCTTTGATGAAAAGGCGCACCGAACCATCGCCGGCAAAGGCGTTTCCTGCAATTTAAGCGTCGGCCTGCCCGGCGACTGGCAATAGACGGCAACGTGGCAGGGGTAGCTCGAACTAAGAAGATTCGGTAAGAATTAGAGCTGGGTAAGCCATTAGAACAGGTCACTTGTTCCTTGGAGATTGGACATCATGGAGGGTATGAATATGGATAACACGGTCCTAAAGATGGCCTTGGCTGGTCTGTTGCACGATATCGGCAAGTTCGGCGAGATGGGGATGCATGTATCGCCAGAGTTCCTTGACGGGAATGCCGGCCTTTATCAGCCGTTTTTTAATGGACGCCATACGCACCGGCATGCAGTTTATACGGCAGCCTTCATCGATCATGTGGAAAAACTCCTGCCCAGGCAGTTTAACAAGGCTGAATGGGGCCTTGATGATTCGTTTGTAAATCTCGCTGCCGGGCACCACAAGCCGGAGACTCCCATGCAGTGGATAATCGCTATGGCCGACCGTGTGAGCAGCGGTTGGGACAGGAGCAACTTCGATGCGGATTATAACCAAGCCATCGCCTGGCAGGATTACCGCAAAACTAGACTGCTGCCTGTCTTCGAACGGCTGATGCAGAAAAGACAAGATAGGAAGGATTACGCATACGGTTATCCCTTGAAGGAGATAACCCCACAGAATATCTTTCCACAGAAACGGGATAAGGTCGAGCCGGTGAAAGATGAAGATGCCGCAAAAGAATATAAGGCTTTATTTGATGAGTTCGTCTTTGCATTGGAGCAATTATTGCACAAGGATGTTAACATTGAATTATGGTTTGAACATCTCGATAGCCTGCTGCTGATTTATACATCCATGATCCCGGCGGCCAGAGCGGGTAAGGTCATTCCTGATATTTCCCTCTACGATCACTCACGCGCCGTCTCCGCGCTGGCAGCTGCGCTCTATCTTTACCATCGCGATACAGACATGATGACCATCGATGCCATCCGAGATTATGACGTCAGCAAATTTCTTCTGATCGGTGGCGACTTCTATGGAATCCAGAATTTCATTTTCAATGACAGTGGTGAAGCCGGAAAACATCGGGCCAAGATTCTGCGCGGCCGCTCCTTCGCGGTTTCTCTCTATTCAGAATTGGCAGCTGATATGCTCTGCCGGGAGATCGGACTGCCTCCTACATCCCTGCTATTGAACGCCGCAGGCAAATTTACCATTATTTCACCCAATACTTCCTCAGCACATGAAGCATTAAAAAGTGTGGAAGAAAGAGTTAATGGATGGCTGATGGGAATCTCCTATGGGGAATGTGCGATAGGGTTTTCAGCGGAAGAGGCCACCCCGTCGGATTTTGTGTCCGGGAGGTTTATCGATCTTTGGGATCGTCAGCAAGATAAAATGGCAGCGCGGAAAAGCAGGAAGTTTGATCTGGATGAATACGGCGGCGTAGTTAGCGGTTATCGTGACGGCTTCAAGAATAATCTTAACCCGCCCCTTTGCCCGTATTGCGGGAAAAGGCCAGCCAGCCAGGAAGCTGAAGCTTTCAAGCAGAATAAAGAAGACAAGTCCATGTGCAGCATCTGCCGGGACCATATTTTTCTCGGAGAGTACCTCGTGAAGCAGGAACGGATTGCCATTACGACCAATGATGCCGACATCAAAGGCGTCGGTAAGAAACTTCTCGCTCCGATCTTCGACGAATACCAGGTGGCCTTCATCGGCGGCGGGCTCAATGATTTGGCCCGCAGTGGAAAACTCCTGAAATACTGGGACATCTCCATCAGCGAATCCGGACGGATGTCCAAGGATGTGACAGCCCGGTTTCTGAACGGTTATGTCCCGGTCTACCGCGAAGATGATCTTGAGGATGACCGTTATCTGGCGGGAAAAAGTAGCGAAGAGAAAAAACTGGCCATGATCGAAGAAATCAAAATCGATAAGGAAGAGAGGAAAACGCCCAAAACATTTGCCCACCTAGCCGCCAAAGCGCAAAACGTAAAAGCGGCGGATGGGAGGAATAATTACTGTGGCATCCAAGCCATCGGCGTCCTTAAAGCCGATGTGGATCAACTCGGTCTGCTTATGGCCTGCGGATTGAGCGATGAGGATTTCACCATTTCGCGCCTTGCCACTCTGAGCCGTCAGTTGAACTTCTTTTTTGCGGTTTATCTGCCTAACCTTCTCAATACCGATCCCCGTTTTATGGATGTCTATACGGTCTTTGCCGGCGGGGACGACCTCTTTCTTATCGGACCATGGAACCGGATCATGGATCTCGCTGACTTTCTTCGGGAACGATTTACCGCGTATACGTGTTTCAATGGCAATATCCATTTTTCTGCAGGCATTAGCCTTGAAAAGCCGAATACGCCCCTTAGCACGCTGGCAAAAGATGTAGAGGAGGCTTTGGAAAAGGCGAAAGACGGGAATCCGGATAAGGCCAAGCGAGGGAGCTGCATCACCGTCTTCAACGAGACGGCCACATGGGATGAGTACGCGAGATTGCGGGAGATACGGAATTCCCTGGAGCAATGGCGCAATGATCATATCATCAACAATGCCATGATATACAGGCTGAATAACTTCATTGGCATGGCGAGTCTGGAAAAAGAAATTCTGAAAGAAAATGGAATAAGGATTGGAGATATGGAATGCCTGAAGTGGCGGGCGCTTTTCAGATATACGTCAGAACGTAACATCGGCAGACAGATGAAAGACGAAGTGGGAAAGAAATCGGCCCAAGAACTGTTCGGCAGGGTGGCCGGATGGCTCGATGAATATGGTGGGCGTCTCAGGATTGCTCTTTGGAATGTCATTTACAATAACCGATAAGGAGGAGTCACATGAATAAAATTGCTTTTTACAAAGATAAAGAAAAGGGGCTCATTGAACCGAAACTTTTTTCTGATATTGCGGAACAGACTGCGGCGGACATTGCAAAGTCGGGGCAGACGCCAACCAGAGACGGTAAACCGAAACTAGATCATAACAAGCGAACTCAGATCCGAAAATTCTATGATGAAGTGGTCCGATTGAATGGGAACGTGAAAAGCAATCCCGATGACTGGGATGTCGTCCTCCCTTACATCAACATGCTCATAGCCAAAGCCGCCTATGCCAACGGCAGGAACAAACTGGTGACGGACGATTTTGTGAATCTTTTGAAAGAGTGCATTGCACAAGTGCAAAGGCCGACTGATCTTGATGTGTTCGCCAATTTTTTTGAGTCTTTCATGGGCTTTTACAGGAAATACGAATAGGAGGGGTGGTCATGCAACTTACGAATATAAAAGAAATTAAAGGAAAGATTATACTGAAGTCCGGACTCCATATCGGTGCGGGCGATACGGAAATGCACATCGGCGGGACCGACAACCCTGTCATCAAGCACCCCATTACACAGGAGCCTTATATCCCCGGATCATCTCTAAAAGGAAAGGTCCGGTCACTGCTGGAGATGGAAAGCGGCTTGATGGTGAAGACCAAAGGCGAGCCGGTGCAAGCAAAGGTCCTGAACGGCCTTGAGGGAGATCAGCGAGAGAAATGTCTGAAGATCCTGAAAATTTTCGGTTCCAGCGGTTCCGACGCCGATGCCGTCACCGTAAACAGTATCGGGCCTACTCGGGTATCCTTTGCCGATTGTCCTCTGAACGCGGGATGGCGTGAGAAGGCAAGATCAAAGCGCTGGGATTTTTTTGAGGTCAAATCGGAGAATTCCATTAACCGCATTGAAGGCACGGCCAGAAATCCCCGGTTTACCGAGCGTGTTGTCTCCACGGCGGAATTCGATTTTTCCGTTTCCCTGAAACTATTGGGAGAAAACGAAAGCGACTTGTTTGATTACCTGTTGGGCGGCTTAAAGCTCCTGGAAATGGATGCCCTGGGCGGTAGCGGCAGTCGTGGCTATGGCCGCATCGAATTCCTGTTTGATGACCCATCAATACATGCAGCCTATCAATCCGTAAAACCCTTCGCAGGTTAAGGAGAATGACCTTGAAACTTCACGAGATCATCATAAAGCCTCAATCCGGCTTTGGTACGCCGCTCAAGGGCGACACGCTGTTCGGACACTTCTGCTGGCAGGCGCAACATGATCCATCGCTTTTGAATGGCGGTCTGGACCGATGGATTGCCGCCTATGAAGAAAGGCCATTTGCTGTCTTTGCCTCGGCATGGCCGAAGTTGAGCGTCGGCAGGGAAAGGTTTTACGCCTTGAAGCGGCCCGATCTTCCCATGCCCCGACTGTTTCCCGGCCTGGAGAGAGACCGAAGAAAAAGGATGACGGAAAGGAAGGAAAAGGGAAACCAAAAATGGCTTCTGGTGGGAGAAGATCTGCGCATTGTTCTAAGAACGGCGGACTACAAGTCGGAAACAGAACTTGCATTGATGGCCTTTAACGAACTGACGGAGGAAGCAAAAATGGCCATGCGCGGCAGAGATAAGCGGCGGTTGATGGCCCCCTTCAGCCAGCCCCATAATACAATTAACCGCCAGACCCAGACAACCGGCGGGGGCATATTTTCCCCCTACGCCATGCCTTCGATGTACTTCTACCCTGAAATGGAACTGGCTGTCTTTGTCCTTATTGACGAAGAAGCAACGGATGTCGCAAGGGTCATCGCCGCAATGGAACGTATTGGGAAGTGCGGTTTCGGTAGAGACGCCTCCACCGGACTTGGCCGATTTGACCTTGCTGAGGATGATGAAAAAACCTTACCCGATGCAGGCGAAGCCGATGCCTGTTACACGTTGGCCCCTGCCGTTCCTGAAAAAGGCGCCTTTCATGATCAATATTTCTCACCCTTTACCCGCTTTGGCAGACATGGCGATGCCCTTGCCACGTCGAGCGCCCCCTTTAAAAACCCTGTCATCATGGCCGATGAAGGAGCTGTATTGATTCCTGCTGCAAGGTCTGTCTTTGAAAAACCATACCTGGGAAGGGCTGTCTGCAACCTCTCGAATACCGACGCCCGGACCGTCGCCCAAGGCTATGCGCCGTATCTGCCTTTCAAACTGGAGATTTAACCATGAAGGATGAAAACCGCTACTATATCCGCAGTTTGTCTCCCGTCCATATCGGGTGCGATGAAGTATACGATCCAACGGGATTCGTTATTGATGAAAACGCTGGCACGATGACGTCCTTCAATCCCCTCGACTATTTCAGAAGTCTCGGTTTGCAAGACAAAGCCCGCTATGCCGATATCTGCAGGCAGGGGACGATCGAATCCATAATCGAGCTATACAAGTTCATGCGTGGCAAGCAGTTTCATGGGCATAAGGTGGGGATGTGCAACGGGCTGCTGGCACAATACCGGAAGACACTGGGCATATCCACCCGTGACAGGAAAAAAATCCAGCAGGAACTGAACAATTTTTCGATTGCAAGAACCTCTTTCCATCCAGCGACCCAGCAACCTTTTATCCCCGGTTCCGCCATAAAAGGTGCGTTACGAACGGCCTATCTCAATCACCTGGCAAAGGATAAGCGGGTTCAGTATGACCGCAGGGACAGGAAGGCTGGCGATGTCCTTGAAAAAGGGCTTCTCGATTATCAGAAACTGGAGAATGATCCATTTCGCCTCCTTAAGGTTTCCGATTTTCATCCCCTTGGCCCCATCAAGACGCAAGTCGTGTTTGCCGTCAACGTCAAGAAAAAACCTTCGCAGTTCCCAGCTCGCGGTCCCTATCAGATTCTTGAAATCATAGAGCCCGGTTCTATGTTCTCCGGAACGATCCGGGTCTTGGCGCCACTGAACCGGGCGGTCATCGCCGCACCTCTGACAGAGAAGGCGCTCTTTGAAAGCGCCTTAGAGTTCTACAGGAAAGAAAAATCCCGGGAAGATGAGGAATTTGAGGAAGCCGGCCTACCTGTGCAGGCACTGAAAGATAAAGATGATGCCGTTTGTCTCCGGCTTGGCCGTCATTCCGGGGCGGAGTCTGTGACCATCGCAGGACATCGGAACATAAAAATTATGAAGGGGGATAGACCGGATTATTCTGATAAGGCCACGACGTTCTGGCTGGCCGCCGATACGCCCGCAGAAGATCGGAAAACTCTACATCCCTTTGGCTGGGCATCGCTCGGAAGGCTGACGGAGGAAATCCATTCATTATACGGAAAGATGTCTTCCGCTCTCGAACAACAGTCAACGGCAGAATCGGCAATTATTCTTTCGACTGATGCACCACAACCTGAGAAAAATAAAGAGATACGGGAACCTATAACTGAGATTTGGGACGCTGGCTATGTCAGCTTCAACGCCGGTGGCGGCGGCGTCCTGACCGCGGTTGCCAAGGATGGAAAGAAAAAAGCCGATATTCGGATAGGGAATGACCGAACCATCGTCACGGATGAAATCATTGCCCGCATCAGGAAAAAGGGAAACATAACAGCCAGGGTAACGGTCGAAAAACATGGGAATGGCTTTAAGATTGCGGCGGTGGAAATTTGATCGCCCGTCTGCCCCGATGCCGTCCACGATGCTTATGCCTTTGCCGTCCCAGTGAAGATGTTGTGAAAGGGTTTGACATTGAATCAATGTTGCATTACATATCGTATAAAGTAATGTAGTAATAATTTTTAAGGAGATATTAAAATGTCAGCTACTGCCACAATTACCGCCAAAGGGCAGCTTACCTTGCCCCGAGGTGCACGCAAGGTGCTGGGAAGCAACACGGTAAGGATAGATCTGGATGGCGAGACGGTAAGGCTTACACCGATCCGCAGCGTTGCCGGAGCGCTAGGCAAGTATGGCGGTGATAATACCCCCTTTACGGAAGTACGGGAAAAGGTATGGCAGGAGGTAGCAGGTGACGAAAAACGCTGAGGTGCTGCCTGATACCAATGTGGTGCTGCGCTATCTTCTTCGCGATAATGCCGGCCAGTACGCCCAGGCGGAAGAGTTTTTTGAGAAAGTCAGGATTGGCGTGGTAAAGGCCGTCATCCTGGAAGGCGTGCTCTTGGAGTGCCTTTACATCCTGACGAAATTTTACAAGGTCCCCCGAGGCGAGGCCACCGACGCGCTGATCATTCTCATGCAGTACAAAGGCATTGCCAACGCCGACCAACAGGAGTTAATCGAGGCTTTGCGGCTCTTTGCCGGGCAGAACCTCGATGCTGTGGATTGCCTCCTCTTGGCGAAGGCAAAGCGGGGCAACCGGCAGCTTTTTTCATTTGACAAGGATTTGAACAAACGTAACAACCAATAAGACCATATTATCAAACTATCGAGGTGGATAACGTGGGAATGCCCAAACTTATGATCATGTCGTTAGGCGGATCGCCTGAACCGCTGAAGAAGAGCATCGCCGCCCATCAGCCGGAGATGATAATCTTTCTCGCCTCGCAGGATTCGTTGCTCAATGCCGGCGAGGTGCTCAAAGCCCTGGAGAGCAAACCGGAGAAGGAATTCGAGATCGTAGAAGACCCGAATTCCATTCTGGAATGTTACCAGAAGGCTCGCGCCTGTGTGGCGAGGGCAAAAAAATATGAGAGCGATCCGGCGAGCATCACCGTGGATTACACCGGCGGCACCAAGGTTATGACCGCGGCGCTGATCCTGGCCACCATCGGCCAGCCCTTCCATTTCAACTACGTGGGCGGCGAAAAGCGCAACAAGAACGGACTCGGCACCGTCATGGACGGACACGAGGTCATGTTTGCCGAAATGAATCCCTGGTCGGTCTTTGCCGAAGAGGAGCGCCAACAGGTGGTCACGCTCTTCAATCGCCGCCGTTACTCAGCCGTAGAGGAAATCATCAAAGGCGCCTTGGAGCGCGAACTGCCGCGGGAAATCCGGGAATACTTCAAGGTGGTCCGCATCGTGGCCTCGGCCTTTCTGGCCTGGGAGCAATTCAATCATGCCGGGGCCGCAAGCTCGCTCGATAAAGGATTAAAAACACTGCGTGAATATCTGCGCACCTACTACCAGGAGCCCTTGTGGGATTTTGCCGAACGGATTGCGACTGTTAAGGAAATTCTCGACAGAATTATCCGTGATACCGATAGCTTGAAAAAACTACACCCGGTCCTCGTAGATGACTTGCTGAACAATGCCCGCCGCCGCATGATGGACAGCCGCTATGATGATGCCGCCGCACGCATATACCGGGCCTTAGAGCTCTACGGGCAGATTGAATTCGAGAAGTTGACGGGCATACCCAACAGTAATGTCCCCCAAAAAATACTCCCAGAATCATTAGCGACAGAATTCATTTGCCGTTACCTGGACAAGCAAAACGGCGTTTTACGTCTGTCCCAGGAGGCCACCTTCCGCTTCTTACAGGCAGCGGGCAATGACGCCGGCAAGCGCTACTTCCAGAACATCCAAGAAATCAGGAAAATACAGAACAGCCGCAATTTTTCCATCCTTGCCCACGGCATCAATCCCGTAAGTAAGCATGCGGCCGACAGCATTTTCACCACCGTTTCCCAGTTTGTCCAGTTTCAGGCAAATTACGATTTTCCGCAACTGCCCGGCTGACCCAGCGGCGCCCGGCAGCAGCTCTTTGACAACTGAATACTGCAACATGGCAATCCTTGCCATTGCCCCGGCTGCCTCCTATCATTGCCGCAACACAACGTAAGGAGGCAGCCGATGGTCATTTACATAAAAACCCAGGGAGCCAGGATCATCAAAGAGGGACGGCACCTGCTCGTTAAACAGGGCGATGCGGTCTGCAACACTTTGTTTACCTATAAACTCAGCCAAATCGTCATCTTCGGCAATGTAGAAATCACCCACCGTGCCCTGATCCAGCTGATGCGCTACGAGATCGATACGGTGTTTCTTACGCAAAACGGCCGCTATCTGGGCCGCATCGCCTCGCCCGAAGCGCGCAACGTCTTCCTCCGCAAAAAGCAGTACGAACTGCTCAACGACCGGGATTTCGGTCTGCACCTGGCGCGCGCAATAGTAGTCGGCAAGCTTGTCAACATGGCCACGGTGCTCATGCGCATCAAGCGCACGCGCGCAAGCGCCCTGGCTGGCAGAAAAGCCAATGAAATTCAAGACATTATTCGTCTGCTGCCGAGTGCCTCCACCCCGGATGCCCTGCGCGGATACGAGGGCCGCGGCAGCGCCCTGTACTTTGAGGCCTTTCCCCAGGGGTTCACCGAAAACATGGGTTTTACCCGCCGGGTGCGGCGGCCACCTACCGATCCCGTCAATTCGATCCTTTCCCTGCTCTACACCTTTCTCATGAATCGGGTCTATGCGGCGGTGCGGGTGGCCGGGCTCGACCCCTACCCCGGCTTTCTCCATACGCTCGATTACGGGCGCTATTCCCTGGTGCTCGATTTAATGGAAGAATTCCGGACCATCATTGCCGATACCCTGGCCCTGTCGCTCTTCAACCTGAAGATCCTCAAGCGTGACGATTTTTATGTGGAAATGCCGGAAAACGAAGATGATTGTTTGCCAGCACCCGACGATATTCCCGCCGATGTCACCAAAGACCCAATCGGCAGAATTTCCGGCCTTGCCGATGATGCCGATTGCTTTGACGTACCTGAGCAGCGCATGGATGATGAAGCCGGCGCGCCCCGCCCCACTGCGAAATATCCCGTCAAGCTTCATCCTGATGCCTTCCGGCGCGTGCTTGAAGCCTTTGAAAAGAAGCTGACAACGGCATTCTTCTACCCTCCCGCCGCACGCCAACTGACCTATGCCGATGTCCTGATATATCAGGCCGGTCATTTTCGCAAGGTCATCGAAGGGGAGGCTGCGGTATATCAGCCGGTACTGCTGAAATGATCACCCTCGTCACCTACGATATTACAGACCCAAAGCGACTCAACGCCACGCGCCAGTTTCTCAAGGAATACGGCTTGCGCACGCAAAAATCGGTGTTTGAATGCGATATCGATGCCGAGGGAATCCGCCGCATCCGCGCCTACTGCAAGGATCATCTCAACCTGAGCAGCGATTCGGTCCGCATTTACCGGATCTGCAATCGTTGCATGGATAAGGTAATGATTTCCGGTCTCGGACTCAAAGTGACGCAGCTTGAGTATCTGATTGTATAAATCAGGATCGGGGGGACGGACGCGTCCGGGAAAGCGCACGCAAAGGAGCAGGTTCTCATGAACATGATCGTGGCCTATGACATTGCCGATCCCCGCCGTTTGGCGAAAATAGCGAAGATCATGAAAGATTACGGGGTTCGAGTTCAGAAATCGATTTTTGAAGTGTCCGCCCGGGGCGGCGTATTTACGGAAATGCGCCGTCGTGTGGAGCAGACAATTCTTCCGGAAGAGGACGGCGTGAAATATTTCCCCCTGTGCGAGAAATGCGCGGGAACGGTGGAAATCATCGGTCAGGGCTTGTTTATTGATCCTGATCAGGAGTATTATATCCTGTAACGCCTCGGGGTAACTGCCGCAGACCTCGCGCAGCAAACCGCTCATCGGTGCAACATGCTGGATTTACAGGGGACATGCACAGCTGGGTCTCAGGGGGCTGCGGAAGGGAAGAATTGTCATTTATATCAGCCTATTATCGCACGGGGGAACAACCACAAGGAGGTGAAGAGGCAATGGAAACCACTTTTTCTGGCAAGGTCTGCGGAATGGACACGCTATGTTGTGAAAAATACGATGCTTATGGAGGGCATTGACCAAATTGACCTGATTTATGAAGGGATTGCGACCGGAGAGCGCCGTTTTCCGTATTGATCTCCAAATACACAGGACCAAATTGACCTGATTTATGAAGGGATTGCGACAGGCTATTTCTGTTTTTTTCTACTGTGTCGTAGTATGACATGACCAAATTGACCTGATTTATGAAGGGATTGCGACGTCAGTGGACAGAGCCAAATAATCATATGGGTTTGCGGATATGACCAAATTGACCTGATTTATGAAGGGATTGCGACCTATCTTGTCACATATCCAAGACTTCCCGGCATAATGCCGGACCAAATTGACCTGATTTATGAAGGGATTGCGACTCGGCATCGCCGTCCAGCAACCCGCCATAAGCGTCGCCGACCAAATTGACCTGATTTATGAAGGGATTGCGACCCGCCAATGGGGAGACTAAGGCCAGCAGCGCGTTAGCGACCAAATTGACCTGATTTATGAAGGGATTGCGACTCTTTATATCTTCCTTCATTTTCCCTCCCCTCTCTGCCGACCAAATTGACCTGATTTATGAAGGGATTGCGACGCTGGTGATCGCCTCTATTTCATCGCTCGCCGCCTGGACCAAATTGACCTGATTTATGAAGGGATTGCGACACCCTCCCGGATTTTCTTGTTTCGCTCGACATACCATCGACCAAATTGACCTGATTTATGAAGGGATTGCGACCAAGGTTATTACCTTGCTTATTCGGATCTTGTTGTGTCCAGGACCAAATTGACCTGATTTATGAAGGGATTGCGACTTCGGAAACATTTTACCCGATTCAGTAAAGTTGATACCAGACCAAATTGACCTGATTTATGAAGGGATTGCGACCAAGATCAAAATCTGCCATATCCTTGACATACTACCCCGACCAAATTGACCTGATTTATGAAGGGATTGCGACTCTACGCAATGGTCACATACATCATCGCAACCATCCCGACCAAATTGACCTGATTTATGAAGGGATTGCGACCTATGCGCCCCGCTCTGGTTTTGCCCCAAGCAACCTGCTCGACCAAATTGACCTGATTTATGAAGGGATTGCGACCGAGTAGTTCCACCAGACATCAAGGTGATGGATGTCAGACCAAATTGACCTGATTTATGAAGGGATTGCGACAGTAAGGCCCATAACCCATCAGACGCATCTTCTTCCAGCTGAGACCAAATTGACCTGATTTATGAAGGGATTGCGACTCTTATTCCATCCGTACAATGCCAGGCCAAAAACTCTCCGACCAAATTGACCTGATTTATGAAGGGATTGCGACATCTGTGCACTTCTCCAACATTGCTACGAATTCTGCGAATTGACCAAATTGACCTGATTTATGAAGGGATTGCGACCCATCCCATTCCTTCCCGCAAACTCTGCAACGTGCTTCCATGACCAAATTGACCTGATTTATGAAGGGATTGCGACCTTTGTTGCGGTGTACAATGTTACCATCTGTTTCATATGACCAAATTGACCTGATTTATGAAGGGATTGCGACCCGTCCCGGCAATGGATCAACCCGCTTTCGCCTGCATACTGACCAAATTGACCTGATTTATGAAGGGATTGCGACATGGCGGTAATATTTCTTGGATTGCGATTTATCTCTTGTTCGACCAAATTGACCTGATTTATGAAGGGATTGCGACGATAGGTGGCACTGAACTCTTTCATCATAAACCCTCCTTGACCAAATTGACCTGATTTATGAAGGGATTGCGACCGCAATGATCTCCTTCCGCTTGGCCTCGATAGCCTTGGCGGACCAAATTGACCTGATTTATGAAGGGATTGCGACTTGACAACTATAATTCTCTTGTCCACCTCTCTCTCCTTTCGACCAAATTGACCTGATTTATGAAGGGATTGCGACGGCTCATCATACATGCATTCTGCACACCGATCATAGTGACCAAATTGACCTGATTTATGAAGGGATTGCGACATTGTATCCACTGCGTCCATTAACATTCTTTCCCGGAATGCGACCAAATTGACCTGATTTATGAAGGGATTGCGACTGCATGTCTACCCGCTCTGATATATAGTCTTCTACCCTACGACCAAATTGACCTGATTTATGAAGGGATTGCGACCCTTGCCGCTTCTGTTACCAATCCCAGAAAAGCATCCTGACCAAATTGACCTGATTTATGAAGGGATTGCGACTACACAATGCCTTGCCCATGTAAAGATATCCATGCCGGACCAAATTGACCTGATTTATGAAGGGATTGCGACGTCTTGGGCAGTTTGATGTTGAGCAGTTCTCGAACCTGGGACCAAATTGACCTGATTTATGAAGGGATTGCGACTCGATCATAATTTCGTTCATATCATTTCCCCCCCATCCAGGACCAAATTGACCTGATTTATGAAGGGATTGCGACTTATCTTCCGTAAAGCATCGGTTGTTATATTGAGTTTGCGGAGACCAAATTGACCTGATTTATGAAGGGATTGCGACCCTATCCCCTCCTGTTGATAGATATCCCCGTCCGCCGACCAAATTGACCTGATTTATGAAGGGATTGCGACTATACACTATGTATTCCCAATTGTTGCGTGTTAATCTTCTTGACCAAATTGACCTGATTTATGAAGGGATTGCGACGGCATACTCGCTTTCTCCCCTTGAGGGGGCGGTTGATTTGCGACCAAATTGACCTGATTTATGAAGGGATTGCGACGATTGTTTCTCCACATTTACAGCAAGTAGTGAAAAGACCAAATTGACCTGATTTATGAAGGGATTGCGACCGCTACGGTTATCAATATATTCGTCAGATATATCGACCAAATTGACCTGATTTATGAAGGGATTGCGACTTCTACCAGAAACTTGTCATACTGCCCCTGTACCTCTAGACCAAATTGACCTGATTTATGAAGGGATTGCGACTCAGCACCCATGTATTCGTTGCGTACATTATTATATACCGACCAAATTGACCTGATTTATGAAGGGATTGCGACAGTTTAGCGCGTTTCGCTCCTATGGCTATATCGCCCTCAGTGACCAAATTGACCTGATTTATGAAGGGATTGCGACGTCCGGGGGACGTAGTACACTACGTCGTCCCCCTCGACCTGACCAAATTGACCTGATTTATGAAGGGATTGCGACCAGAAGAATCCCTCTTGGTATACTGCCGCCCATAATAGGCGGGACCAAATTGACCTGATTTATGAAGGGATTGCGACTTTATGACTCTTGGCCGCTTCAGTATTGGCGATAAAGACCAAATTGACCTGATTTATGAAGGGATTGCGACATAGCTGTGCAGGCCGCCATTGCCCGCACAGCAAACCCTATGACCAAATTGACCTGATTTATGAAGGGATTGCGACTCATACACTGCCGCCCATAATAGGCGGCGCAGCTTTGTCTGACCAAATTGACCTGATTTATGAAGGGATTGCGACTTCCTTTAGCGCGGGACAACCTTTCCCCCCGCGCTAAATGGACCAAATTGACCTGATTTATGAAGGGATTGCGACATCCGCCTTGCCCCAAGACAATCCCTGAAGGCCGGAAAGAATAATTCTTGACTTTTCATCACCGTGAACAATAGAAACAGCGTCAGCA
>Ga0172368_10003548_pt1 | contig 18827 bp, 19 predicted proteins | sample Lak11m_FD_114540 | JGI IMG/M metagenome (GOLD analysis project Ga0172368, IMG submission 114540) | Freshwater microbial communities from Kabuno Bay, South-Kivu, Congo - kab_022012_11m | ecosystem: Environmental > Aquatic > Freshwater > Lake | place: Democratic Republic of the Congo: South-Kivu...
AATGGATTGCCTATTGCTGTCAATCGTTCTTTTCTGAATTGCTCGTCAAAAAATCCTCTTTTGCCACTTGATTTATATCTTTGGTCATTCATCTGGTTTTTCCTCTTTTTGTGCTGTTTTTTCTTTATTCAAAAATAAGAATATTCACTCGTTTTTCAGTAAGTTAATTTTTAGAACTCCCCTTAAATGAATATAATATAAATAATCTCTTTATGAAAATTAAATCTTATCAAACTCCATCGCCTCTTTGACCAGCATCCTGATTTTCGATTTAACAATATCCTTCGGGCTTGCAATCTTCAAATGCCTCATGTTTTTTCCCGTACCTTCGAGCAAATCCGAACTTTTAAGATTTGCTCCGTTAAAAAATTGCAGGTTAATATGTTCCTTATGCACATGAATCGAGCAAATGTGCTTATTTATATAGTAAGTAGGCGAACCCCACTTGATTTCTTCCCTAAGTTCTTTTGAGCATTTCAATATAATTTCTCTAATTTGTTCCACTGCGGGTATCAATTCCTTAGGAACATGTGCTAAAAATTCTTTATAATTCTTCATAAAACTATATATATCAATTAGTTACAAAATCTCGTAAAATGTTTCACGTGAAACATTATTGCTTATACTTTCTCTTTAAATCGCGGTACAGCTCAAGAGTATTTTTTATGCCAAGCTTTTCGTAATCGTCGAACTCGAAAAAACTCGATTTGTACTGTTCCTTAACAATCGGTACTCCACTGATTGGTCTAATTCTTAAAGTATCGTCCGCTTTACCCCCTAAAGAACGGTAACCGGAGATTAATTCCGGATGCAAACTGATTTTTTCTAAAATATCATTCAAATCATCACCTGAGTAAGAATAGTATCTGTAAGCTCTTTTAGGACCTCTAACGGTTTTTCTTATCTTATTTTCCGGTTTTTTTGCTGATATTAACCGAAATGTATCAGTTCCAACATTGATTTCTATTATTGTTTCAAAGTAGTAAACGGCTTTTTTAAAAATAAGTTCTACTTTTTGGGAATCTACATCCTCTACTACGTCTATCCAAATTTTATCTCCAAAGATTGGCTCCTGCTCTCTTTCAGGAAGAAAGTTATTGTGGCAGTATTCTACAATCTTTGATGTATCCTCCTGAAACACCCGGAAGTATTCTCTCTTATTATCATCTGTCACCATGATATAATCCCTAATCATGTGATGACTACAGGAGAAAAGAATAACCGCAATTAATATTAGTTTTACTTTCATAATCACTTCCCAATACAAAACTGACCAAAAATAGTATTTAAGACTTCTTCGCAAAGTTCTAATCATTATTTCTTATTTGCTTTTTTAAGTTTATTAATTTCTTTTACTGTATCAAAGAAATGCTTTTCAACAGGAGACTCAATTTCCAATAATTTTTTATGATATTTTTCAAATTCCTTTTCTGCCTTCAATATCGCTTCCTCATGTGACATTTTTCCTGATGAATTTAAAACCTCCAATTCACTGATATTCAAAAATTCATCAAGTTTATTAATCCAATCTGCCATATACATAGGTTTTCGGTTTAATGCCTGTAGCTCTGCAAAATCAAGATAAAGAGTAACTATACGGTTTAATTTGTCAAGTTCGGTTTCATCAAGATAGTTTTTAGCTACTTCAACATCTTTTTTTCTTGGTTTCGTACCTTCAAAAGTTCTTAATCCCATATAAATTTTATCAGAGTCTGCTCTATCAAATATTATTTCAGCAGCAGTTTTTCCATGAGCAGCAAAGTGCATTCTATTCTGAACGGTGGCAAAAAATTTCCTTGATTCATCCACTTTTGGATTATAATCAATACTTGTAGCGTATATTTCAAGTACTTTTTTCCAGAAAACTTTTTCAGAAGACCTAATATCTCTGATTCTGGCAAGTAATTCCTCAAAATAATTGCCCTCACTAGCCCTTTTTAACCTTTCATCATCTACAGTAAATCCTTTTACAATAAATTCTCTCAATTTTTCGGTTGCCCAAATTCTGAATTGGGTGCCTCTGTGAGACTTTACTCTGTATCCGACAGAGATAATCATATCTAAATTATAAAATTCAATTTCTCTTTCAATTTCTCGTTTTCCTTCAAGTTGAACTGTTCGGAATTTCCGAACAGTTGAATTTGGGAATAACTCGTTTTCCGTAAAGATATTATTAATATGTTCACTGATTGTTGATTTTGCTTTTTGAAATAACTCTGAAATCTGATTCAAAGAAAGCCAAACAGTTTCATTTTCAAGTTTTACCTGAATCTTCGTTTGGTTATCTTCTGTCTGATAAAGAAGAATCTCTCCTTTTTCTTCATTTTCTTTTAAGATTGTGTTTTTACTCATTTTTTCTTACTATTTCCCAATACAAAACTGACCAAAAACCGTATTCAAAACTTCTTCGCTCCAGCTCTCCCCTGTTATTTCTCCCAGCTTTTGTGCAGAATTGCGAATATCTATTGCTATGATTTCATTTGACAAACCTGCGTTCAAGGATTGAAGTGCATTTTCCAAATCCATTGCAGATTGATTCAAAAGTCCTGACTGTCGCTGATTTACAAGTACATCCTCGATTCTTTCAGTATTTAATTTCGCTGATTGCTCGATTTCTGCTTTTAAATCCTTGATTCCATCTCCCATTTTAGCAGAAATGTTAAGACAGATCTGTTCGTAGAGACAGGTCTCAGACCTGTCTCTACAGTTTATCAAATCAATCTTATTCTGCACAAGCAAAACCTTGCTTTCCGGATATTTCGATTTCAACTCCTTGTACAACTTATCAGAATGGTCCTCTGAAATAGAAATATCATTCAACACTAAAATCATATTCGATTGTTCGAGAACTGATTCAACCATTTTGATTCCTTCAATCTCGATTATATCCTTTGTATCCCTTATTCCTGCTGTATCAATCAACCGGACAATTATACCACCAAGCATAATATTTTCCTCGAGATAATCTCTCGTTGTACCGGGAATTTCGCTGACAATAGCTCTTTTTCTTTGAAGTAAAGCATTAAATAATCTTGATTTCCCTGCATTTGGATATCCGGCTATACCAACAAAATAACCAGACCTTAAAATCTCGGCAGATTTATACGAATCAGCTAATTCTTTGCAGTAGTTTTGTGCTGACTGGATTTTGCTTATAATATCATCTTTGTTCAGCAATTCAACATCTTCATCAGCGAAATCCAGCTCCAGCTCTAATAGTCCCGCAATTTCTACGAGTTGTTTTCTCAATTCTTTAAGCCGTTTTGTAAACTCCCCCGAAAGCTGACGGGCTGATGTATGTGTCCCCTGAACTGAACTCGAATGAATGATATCTGCTACTGCTTCGACTTGTGTCAAATCCAATTTTCCATTAAGAAATGCCCTCTTTGTAAATTCTCCCGGCTCTGCAAGAACTGCTCCATTCTTAATTAAAGTATTAATAATCTCCCCTGCTACCAAATAACCTCCATGACAGGATATTTCAATGACATCTTCACCTGTATATGAATTAGGTTTTCTGAATGTTGTTACCAAAACAGTATCGAGCAAAACATCTCCATTATAGAATTTTCCGAATAGTACAGAATGTGTACCATACGGATTTTGTACTACTCGAGTTTTGAAGGACTGGTCAACGATTTCGATGGTTTTGTCACCCGAAATTCTTACGACCGCTATCCCTGAAATCCCCGGTGGGGTTGCCAATGCTGTAATGGTTCTCATTATTTTATTATAACAATTTTCCTTATTTCGTAAAAAGTTCCACGTGAAACATTCAAATAGTAATCACCTGAGGGAAATTCACTTAAATCTATATTAATCAAGTCTTTAGATGATTCAACATTCAATGTTTTCAATTTCTCACCAATTACATTTAAAATATTTAGTTCAGAATGTCCTAAGTATTTAGAATTCAATAAGATATTAAATTTTCCCGGTGATGGATTTGGGTAAATATCTTCAATTAATGAATTCGAAAAAATTTTCTCTTCTACATCAGTATAATTACTAACAATGATTTCATCGGAATAACTGAAACTTCCGTCTTTATCCACTCCTTTAATACGATAAGCAAAAATTCCAAATCCCACAGTATCTGAAAAATTATAAGTTTTTGTAGTTGTACTATTACCTGCTGCAGTATGTTCTCCTATAGGACAAAAGTTGTCTTGAAGCCAAAAAACAGGTACAGGAAGTGTATCCCTTTCTATAATAAACTTATCTGTATACATTTCAGATGCTGTTTTCCATTCAAGATTTACAATTGCAATTCCATAAGCAGTATCTTCAATTGCTTCCGCTGTAAAACTGATTAATTCGAAAGGGCAAATTTTCTCTTTTTCTGAGGCGAAAGAAATTTGAAAAAGAAAAATTATTAAAAATAATATTCCAAAGAATTTGAATCTCAGATTTTTCATAATAAAATCTCCTTAAACAAAATTAATAATTTATAAAATTACAAAATATTTTGTCTTTGCGGTTTATTTTAAATTGGATTTCGGAGTTTAAATTTGAGTCAATCAAAAATAATTCCAAAAATAACGTTCATGGATTTTGTTGAATTTTTGTGGAAAAGGGCTAAAAAAAACGACCTTCATAAATGCCCTCAGAGAGCTTTTTGGGCTTCTCTGAGGGTTATTTTATGTGTAATAGCACAACTCGTTTTACAGACAATTTAAACCCTGAAAAACAAGGTTTTATTTCTTGCAAGAAATTTCTAATCCTGTGAAAAAAATGTTCAATTTATCAGTAAGTAAGATGGAGCAGATTAAATGTCCCGTTGGTTACTTTCAACTCATTCAAACCGGTATCTAATAAATTGAAACTAAAAGTACCCTTAACTTTCGAGCCGAGTGAAGTACTGTACTCAGTAATTTTCAATGTTCCTGTTGCTGATAAATATGTCGTTCCATCCTGTACATTAACAGTACAAAAAACCGGAGGGTCATCAACATTTTGAATTGTCAAATCATATGTCTTCTTTGCCGGTGAGAAAACTGAAATTATAACTTGAGTATTTTTCCCGTTCAATACAACAGTCCCTGTTAAAACCAGAACCTGTTTATCATCAACCGTTGTTGTAACAGCGGTGGCAGTTGTTGATGCAAACTTTCCGGATAATGCTCCGGTCATAGTAAAGTTCAGTCCGTTTGCCAAATCCACAGGTGAAGTTGAATCTTCACTGCAGGAAACAAAAAGCATTAAGCAAGCAACGCATGATAGTAATAAATTTCTAAACATTTTTTTCTCCCTAATAATTTTTTAATAAATTTAGAATATATATTTTTTATTAATTATTCCATTATTTAAAATGCTTTCTTTTAAAATTTTTATTTCTATAGGTTCATTCCAATTTCTGTGAATCATTCTATGGCAATTTGAACAAACTGGTAATAAATTTTTTATAGAATCTCTTAAAGTCATTTCTATTTCTTCGTCATCGAACTTAAAAATTGGTTTTATATGATGAATTTCAATATAACCTTTTGCTATATCTGGACCATAAAAATCTTCATAATTAAAAGTACAACAATTGCATGAGATTTTATTTTTTTTCTGATAATAATTAATTGCAAAATCTCTTAATTTTTTTGATCTTTCGTAAACTTTAACCTCAGCTTTTTTCTGTAATCCTTCGCGTATCATTAAATTTTCGTCAAAAGTTTCAATTTTTCTTTTTTTGTTTTTGTCTTCAACAATAATTAAATTTTCAATTATATCATTATAATTAAAATCATTAATTAATAAATATTTTAAAATATCAATGTTATCTTTAAGATGTATCCTACCAAGATCTGTAATTTCTACAAAACTATCTCTTTTCATATCCCTATATTCAGCAAATCCTGTTTTCTCAAAGGTGTTATGAGCCCTGAGGTTCCTGACTTTTTGTGAAAATTTATCGTCAACTCTTCCTGATAAAATTTCCAAATCTTCTCCAGTTGGTTTCATTATACTTCTTAGTTTAATTATTAACTCACTGGTTGTTATTTTTCCATAACTCAAGCTCATAAGATAAAGTGACGGTAAAATTAATTCTCTCTCTGATATTCTTTTTGCCATTTTCAATAATTTTTTATTAATAAATGTTCTGTGTTTTTATCGTTTCTATTCATAAAACTTACTAAGTATTTTTTATCAAATGATTTAACAATTAGTCTTTTATTAGAATATAATTTACTAATAAATTCAGTATTTTTTATTATTAGCATCCACTTTGCTTGACATTTTTTAATAAGATAATTAGCTAATCTTATATGATCATTTTTGTTGAATTCATTTTTTGCATAAGTACTAAAATCGCTATCATACGGTGGATCTATAAAGACAAAATCGCTTAAATTTGGTTTGTGAGTATTTAAAAATATTTCAAAATCCATATTTTCAATAATAGTATTATTTAGCAATGAATTTAATTCCTTTGATTTTAAATAGTCAACTTTCTTTTGTAAGTTTTTCCTATTATAACCTATTCCACCATAAGGTACATTGAAATCCCCTTTTGAATTGTAACGGAACATACCACTATAAGCAAAATTTCTGATAAATAGAAATATTGCAGATTTATATGCACTATTTATATTGTATTTAGAAGAATTATTATAAATATATCTAAAATGCATATAAAAAGCACTTTTAAATGAAGTTTCAATATTGTCTAAAATCTCGTTCTCGGGTAAGAGTGTTTTGCTTATTTCAATTACCTTCATTCTATCAATTTTACGAAGTAGATTTATTTTTATCTCTTTTATAAAATTTTCAATATTAAAGTTAAAAATTGATGAAAACATTCCATTAAATTGTTCAGAATGATTTAAAATAAATTCGAATAATATATCTTTTAATTTATTATTGTCAATTAAATTTTTAGAATAACTTTGATAAGTTTTTATAAAGAAATTATCATTTTTTTCAACGACTTCAGTAAGTAAATTCCAATTATGAATTATTTCCTGTAATGCTTTAAAAAAGATTTTTCTATCTCCATTTGAAATACTGCTATATAATTCAATTAACTCAGAAGATTTGTCGTTAATAAAATATTTATCAGCTTGAATTGCAGAATATACGGCGCCACCTCCAACGAAAGGCTCAAAATAGTTTTGAAATTTTTTGGGCAATTCAGGTATAATATACTTTAATTCCTGCTCTTTACCACCAGCCCATTTTAATATTGGATATAGTTTTTTAGTTGGGACATAGTTATAAAAACCAAGTCCATCTTGATTATAAGTTTCTATTGGTTCTTTTACCATTAACATATTACAAATTTAATAAATTATTAGGATATTAATTAAAATTATTAAATTAAAATATTTATTTTTGGAATACTTTTTTCTTGTAAAATTTTATTATTTATTTTCATGAAACGAAAAATGCTTAAAAGATTTTTTATAATAATATTGGTTTTTGCAGGATTGTACAGCACTTCCTATTCACAGGACAAGGAATTGAGGAATTTCTGGAAAAGCTTTCAAACGGCTGTGATTGAAAAAAAAGACTCCACGGTTATTAAACTAACATATTTTTTTAATGAGGATACTAAGCAGAAATTCAATTTTGACTATATTTTCGATGAAAATATTAGAAGTAAATTTAAGAATTTCTCAATATACGACCTCGAAAAAGCTGAGCGGGTACATGATGAACTTAATGATAATCCCTTTGATATTCTCTCTCTGCCAGATGATATAAAAGAAGCTTATATATTAACTGTAGGAGACGAATATGAGGAGGAAGAATCATTGATTGCTATGGACATTTTTTATATTTTCGGAAAAATTGAGGGTAAATTTAAATTTCTTGGTTTCTATACTGCAGAATAAATTCTAAAAAAATTTTCTTTAATTATAAAATAGTTTTTTTTATTTTTAGTCTGAATAAATTAATTTTTTTCAAATTTAATTTTATTTATGAAAACAAAAATTTTCAGCGAAACTTTTTGGAAACAGTTTCAAACAGCTGTTTTGGCAAACAATAAAAAAGATGTTGTAAAACTAAGTTATTTTCTTTCGGAAGATGACAAGGAATATTTTCTTGAAACATACCGCGACACTTTTGATGAAACATCAATCGAAGCTATAAGTTCAGCTAAATATTCAACCCTGAAACCCATTAATAAAAATACTAAATCTCCGGGCATAGGACCTTTTGAGCTTCTCATTTTACCTGAATCCATGAATACTGTCTATGTTCTAAACGTTGCATATTCAGGTGCTACTTCAGTTGAAGACGACTATTATTCCGAGGATTTAGAAGACGAAAATTATGATGATTTCGAGCGTGAGAGCGATTTCGGAAGAGATTCAGAATTTGCGCTTGATTCCGATAAATTCGATGACATGGATTACGGGGGTGATGAAATTGTCGAAATGATTAAATCATTTGCATTTGGAGAAATAAAAGGTGAGTTCAAATTTTTAGGAACTTACTCACTGGATTAGTTTTTAAATTTTTTAATTTTTAATAATTCAATTTATGTATCTATTTTCCTTCATAGATTCTTCAATTTTAAATTGGGTAATCATACCTTTGTTCATCTTTTTTGCCCGCATAATTGATGTAAGCTTAGGCACAATAAGAATTATACTTATTAGCAAAGGAATTAGAGGCATAGCCGCATTGTTAGGGTTTGTCGAAGTTTTCATTTGGATAATTGCTATTGGACAAATAATGCAGAATCTTACTAATTTTCTCAACTATTTCGGATACGCAGCCGGTTTTGCTTCCGGAACTTATATCGGAATATTAATAGAGAATAAGATATCTATCGGTAAGGTTATCATCAGAATCATAATCCCTAAAGACGCAACTGAACTTTTAGAATATCTTTTAATCCATGACTATCATTTGACTACAATGAATGCAGAAGGCAGGTTGGGTGATGTGAAGATAATTTTTTTAGTTATGGCGAGAAAAGAAGTCTCATTCTTAATATCTATAATCAATAAATATAATCCAAAAGCTTTTTATACAATTGAAGATGTCCGTTTTGTCAATGAAACTTCTATCATACAAAACAATCCTTTCTTTGCAAAACTCAGAAATTTAAGAAAAGTTTTTACTTTGAGAAAATAATCCCCTCATCCCGACCTTACGGTAAATAATATCACAACTGTTAATATTATCGTTGTAACGACAATGAACGGCACTGCAAGCTCCTCAAAAAATGTTCTCTTTTTTTCAGGTACGGGTGCATTAGCAAAAGCATTGTCGCTTTTAATAAAATCAACATCTGCTCTCGATATTATATCAGAATAATTTCTTTTCTGATTTTCAATAATTTCAATCTTCTTATTAAGTAACAGGTTTCCATCAATATGAACTTTTGCATTCCTAATCAAAGAATCATTATTATCTTCGTAATTTAAATATTGGATTTCAATTTGTTTAATATTAATATTAAGAACAGAATTTTCCTGATTGTTTTCGGTTAAAATATTTATTCCTTTTTCTTTAAAAGCTGAGTAAAAATGCTGTTTTACAAGCCATGACGCAGGGTTCTCAGAAAATCTAATTTCAATTTGTGTTATATTTCTTTTTGCAATTTCTTCTGCAAATATAATTGACTCTGTTTTTATCAATGAATCAATTATCTCAAAATTTCTTATTTTTTGAGTTTGAGAATTTGCTATTAAAACATAAAATAATGAAATAAAAATTGTATATATCAATAATATTTTTTGCATGAAATCAACTTACTTTTTTAGACTGAAATTCTTTTAAGGATTTTTTTAGTAATACAATATCCTGCACCAATTCTTTTTCATTCCAATATGCCGAGGGTCTAATTCTAAGTGGAAATCTCCTGCTAAAAAGTCTAATCTTTATTACCCTGACAGGTTTTTTAGTTCTTATTCTTCTCTCCCTGCTCATGGCAATCCTGCGTATAGAATCGAGTGAAAATTGTTTTTCTTTATACCTTGTTTTTAAAGTAATGGAATTTGAATTTATTAGTATTGAACGCTTTTTAATAAACTCAAACAGTAAAGAAGACGTTGTGGCAAGTATAAAAATCAAAAGCAACAAAACAACAGGGTCCCAAAAGACAAATGATATAGTCCTGTCAATGACTGTCACTTTCATTAGGGCATAGACAAGCAACGCAATTGCATAAACAGCTATATACTGCCAGTAAAAATCCAGCCGCCGAAAATAGATTTTAACATTTTCTCTTTTTACACTTTTTTCTTCCATCTTAATGCAATTTTATTGTTTAATTATTGCAAAATAAATTAACTTTCTAATTAATCAAAAATTTTTTCTTCAATTCTTCTGCTTCAAAATATCTCTTATTTCTGTCAACAGCTTTTCTTCATTAGTTGGTTCAGGTGGAGCAGCAGGGGCTTCTTCCTGTTTCTTTTTAAAACTGTTAATTCCTTTTACCAAAACAAAAATTGAAAACGCTATGATTAAAAAATCCACAACTGTCTGGATGAACTTACCGTAATTTAAAGTTACAGCCGGCTTATCGCCCACAGCGGCTTTCAATGTCACAACAAATGAAGTGAAATCCACACCTCCCAAAAGAATTCCGATAGGCGGCATCAATACATCAGCTACAAAAGATGCTACTATTTTGCCAAAAGCTCCGCCAATAACAACTGCTACGGCTAAATCCAATACATTGCCTCGCATAGCAAATTCTTTAAATTCTTTCACAATTCCCATGATTTACCTCTCAAATTTGTATTTATTAGTTTTCTAATTTATCCAATTATTCATTACAATACAACATATAATTTTCATTTAACTTTATTTATTTAATATTCGACCGATTTACTTAATTTTGTAGTTTATCAATTTGTTATAATAATTTATTGAATTTTAATGCTGGATATAAAATTTATACGAGAAAATATTGATTTGGTGAGACAAAATATCATCAATAAAAATGAAAAGGCAAATATTGACAGTATTCTCGAACTTGACGAAAAACGCAGGCAAAACATTCAAACTTCACAAGACCTGAAGAACCTTCGAAATACTGTTTCAAAAGAAATTGCCGAACTTAAGAAAGCAAAACAAAATGCTGATGATAAAATTGTTTCAATGAAAGAAGTTTCCGATAAAATCAAAGAGCTGGATGAAGAGTTAGCCGAGATTGAACTTGGTATTTTGGATATTCAGCGATTCATTCCCAACATGGCTCACAGCACTGTTCCTGTCGGTAAATCTTCGGAAGATAATATCGAAATCAGAAAATGGGGTGAACCTAAACCAAAAATTGATATTGACCATATTGAAATTGCAAAACAATTCGGTATTATTGATTTTGAGAGAGCGGCAAAAATTTCCGGTTCAGGTTTTGCTGTTTATACAAATCTCGGAGCCAAACTCGAAAGGGCTTTGATTAACTTCTTTCTTGACTTCAATACTGGCAATTCCGGTTATACTGAAGTCATGACTCCATTTATGGTAAGCCGCGAATCAATGATTGGTACAGGTCAGATACCCAAACTGGAAGAAGATATGTACAAAATTGAAAATGACAATTTCTACCTGATTCCTACTGCAGAAGTACCTATTACTAATTTGCATGGAAATGAAATTTTGCGAGCAGATGATTTACCTATTAAATTCTGTGGCTATTCTCCCTGCTTCAGACGTGAAGCCGGTAGCTATGGCAAGGATACTAAGGGCTTGCTTCGTGTTCATCAGTTCAATAAAGTAGAAATGGTCAAATACAGCAAACCGGAAAATTCTTATGACGATTTAGAATATTTGGTTTCTGATGTCGAAAAACTTCTTCAGCTGTTAGGATTGCACTATCGGGTTATACTTCTCTGCACCGGAGATACAAGCTTTTCGAGTGCTAAAACTTATGATTTAGAAGTCTGGTCTCCGGCAGAACAAAAATGGCTTGAGGTTTCCAGTTGTTCTAATTTCGAATCTTTCCAGGCAAGAAGAGCAAACATCAGATACAGACCAGGGCATGACTTAAAACCTGAGTTTATTCATACTCTTAACGGTAGTGGCTTGGCTACTCCGAGAATCATGGTAGCGATAATAGAAAACTATTACAATGTTAATGAAATCTCTATACCGGAAGTTTTGCAGAAATACACACAATTCAAATCAATACTAAAGAAATAATATTTTTTAAACTTATTTATAATATTTAATACTCTTTGTGGATATGTTTAAAAATTTCATTTGTGTTTTTCTAAGTTTAATGTTCTTTATAATTTATGTTTTCAACTTATTCTAATTTGATGTTGAAAAAACTGTAGAAAAATATTTTTTTTCTAACAGATAAGTTGAAAATTTTAATCATTTGAGTTTTGCGTTTTTTTTTCCACAATAGTTTCATATTAAAGCAAAACTATGTGGAAAATTCCAAAGAAAATGTGGATTATTAAAATATATTATTTGTGATGATAAAATCTTTTAAATTGTTAGTTGCCGCAGGTGGCACTGGAGGTCATTTATTTCCTGCAATCGCAGTTGTTCAGAGCATAGAAAAAATTATTTCAGAATGCGAAACAAAATTTGTCGGTACTTCCCACAGAATAGAATCGAACGTTGTTCCTGAATTGGGCTACGAACTTATAACAATGCCCATAACCGGTTATTCAGGAATTTTTTCGCTTAATACTTGGTTACTTCCATTCAAAATTTACAAGTCAATTCGTATTTGCAGAAAATTAATACGACAATTCAAACCTGACGCAGTTCTATGCACAGGAGCATATATCAGCTATCCTGCTGGCGTTGCCGCATCGAAAGAAAAAATTCCTTTGGTCCTGATGGAATCAAATGTTAATCCGGGAAAAACCATAAAGGCACTTTCAAAAAAGGCAAGCTTGATTATTACTTCATTTGAAGAAACTTCTGCTTATCTCGAAGGAGTCGCTCAAAATAAAATCAAGTTCTTTGGCAATCCGGTTCGTGAAGACCTGTTGCATGCGACCGATAAGAAATCCGCAAGAATAAAGCTTGGATTAAATCCCGATATCACGACAGTTCTAATATTCGGCGGCTCACTCGGTGCCTTGGTAATCAACAAGGCAACAGAAAAAGTTATCGAGCATTTTAAGGATAAAGATATTCAATTCGTTTGGCAGACAGGAAAAGAATATAAATGCGAACAGAAAGACAATCTGAAACTGAAAATTCTTCCATTCATAGATGACATGGCAACGGCTTATGCTTCGGCTGACCTCGTGGTTTCCCGCTCAGGTGCTACAACAGTAGCTGAGCTAGCAGTTTGTGGAAAAGCATCAGTTTTAATTCCTTTGCCTTCTGCCTCGAATCAGGAGCAAAAACACAATGCAGAAGTGTTCGTGAAAAATGGTGCCGCAGTGCTTTTAAAAAACTCCGATGCAGAAGAAAAACTTTATTCTATAATTGAAAACCTGCTTTCAGATAAAGATAAAATCAGGTCAATGGAAGAATCTGCTAAGAAATTAGCCAAAGAAAACGCCGCACTCGATACTGCTAATAGCATACTTGAATTGACAGAAAAAAGTTAAGAATAATCATATAAAGTGAATAAAAAGTTTAGTACAAATTTGCAATCCGATTGCAAATCTGTACTATTTTTATTATATTTGAGTATGATAAAAAGGCAATTAGAAAATAAAGTAAAGCAATTAATTGGCAAATACCCTGTTGTGAGTATTACCGGACCAAGACAATCTGGTAAAACTACACTTGTAAAAAATTTGTTCCCGGGATTTAATTATGTATCGCTGGAAGAAATTGACATGAGGGAATTTGCTCAAAATGACCCGCGTGGATTCTTCCGAAACTTTCCTTCAAAAACCATTATTGATGAAGCACAAAGGGTTCCGGAGCTATTTTCTTACATGCAAACGATTGTTGATTCAAATAAAAAAGCAAAATTTATAATATCGGGCTCGCAAAGTTTTCTGCTTTCTGAAAAGATAATCCAATCACTTGCAGGTAGGGTTGCCGTCCTTAAGCTTTTACCTTTTAGCTTAAGTGAACTTAATCAGGTAAAAATAGCTAACAGGGATTTTGAAACTTTTATTTTTACCGGCTTTTATCCAAGAATTTATGACAGAAAAATAAATCCACGAGATTTTTATACGAACTATTTGCAAACTTATGTCGAAAGAGATGTTCGTCTTATCAAGAATATCAGCAATCTCAATGATTTTATAAAATTCTTAAAACTGTGTGCCGGTCGTATCGGACAATTGCTTAGCTTATCATCATTGGCAAACGATACGGGTATTTCTGTCAATACAGCTAAATCATGGCTCTCGGTTCTGGAAGCAAGTTATATAATTTTTACATTGAAACCTTACTATAAGAATTTCAATAAGAGAGTGATAAAAAATCCTAAACTCTATTTTTATGACACCGGTCTTGCCTCCTCATTGCTTGGCATCGAAAACATCAAGCAAATTGACAGCCATTATGCAAGAGGAAATCTGTTTGAAAATTTAATTTTATCGGAATTGCTCAAAAAAAGATTTAATTCAGGGTTGGAATCAAATATATATTTTTGGCGCGACAACAAAGGAATTGAAATAGATTGCCTCGTGGATAAAGTTGCTCAGATTATGCCTATCGAGATAAAATCAGGGCAGACTTTTTCATTGAGTTTCTTCGACAATATCAATTACTGGAAAAAAAATATTAAGGAATCAGTCGAATCTTATATTATTTACGGTGGGGACAAGAACATAAAAACATCTGACGGAGTCGCTTTACCATGGAGCGAAATTGATAAATTAAAGCTCTAATTTGTTGTAAATTATCCCATTGTGTACAAAAAGCTACACACTTTTTCGATAAATTCACGCATTTTTCGAATTATTTTCACTTTTTTTAAGTTTTTTGGAAAAAAAAGTGAAACGAATTGCTGATTTTTGTGTCTATTACATAATAAAGTGTAACAAATTCGGAAAAACTATGAAAACTTTTTACACGATTGTTTGCATCATATTGGTTACAACACTTAATCTTATCTCAAAAGATAACAACGCTAAGGATTTGCCAAAAATGCTCGGAATGACTAACGCAGGAAGGGAATTTTATTTTTCCTTTATTCCCTGTTGGGAGACTGTCGGTTCAGGTAATGAACTAAAATTGTATATAACCTCAAGTGTTTCAACTTTGGTAACTGTCGAAGTTCCGGGAAAAGGATATTCCAAACAACAGAAAACAAAACCGAATGATGTGATTGAATTCACTTTGTCTCCGGCAATTGGTCAGCCCTACAGAAAGACAGACAGAGAGGTTCCCGAACCTGACCAGGTCTGGAGAGCCGCAGGTGTACACGTATATGCTGATGACCCCATTATCTGCTATGGTGTAACAAGGTACCAGTACACTTCCGACGGATTTCTTGCACTGCCGGTTGAAACATTGGGAAAAGATTATATCATTGCCTCCTTTGCAGACCCTTCTCCTAACACGATACAATGGCTTCCAAGTTACTCAGCAATAACTGCCGCTTATGATAAAACTAAAGTTACTTTCACAATGGGTGGAACTGACTGGTCAAAAACTGCCGGAGGATTAATGCCCGGGCAACCTTCAACATGGAACTTAAATGCAGGAGATGTTTTGCTTATAGCCGGGCTTGGCTCAAAGGCGGAAATTACAGGTAGTACCGTACATGCCACAAAACCTGTTTCTGTTGTATCAGGTAACTTCTGTGCTTATATTCCTACAAATTGCGGTTGCTGTGATGTTATAGAGGAAATGGAAATACCTACTCATCTTTGGGGCAATACTTATCATGTAACACCGATTATAAACCGTCTAAAAAATTCAATAATTAAGATATTTGCAAAAGAAGCCAAGACAAAAGTTTACAGAGATTATAAAGAAATTGGTCTTATACGAAATTCAGGAGGAACTGAAGAAAATGGATATTTGCACATGAGGGCAGACACAAACGGTCCTCGTCCTGTTGTAATATCCGGCGATAAACCGATAGGTGTAACTCAGTTCAATTGCGGACAGCAGGATGATAACATCGTCAGCGACCCGTTCCAGATGGTGCTTCTGCCGATTGAGCAATATTCAACTGAGGCAATTTTCTGCACACCTGGTATTAAAGGCGGATATGGTTTTCCCTATAATTACATTAACATCTGCTACAGTTCTGCATCTGATTCATTACCTGATGAACTGGAGCTTGGTCAATATACCGGCTCTGATTTTACATGGACAAGGGTTAAGGATATATCTTCAGCAAATTCAGCATCATTCTCAAGTTTACCCGGAGATAAAAAATACTTCATTAAAACAGTCAAACTTCCCGGAGACGGAGTTTATAAGGTTAGACATTCGGAACCATTACAGGCATATTTATACGGTTTCTCAAGGTATGACAGCTACGGAATGCCTGCTTCTGCATCAATGAATTATTTTATTGTAAAAGATACTTTACCACCCGTTCCTGAGTGGCAAATGGAATGTGATGGCACAGTCAATCTTCACAAAACAAGATACGTTACCGACAAACCCGATGACCCTTACAGTCGTTCAAATCTGTCAACAATATATATGCTTTCCAGTGTTAGTTATAACTACAAACTGTATTACAGTGATTTCATGCCCTGCGAAGACTTTATAACTTCATGGAGATTAGAACCAATCGATAACAGCAAAGATGCAAGGGCAGTTGTTACGTTTATTGACTGTGCAGGAAATGATACTACTTTGGATATAACATATAATGCAGTGAAATTATCTGTTGTTCCAAGAACAAGGGATTATGGTTTGCACAGCATCGGACAGACTACCGACAAAATGTATTATGTTGTGAATTCGGGAACAGCTTCAGCTAAGATGTTTTACTTAATGTTAAAGAAAAAAGACAGGGAAGGAAAACCATCAGGTTTTAGTTTGTGGGATTCGACTGGGAAAAATCCATTAGCAACGGAATTTCCAAAAGGTATTGAAATCTCTCCCTTGGATTCATTCCCTTTTATTGTTAGGTTCGAAGCACTTGCCGAAGGCGAATACTGGGATTCTATAGGAGTTGGCGATACCTGTAATTTTTGGTACAAATCTCAAGCTAACGCAGATGTTGGTGTACCAATTATTAATGTATCCGATTGGACTGCTTCGCTAACAACAATTGATAGCTCATCTTTTGGACAATTTGAAATAACGAACCTGGGAACTTTGCCACTGGATATTTATGACTATATTGGTCCAACTCTGATGAATTCGTCTAATAGCTCAAAAATATTCTTATCAGAACAACTTTCTAATATGAGCATCACCCCTTTGACACCATTGCGTTTAATTCCGATGAGCAAACATGCTTTTCAAATCAGATTTAAACCCGATGCCGAAAAGGATTACTTCGATTCCATTGTCTTTGTCAGCAATACTATTAAAGACCCTGCTTTTAACAACGACTATCCGATAGACAGTGTTTGCAATTTATGGGGTAACGGAACAACGGTTAATGTCGAAGATGAATACACGAATAACCGCATCATTATTTCGCCAAATCCAGTATCAGATAATTTAATTATTTACGGAATTAACCAAGTAGATAAAATCAAAATATTCGATTTATTGGGTAGCGAAAGGCAATGTTCTCTAACTTTCAGCGAAGCAAGGACACTTGTCAACACTTCAGGTTTAACCGAAGGAATTTACATTATCCAATTAACAAACGGCAGTGAAAATATCTTCAGGAAATTTGTAATAAAAAGATAAATTACTTATTTTGTTTTTGTCCGATTGTCAAAAGTTTTGTAAATTACTTTTTTATTTTGATTATAATATGAAAAAAGAATCATTAAATAAAAATCTGCACTTAGCTAAAAATGCAAAAAAAGATGAGTTCTATACTCAGCTTGCCGACATCGAAAAAGAGTTGCAGCACTACAAAGAACATTTCAAGAATAAAACAGTTTTCTGCAACTGCGATGACCCCAGAGTTAGCAATTTCTTCCATTATTTCTCTTTCAATTTTGAAAGCTTAGGACTGAAAAAATTAATTACTACCTGCTATAAAAATCAAAATCCCGATTTATTCAGCGACCACAAATCCGAAAATGCAATTTATCTCGAATATAAAGGCGAGAAAAATGGCGGCAATGTCCCTACACCCGAAGAAATTGGCATTAAATACCTCAAAGGCGACGGTGACTTCCGTAGCAAAGAATGTATCGCTCTTCTGAAAAAAGCCGACATCGTCGTTACAAATCCCCCCTTTTCATTATTCAGGGAATACGTAGCACAATTAATTGAGTATAGTAAAAAGTTTGTGATTATAGGCAATATTAACGCAATCACATATAAAGAAATATTTAAATTAATCAAAGTCAATAAACTTTGGTTGGGTTACAACTGTGTAAGACATTTTAGAAGGCCTGATGGTTCTTTGTTTGAATCTGCAAGATCGTATTGGTACACAAACCTCGATATTTTAAAACGCCATGAAGATTTTATTCTTTTTAAAAAATACAATCCTGAAGAATACCCAAAATACGACAACTATGATGCTATTAATATTGATAAAGCTGAATATATACCTATGGACTACCCCGGAGCTATGGGTGTCCCAATCACTTTTCTCGACAAATACAATCCCGACCAGTTTGAGATTTTGGGACTTGATGACCATAGATTACAATATCCCGAATGGAGAGGTAGAGGACCAGATTTAAATGGAAAAACAATTTATAGAAGAATAATAATAAGGAATAAGAGGTTGTGAAAATCGAACATAAAGAAATAACAGATAAACAATTGGGAAAACCTTATTACCTTAGTAACAACGAAATCAAAGCGGTATCAAAACCTTATTACCTTAGTAACAACGAAATCAAAGCGGTATCAAAACCTTATTACCTTAGTAACAACGAAATCAAAGCGGT
>Ga0172368_10003549_pt1 | contig 18819 bp, 18 predicted proteins | sample Lak11m_FD_114540 | JGI IMG/M metagenome (GOLD analysis project Ga0172368, IMG submission 114540) | Freshwater microbial communities from Kabuno Bay, South-Kivu, Congo - kab_022012_11m | ecosystem: Environmental > Aquatic > Freshwater > Lake | place: Democratic Republic of the Congo: South-Kivu...
CTTCACACCCAAATCAGCAAGTTGGCTCATTATGATTGAGATTGAGTTCTCAGCACTTTCCAGACAGTGCCTCAATCGGAGAATACCAACCATAGAAAAGCTGGAACAAGAAATCCTGACCTTTAGGGCAATCGCATTTGGAACATATTTAGGGGATTGGCACAACAAACAAGCCACATATGCTGGTATAGAACACATGAGCGACACCAGATTTAGCCGATATGTCTCAAAGCGCCTGTATTTACGGCTTACAATTTCTAATGCGATTGCCCTATCCTGACCTTGGTAGCGGAACGTATAGAACATAAAATCAAGATTGACTGGCAATTCTCGATCCAGACTGCTCGCTCTAAACTCAATACGCATTACGTAGCTGTTCAACCTACCAATGAAAAATTCAAGGACTCTTAGTTTACGATGTATTTAGTGTGAAAGGTGAAACCATGACTATTAAAGTCCTGATTGCGGACGACCACAAACTTTTCCGTCAGGGATTGATCAGCCTGATGCGGACGCGCGAAGACCTGGTCGAAGTCGTGGGCGAAGCGGCGAGCGGTGCGGAGGCCATCGAGTTGGCCGAATTGCTCCAGCCGGATGTTATCCTGATGGATATTTACATGCCAAAAGTGGATGGTCTGCAGGCCGCCAAGGAGATACGGACCCGTTTTCCCAATATTGCCATCGTCATGCTCACATCCTCTGAGAGAGATGGACATCTTTACGAAGCAGTGCAGATTGGTGTATCGGGCTATTTGCTCAAAAGCCTGGATGCTACAGAACTATTCGGTCTGTTGGCAGGCGTTGTCAAAGGGGAAACAGCTATGACGCGCACATTGGCGAGCAAATTGCTCAAGGCGGTGGCGAATCGTCTCGCTGATGGCGAAAAAGGGGAGGATGCATTGACCGAACGTGAACTCTACGTTCTGCGACTGGTCGCCAGTGGCGCTACCAACTCAGAAATTGCCGAGAAACTATCCATCTCAATCAATACGGTAAAAAGTCATTTGAAAAACATATTGGGCAAATTGCAACTTGAGAATCGAACCCAAGCGGCCACCTATGCTCTGAAACACGGCTTGGTTTCGCCGCGGGATAATTGATCCGATGATGTTTGTGTCTCATGTCTCCATTTCCGCACCGAATCGAATTTTCGACAGGGCGAGAAAAATTCAATGCGAGGATTTTTTTGATGAAAAGACTGTTGTTTATCGGCTGGCTTGCAGTCCTGCTCAGTGGTTGTGCCGCGACTGACACCCAATTACCGACCCCAACGGTGAGCGCGCCTCTGCCAATTTCAAACCCAATCGCTCCCACTGCCACTTTATCGTCGGAGACGCAGACACGGCTGGTGAATATTCGGCACCAATGGGAAGGCAGTCCGCATGCCAAGGTGGAGGATGTTATCGATTGTCAGAATTGCCATCAACTGCAAAATGGCATGGTTACAAGTGAACTTGCCTGGTGGGATGAAGGTGACAGCAAATATGAACCCGTCGCTGATAGCACCGCCTTGTGCCTGAAATGTCACACAGATTTTGAAGGTTCCAAATCTGTGCATGCGAAAATAACCTGCACCGATTGTCATGACGAGCATGCGGTCAACGCCTCCTGTTTTGACTGCCATGATCACATCAGGGCGGAATCCGTTCAGGCGCTGACAACCCCGATTGATGGACATCCTGGCGGGATGGCCGCGGATTGTGAAGGCTCAGGCTGCCATTCCATGGCGACGCAGGTGGCCCAGATGGCACAGATGGCGTTTTCGATTCATGGCACGTCACATGTAAACGTGACTTGCGAAGCCTGTCATGCCGCTGATGATTACAAGGTCGGTCCGACACAAAATGAAAACATTTGGGTCTTGTGGCGCACAACAAAAGTAAACGGGGAAATGCTTTCGGTTCCATACCAGTCGCACAACCTGAAATATGAAGTTGACTGTACTCGTTGTCATTTTGATGGCAACCCTTGGAATTTACCCTCCTTGGATGAATAACCACGCACAGAATCCGCCTCACGCGCCGGTCAGACAGGCTTCTTCTACTTTTTGCTTTCCTCACCCTTTTGGGTGAGGAAAGATTGCTCCACATGGCGATGAAGTTGGTATTTGAAAATGGTATCCTGATGGTGAATAAAAGCACAAGCGCGGTCATCCAGCCGCTTATCACCTTCAGGAGAATGCTTATTGATCACACAAACCCAGTCACGCAACTCATTTGTCCAAGCCCCAGGCTTTGCTCCTTGTGAGCGTTTTCTGTTTCCTACAAATCCTTTCGGAGGAAAGAAATGACTGAGATGAATTTCCTCAATAAAGCCCTGAAAGAAACCATCCTTACCCGGCGTAGTTTCCTGAAATGGAGCGCCGCTCTGGGTGGGACAGCGGCATTGACCGGTGGAGTTAAGTTTGGGTTGAAGACCGCCCAGGCCGCCGCCAGTGCAGATAGCCAGATCATGACGACCAGTTGTTATCACAACTGCGGCAGTCGCTGTATTCTTTGGGCTGAGGTCAAAGATGGCACCGTGGTACGCATGTTGCCGGACCAAGATCCTGAGGATAGCTTTGAGAGAATGAAGGCTATCCCGTGTGTGCGCGGCCGCGCGCAGAAGTGGCGCGTCTATTCGCCGGAGCGCGTGAAGTATCCCATGAAGCGCGTTGGCAAGCGCGGTGAAGGAAAATTCGAGCGCATTACGTGGGAAGAGGCTCTCGATACGATCGCCAACAAGTTGACGGAAGTCAAGGAAAAGTACGGCAACGAGGCCATTTACTATCACTATGCCACCGGCCAGATCGCAGGCGGCATCGACAACACGTACAAGGGTGTCGGCCCGATTGCCCGCCTGATGCACATGTTCGGCGGGTATGTCAATTTCTACGGTACCTATAGCTCTGCATGCTATTCCGCCGCCCTGCCTTACATTACGAACATGGGCAGCAATTCTTCAGACGATCTGTCCAATTCCAAACTGGTTGTCCTGTTTGCCTTTAATCCTTTGGTGACCATCTCCGGAGGAAAAGGAATGGGGTACCATTGTTTGAAAGCCAAAGAAGCGGGTGCGAAGTTCATTGTGGTGGATCCAATTTACAATGACACAGCCATTGCCACGGAAGCGGATTGGGTTCCCATCTACCCCGGCACCGACTGTGCCCTGATTGCGGCCCTAGCTTATGTGATTGTCAAGGAAAACCTGTACGATAAAGAGTTCATGGCTACCTACGCGGTCGGTTTTGATGAAGACACCTTGCCCGAAGGCGCGCCTCGAAACTCCTCCTACATGGCTTACATCATGGGGCGTGGTTCCGACAAGGTTGCCAAGACCCCTGAGTGGGCGGCGACCATCACCGGCATTCCTGCTGATCGCATTGTTAAACTGGCCCGCGAGATCGCCAGCACCAAGCCGTGTGCCATACTTCAAGGCCTGGGCTGGCAGCGACGCGCCTACGGCGAACAACCCGTCCGCGCCCTACCGATCCTTGCCGCCATGACCGGTAACTTTGGCGTCGTTGGTGGTGGGACAGGTACCCGCCAAACTGGTGGTACAAGCATCAGTATTGGTAGTTTCCCGGCTGGTGAGAATCCCATCAAGACCACCATCTCGGTCTTCATGTGGCCCGATTTTATTGAACGCGGCACCGAGATGACCAATGGGCCTCGCGATCGTATCAAGGGCGCCGAGAAGCTCAACGCCAACATGAAATTCATGTGGAACTGGGCTGGCAACTGCATCACCAACCAGCACTCGGATATCAATGGCACCGTCAAGATGCTACAGGATGACACCAAGCTCGAATTCATCGTGACATCCGAAGTGGTCATGACGCACAGCGCCAAGATGTCTGACATCGTCCTGCCCGATACCACCCATTTTGAGGCGGAAAACATCACTGGCGGAAGCGCCGAGGGCAAGTCGAACTTTGTCCTCTTCAACCATCAGCTGATTGAGCCGATGTACGAAGCAAAAGATGTCCTGTGGGTCGCCGAACAACTGGCAGACCGCCTCGGCCTCGGTGAGCAATTCCGCGAAGGACACGCGACGCGGGAAGACTGGCTGCGTGACATCGTGACAGTAGCTCAGGAAAAGAACGAAGACTTCCCAACTTACGAAGAGTTCAAGGAAATCGGTTATTACAAGAAGACTGGCGGCGGTGGTTTCATTGCTGGTAAGGCCTTCCGGGAAGATCCCGTTGCCAATCCTCTCAAGACCCCCACCGGGAAGATCGAGATCTACTCGCCAACCATGGCGGAGCAAAACGATCCGGCGGAGATTCCCGCCATCCCAGAGTATATCCCGGAGTGGGAAGGTGTCAGCGACCCGCTACGCGAGAAGTATCCGCTTCTCATGGTTGGGCATCACTCGGTTCAACGCTCCCATTCCACTTTCGACAATGTGGCGGCCATGCAGGAAGCTCACATTCAAGCGTTGTGGATGAATACTTTGGATGCTGAAGCCCGCGGAATCAAGAATGGCGACATGGTCAAGGTCTTCAATGGCCGAGGCGTGGTGCGCGTTCCTGCCTACGTGACCAATCGTCTTCGCCCTGGTGTGACCAGCCTGCCGCAAGGCGCCTGGTACACCCCCGATGAGAACGGTGTGGATATTCGCGGTTGCATCAACACGTTGACCAAGTATCACCCGACACCTTTTGCCAAGGGCAACCCCCAGCACACCAATCTGGTGCAGGTTGAGAAGGCTTAAAGGAGAATAACATGGCTAAACAACTTGGTTTTTATGTCAACCTGGCAGATTGCACGGGCTGTAAAGCCTGCGAGATCGCCTGCAAAGACCGCAAGGAATTGCCCCTTGGCGTCCGTTGGCGCCGCGTGTACGAGTATGGCGGCGGTGAATGGATTCAGGACGGCGATCAGTTGGTTCCCAGCGGAGTGTTCCATTACTTCGTCTCCACCGCCTGCATGCACTGCGAAAAGCCGATCTGCATGGAAGTATGCCCAGCCTCGGCGATCAGCAAACGCGACGACGGAATTGTCGTGATCAATCCCGATCAGTGCATCGGTTGCCGCTATTGCTCCTGGGCCTGTCCTTATGGCGCTCCGCAGTTCAACGAAGAAGCTGGCGTCATGACGAAATGCGACTTCTGTGTCGAGCTTCAGGCAGTGGGCGAGAAGCCTGCCTGTGTCGCGGCCTGCCCATTCCGCGCACTGGAATTTGGCGATATCGAGGAGTTAAAAGTCAAATACGGTACGTTGAATGACCCGGCCCCGATGCCCGATCCAGCCTTGACCAAACCCGCCATCGTCTATACCCCTCACAAGGATACTCGGACTTCCCAGTCCGGCGGTGGTCAGGTTTTGAACATCGATTGACAGGAGATGTAAAATGGATATCCGTGAATGGGCTTTGCTTGTCTTTACGATCTTTGGACAGATCTCGACTGGTGCGCTGGTTGTGCTTCTGATCGTGCGTGCTTACGCGGTCCGTAAAGCCGGTGTCGAACAGGCAGATCGCCTGACTGACAAACCGCTTTACACCGTGGTCCCGATCATGTTGGTGGCCTTGCTGGCCTCCCTCTTACACCTTGGCAGTCCGCTTAACATCGCCAAGGCCGTCCCGAACCTGGGCACCTCCTGGCTGAGCCGTGAAGTGATTGCCGCTGTCGCGTTTGTGATTCTGGCGGGGTTGTATACCATCATGCAGTGGCGCAAGATCGCCCCGGACGCCGTCCGCACACTTATCGGCTGGGTCGCGGTCCTTGTTGGCCTGTACCAGACCTATGCCATGGCGCTGGTCTACATGATCCGCACTCAACCCGCTTGGAACACCTTTGCTACCCCGATCACCTTCCTGACGACCTCCCTGCTTCTTGGTTCCCTGTTAGTAGCGGCCGCGATGGTGGCGACTCGCTCCGGTACTAATGAACAGGCCACCCTGTTGCGTGGCGCTCTGCGCGGCGTGGCCGTGGCGGCCATTGTTCTGGTCGGTGTCGAATTCGTGATCCTGCCGGTCTATGCGATCTACCTTTCCACCCAGGGCGTCGCTGCCCTGCAGAGCCTGAGCGCGATGATCGGACCGCTTGGCGGTGTTTTGGTCCTGCGCTTGGTCTTTGTCTTCCTCGGTGCAGGCGTGCTGGGCTTTTATCTGTACGAGAACGCCTCTGCCACTAGCAAAGAGAAGACCCTAGCCACTGTTGCGTATGTCGCCTTCCTCCTGACGCTGGTTGGCGAGGCCATGGGACGTTACATCTTCTACGCGACCAAAGTCGGTATTGGGGTGTAACAAATTCCTTTCGATGCACGCATGTCAGCAGGGGCGGGAATTTCCCGCCCCTGACCATCTACGGATATTTCATGGCCTATATACGATATTTACTGATTATCACAACCATCCTCCTGATTGCCTTTAGCTTTCCCAATCCTTCCACCGCATTCCAGTCATCCACGGACGGTGGAATTCGCATCATAACCCTTTCCTCATCAGGGAGCGACATCGCCAATTCTGTGGCCTATTCTCCCGATGGTAACTGGCTAGCGGTTGGCGTCTCTTCGGGGATTTTCATTTTTGATTCGCAGACATTAATAGAGAAACGATTCATTTCCACGGGAGTCTGGGTGCGCTGTGTGACCTTTTCTCCTGATGGAAGCACGGTCGCCGCGGGACTATTCGACGGCACCGCCCGCTTCTGGCGTCTCGCGGATGGACAGGAAATCCGTCAATTCACCGGCCACGACGGCTGGGTGCGTAGTGTGGCTTTCACTTCAGATGGCGTCCTGTTCGCCACCGCGGCAGACGACGACGCGGTCCGCATTTGGGACGCGGCCAGCGGCGCTCTGAAATTATCCATCCCTAATTTGCCCGGAGTACGCGTCCTGGCGCTTTCGCCAGATGGACAAACCCTCGCCGCGGGATTGCAGGATACGAGCATCCAATTGCGAACAGTCACTGACGGGAACCTGCTCAAAACGCTCACAGGGCACAAGGATTGGGTGCGCAGTCTGGCCTTCTCACCAGACAGTAAGACACTGGCCTCTGGTGCGTTCGATGCCACGGCCATTCTGTGGGATGTGGCGTCTGGTGCACCGAAATTCTCGCTTACCGACCACCAGTCCAGCGTGCTCAGCGTATCTTTTTCCCCGGACGGTAATACGCTGGCCAGTGCTTCCGTGGACAGCACCGTCAAATTGTGGAACGTGGACGATGGCAATCTCCTCCGCACGCTGGTGGGACATGCCGATTTTGTTTACAGTGTTGTCTTTTCTCCCGATGGCAAAACAATTGCCTCGGGTTCCAGCGATAATAGCGTCCGTCTCTGGGATTTGGGTGATCCCACCGCAGGGGCTTCTCCCCAAACGGATACACCTAGCGATTGCCGAGCCTGCCACCATCCGATCGGCACACACGCACCTCCGCGCGTGATCCAGGTAAATTGTGAAGCGTGTCATGCCAATGGCATTGGCATGAATTGGTGTCCCTTCTTTGCGCGTTCAACAAAATTCATTTCGGACGTCTCCTATTTTCCCCCGATGGAGCCTATTGGGGTCCCCATTTCATCGGAAAATATTGCCGTTGAAATCGTCTCCCCATCCAATGGAGAGACCTTGTATAGTACTGCATACAGCCTGTCTCCAGCCTTTGTATACGGAAATGTATTTTATCGCGGTGACCAGAGCACCATTAAAGTACAAATGGAAATTTGGTCTGGTGGGCAGTTGACTGGTGAACTGTTCGCGCAACCCGACCAGGAAGGCAACTTTACCTTCAATATCGCCGTCAATCCCGATGGCGCACCTGTGGTGGCAGGAGCGAAAGCCGCCGATCCCGATTGCGCTTCTTGCCATGAGGATTTCAATAGCCAGGCATATTTTCCCGATGGGCCGGTCCACATTGTGATTACTGCCATTTCACCCGACGGCGAACGAGCCTCAGATGAACGCTGGCTGACCGTGGATACGAGCGGCAAGGCCACGCTGGATGTTCGCGTCATCGATCAGGAAGGTGGCGCATCTATCCCCGGACTTTCAGTGCGCGCCGCGACCGTCCTATACGAGTGGCGCGACCGCTTCGAGAACCAGGTGACGGACGCGGACGGAAGGGCCACCCTGTCGCTGGAAGCCCTCTCCCAGACTATCACTCGTTATGAGATAAAAGTCCCTCCTACTTCGCTGAACGGGTATTTATACGAGGGCGTCGATCCTGTCATCCTCGAACTTCTGCCCGCGGCCGAAAGCCATGAACCCGTCACGATTTACGTGAATGTGCGGACTGGGCAAATTACTGGAACATTGACTGGTGTGCAACAGGCCAGTCCGCTGGAAATATGGGCTGTCCATCTGCCAGATGGAGCGTATCACAAAACCTCCGCGGCCAACGGGACATTCACCTTTGCCGACCTGCCCAGCGGCGAATATCAGCTTTTGGTGGACCCGGCGGCTCACCGGCTCGGGGTTCACGCTGAACCAATTCAAGTGGACCTGACCCAACAGGCGCAGGCCTCCATCAGCATCGAACTGAAGGAAACCTCCACCGCGTCGATCTCCGGGCGCGTTTACGATGCGGCTGGAACCCCTCTTCCCTTCGGATGGATCACCGCCGCTTCCACCCGGACCTCCCAACTGGACCCCGTTACCGGGAATTATCAACTGCCCAGGCTGGACCCCGCGAAAGTCACCGTGATCGCCGATGTGCCCGGCTACTACAGCCAGGCGCAGGTGACGGACTTGTCCGCGGCGCAGGAAATCCGCCTCGATTTTTCGCTGGTCCGCAGGCCTGATACAACGCTCCTCCCCTGGGGCGATGGGAATCTCATCCTGCCCTCGGTAACAGTTTACGAGGCAAGCCAGGGGACGATCAACCTGCAAAACGGCTGGATCTGGGGCGAAAACGGGACGGATGCGGAACTGAATCTCCAGGTTGCGGGGAATCAGATAACGCTCCAGAGCGGCTCGTTCGCGGTAAAGTACACGCCTTTGCAGGGAGGTTGGTTGTACCTGCCCGAGGGTGAAGCGCTCCTTCGAACGGCGGACAGCCTCGAGGTCCGGATGAGCGGCGGAGAAATGGTCGCGCTGTCCGAACATGGCACGCCTCTCCCAGTCCCCTTTAACGAGACTGTCGTCGCTTCCTTCCAGCAAAATGAGGAATCCCCGCTTATCAGCAAATGGGAACCCACACTGGAGGCCCAGGCGCGTGACCGCCTCGCGCAAATAGGTATAAGCATTGCGCAAGTGATAACATTTGTTACCTACATGTTAGTATTGATTGTTATTGCCGGTTTATTAATCGGAGGAATATACTCAACATGGAAATACTTCAGGAATCTATTGCACTAGATTGGAGATGGAATGAGTGACAACAAGGTTATTTCTGGCGATTTAACGGCGACATTGGTTGGTGAAGTGTTGTTGCTGGGTTTGTTGGGAAAGGCCTTCTACGAGGAACCCCAGCGCGAGTGGCTGGGCGGTTTGATCGCGGAAGAGATATTTGCCGAGTCGCCATTCGGGTCGGAACAGCCAGAGATGGTGCGCGGCCTGGAAATTTTGCATCAGTGGAGTCAGGCGCGCTCAGGCGGCATCTCTGATGCTGACTTTTTAGAGCTGAAACAGGATTATACACGCCTGTTCATTGGCATCGGCTTCATGACCACTGCTCCTTGGGAATCGGTCTATTTCAACCGTGAGCGGATGGTCTTTCAGGAGCAGACCATTCAGGTACGCAACTGGTACGCTCGCTTTAATTTGCAGGCTGAAAAACTGAACAAGGAACCCGATGACCACATCGGGCTCGAACTTCTTTTCATTGCCCACCTCGCTTCGCTCGCGTTGCAAACCATCGAACAGAACGAGAATAAATCCATCGATGAGTTCCTGCAAGCCCAGCGCGATTTTCTTTCGGAACATCTTCTGCGTTGGGGACCTGGCTGGTGCAAGCTGGTGATCCAGCATGCCTCCACCGATTTCTATCGCGGCCTGGCCCACCTTTCCCAAGGCGCGCTGTCCGCGCTCGCCGACAACCTGCAAGTCAAGATGCCAAAAGGGGTGATCGGGTGAGTCTGCTGGATGCCGCCGAACGGTTTGCTTCGATCGACCGTTCGCAGATTCTTCTCGACCCAAAGCATTGCCTGCACGCGCAGGATCAGCATTCCGCGTGCGCGGCCTGTTTTGACATTTGCCCCGTCGAGGCGATCACTGCCGGTAAGCCGCCCGCGCTTGATTCTGAAAAATGCGAGAGTTGTCTTGCCTGTCTGACCGTCTGTCCCGTCGGCGCTTTCCGCGCGGATGACGATGTGGCTGACCTTTTGAACTGTGCCACGCATATTGAAGACCAGCCTGTCGAGTTGCTCTGCGGACTTCATCCCCACCCTGAAACTGGTATGAGTGCCGAAACGATTGGGATTCAAATTCACGGATGCCTTGCAGGTTTGGGGACTGGCGCATTGTTGACCCTTTCCGCTTTGGGATTGAAGCGCCTCACCCTCCGCGCCGACAGTTGTTCCAGTTGCAAGTGGCATTCGCTTCACTCTGAGATTCACTTGCAAGCCGAGAGGACAAGCCGCTTCGGGAATGTCGCCATCACCTGTGTGGACGAAATCGCCGCGCCCGTCGAACGTCCGCTGTGGGCTTCGAAAAATCCACCGCTCTCGCGTCGTGACCTGTTCCGCATGATGGCGAAGCAGGGACAAGTTGCCCTGGCGCGTGCGATGGAAAATGGCGTGACCGCATCCAAGCGCCAGCCTGGGCGTGACCGACTACGGCTGTTATCTGCGGTTTCACATTCAACCGCACCAACCTTGATTACTAATCTGCGAGAATTTGGCTTTGCCACGCTGACAATCTCAAATGCCTGCACAGCCTGTGGCACGTGCGGACGAGCCTGTCCCACCGAGGCACTGCGTTTCGAGAAGAACGACGAGGCGCTGACCTACTCGCTGACATTCTCGGCGCAGAACTGCATCGGCTGTGACCTGTGCGAACACGTCTGCCTGCCAGATGCGATCACGCTGAACCATGAGCCGACCTTTGAAGAAGTCTTCAGCGTGAAAGAGCCAGTGGTTATGGAGTCAGGTTCCCTCGTCCGCTGTGAACGCTGCAAGTCGTGGATGGCGGCACGCGAAAGCGTGAAGTTATGCTCGCTGTGCGAATATCGCCGCACACATCCGTTCGGCTCCATCCTGCCAAAGAAAGTCATCAGGAAATCCCAATCATGATTTTAGACGTAATGAGTTTCCCCCAGCCCGACATCAAGAACCCTGCCTTGCGCGAGTATGCCAATACTTATGTGCAAATCTATCAGGATTTCATGGAACAGGTGCGAACGATGGGTCTTGAGATCGAACGCGAAGACACCACCGCGCTTGTCGCTGAAAAAACCGAAGCGCTGCAGAAGAAGGGAGCAACCGTCCGCAATAGTGACAAGAGCATTTTCACCAATCGCATCTCGCCATCTTGTGTCGCCTGCCAAACGGGCGTGGATAGTTCAACTTTCTTCATCTCGTTGAAATGTCACCGCGACTGCTTTTATTGCTTCAACCCGAATCAGGAAAATTACGAATATTTTCGCGAACACACCCGCGACACGGTTGCGGTACTGGACGAAACGCGCCGCACGAATCCGCGAATGGGTCATCTTGCGTTGACTGGCGGCGAACCGCTGCTCCACAAGGATGAGACCTATCGCTTCTTCGAACATGCGCGAAAACTGTATCCTGCCGCGCACACCCGTCTCTACACCAGCGGAGATCACATCGACCGCGTCACGCTGGAGGCTTTGCAGAAATCGGGGCTGAGCGAAATCCGCTTCAGCATCCGTATGCACGACCTGGCAAAGGGACAAACCCACACCTACGATAACATCGCGCTTGCCCGTGAGTACATTCCGAACGTGATGGTCGAAATGCCCGTCCTGCCGAACACGCTGGACGAGATGAAGGATGTCCTGTTGCGCCTCGATGAACTGGGAATCTTCGGCATCAACCTGCTGGAGTTCTGTTTCCCGCTGAACAACGTCGAAACCTATCGGGAGAAGGGATACAAGGTCAAGGCACGACCCTTTCGCGTGCTGTATGATTACTGGTATGCGGGTGGACTTCCCATTGCAGGCAGTGAACTGATCTGCCTCGACCTGCTCGACTTTGCGCTGGAAAAGGGCTTGAAACTTGGCGTGCATTATTGCTCGCTGGAGAACAAACACACGGGTCAACTCTACAAACAAAACAGCGGACAGCGCCTGCCGAGCCGCCTGTATTTTTCACAACGCGATTACTTCCTCAAAACCGCCAAGGTCTTCGGCGAAGACGTCCCAGCCGTCAGGCAGGTCTTTGACAAGGCGGGCTATCGGGAGTACATTTTCAATGCGGAACAAAACAGCATCGAGTTCCACGTCAACCAAATTTGCAGTTTGAAGAAATTAAACGTCGAGGTTGGAGTTTGCAGCCACGTCATCGAAACGCGCGAGAACGAACCCGTTCTACGTGAACTCAAAGTGGACGTGACTACGCCCCAAATTTTCCGTCTATCAAAAGATATTTAAGGAAAAAAAACCATGTTTCATTTAGGAACCACAGAATTGATCATCATCCTCGTCATCGTGCTTTTGCTCTTTGGCGTGGGGCGCATCAGCAAGATTGCTGGTGAGTTGGGCAAGGGTGTCAGCAATTTCCGTAATGGATTGAAGGGCGAGGAAAATTCAACCGACTCTTCTGACAAAGGATAGCCTTTTCCGTGAGCGCAGATGTGACTGCCGTGAAAAAGAATAAACGCAGTTGGCGCGATGTCTTTCGTGCCTTTGGACGCGCCCATAAAAAAGCCAGCGCCCAAATGGAAAGTTCCGTGCCACTGTTGAGTCATCTCAACGAATTGCGAGTGCGGACTTTCAAGGCTTTTCTTGCGCTGATGGTTGCAACGGGCGTCAGTTTCGCCTTTTCCGAGCAGGTCATCGGCTATCTTGCCACCCCCATTGGAGGGATGAAGAACCTGGTTTCGATTGAGCTGACCGAGAATATTGCCATCTTTATGAAGGTCTCGCTGCTGGGCGGATTTGTGCTTGCCATGCCTGTTATCGTTTATCAGATCCTGGCATTTATCCTGCCAGGGCTGAAACGCAACGAGCGCATCTGGCTGCTGGTCATGGTCCCGTTTGCCACCCTGCTCTTTGCTGGGGGCGTGGCGTTTACCTGGTTTGTCATGCTGCCCACCGCCATCCCCTTCCTGAGCGGATTTATGGGAATCACCACCCAGGTGCGCCCCGAAAACTATTTCGAGTTCATCACCCGCATCATGTTCTGGATCGGCGCCTGCTTCGAGATGCCGCTGGTCATCATGTTTTTGGCGAAGCTGAAATTCGTCACGGCGAAGCAACTGGCTCAGGGATGGCGCTATGCAATCGTCGTAATGGCAATCGTCGCGGCGGCGGTCACCCCGACGGTCGACCCCGTCAACATGGGGCTGGTCATGGCTCCGTTGATGGGACTGTACGTCATCAGCATCATTTTAGCCGCCATCGTTGGCAGAGGTTGACATGGATATTTTCGGAATCGGTGGCAACGAATTAATCGTCATCATTGTGCTGGCTGGCATCATCCTTGGTCCCGAGCGCCTGGCGCGTGCGGCGCGGGAGATCGGCAAGTTTGTTAGAAACGTTAAAGCCTATTTTTCATCCCTCTCCACCGAGTTGCGCGCGGAACTTGACGTCATCGACGAATTGGAAAAGGTGAAAAAGGATTTAACCAAGTGAAGTTCATCACCCGAACGAGTGATGGAGAAAATAACCCGCAATGATGATGTAAAAAACCGCAACCGTTGTTATCATCAAATGGACTGAACGCCCCGCGTTCGTCCTACAAAAAACACTCCGATCCCTTTTGTCTAAAACAACTGTCACGGCAAATCGGACAGCCCCAATCAAACACAGGGACAAGGGTCTCTCTGGAAACGGGCAGACCTCCCGAAATCCCGCTGCAAACGGGGTGGACTTGGAAAGGAGACTGCTGGAGAAATTCACATGCCGTCTTGCTTTACGAGTCGGCATTTTTTTATTTCCAGTTGATTGGTGATTCGCAAGAAAGGAGCATTCGATGGATATTCAGAATTTGCTCGAAAAATCAGCACAGCATCACTCACATCTTTGTCCGCGCCAGGTACTCGGTGTCCGCATTGGCTTGGCAGGGATGGCGGCATTGGGACTGGGGGCAAACCGTGGAAGCAAGCGCCTGCTTGTCATTTTGGAAAGTGACGGCTGTTTTGCCGATGGTGTCATCGCGGCAACGGACTGCACAGTAGGTCACCGCACGTTGCGTGTGGAGGATTACGGAAAGGTTGCAGCGACCTTTGTGGACACGAAAACTGGACGGACGGTACGCGTCGTCCCAACGCTGGACATCCGCCAGCAGGCTATTGTTTGCTGCCCTGAAGAGTCGCGTCATTATTTTGCGCAGATGCAGGCTTACCAGGTTATGCCCGATGAACAACTGGTATCCGTTACCGAAGTGGAGTTGTTCACCTCCGTCGAAAGGATGGTTTCCCGTCCTGGTGTGCGCGTGAACTGCGCGTCATGTGGCGAAGATATCATAAACGAGCGTGAGGTCGTCGTGGATGGACAGCCTCTCTGCCGCTCCTGTGCGGGTCAATCGTATTACCATTTGCCTGTTGAAATACCCGCCTTTTTGTTGGGGGAACATGTTGAATGAAGTTCCTCTCGCGGATGGCGGGTTTTTCGTGAATCCCAATATCTTTGAAGCAAAGGCGGATTTATGATTGAAGTCCGCGACCTGACCATCTCCTACGGGGCGAACCTGGCTTTGAAAAAAGTCTCCTTCGATGTCAGCGGGGGGGAATGTCTGGTGGTCACTGGCAGTTCAGGCTGCGGGAAATCCACGCTGGCGCATGTGCTGACGGGACTGATTCCAAATTCGATTCCCGCCAAAGTCGAAGGCGCTGTCAACGTTGCGGGGATGGATGTGCTGCATTCCTCTGTCGAGACGATTGCCTGTCACGTTGGCGTTGTGTTTCAGAATCCGCGCGCGCATCTTTTCCACCTGCGCGTGGACGATGAAGTTGCCTTCGGTCCACGCAACCTTGGCTTCTCCGAAGACGAAGTCTCCGCCCGCGTGGATTGGGCATTGAACGCCGTTGGGCTTACCGATTTCCGTGAGCAAAAACCCGCCAACCTCTCCGGCGGACAGATCCAACGGCTTGCGATTGCCGCGGCGCTGGCGATGAATCCCAAAGTGCTCGTGCTCGATGAACCCACCGCGTCGCTCGATGTGCCCGGCACGCATAATGTAATCAATACGCTGGAAGCCCTGAAACGACAATTCGGCTTGACCATCGTCCTGATCGAACACCGCCTTGCCGAAGTCCGCAGGCTGGCAGACCGCGTGCTCATCATGGACGAAGGACAAATTGTCGCGCAGGGGCGCTTTGAAAACGTACTTGGAAATTACGACATCCTGCGCCGATATGGCTTGCGCCGCCCCACTGCCGAAACGCTGGCAGATTGGTCACGTCTGCTCACACCAAACGGGCATCATCCCGAGGACCAACAGCCACTTCTCGATTTACAAAATCTCTCAGCGGGTTATGAAGGTCAGGCGATCATTCACGATGTGGACTTGAAAATTTTTCAGGGTGAGTTTGTCGCGCTGGTCGGCGATAACGGCACGGGAAAATCCACGTTGGCGCTGGCGGCGGCTGGCTTGCTCAAACCCATCGCGGGCAGCGTTACCGTCAACGGCACATCCCGCCCGCGCCCCGGCTTGGACATTGCCCTGCTCTTTCAAAATCCCGCCGACCAACTCTTCACCGATTCAGTGGACGAAGAAGTCGCCTTCGCGCCGCGCAACTATCGCAAATTCGATCAAGACACCCATGAAGCCACCCTTGCCAGCGCAGACTTGAATCATCTTCGCGCCCGCCGCCCATTATCGCTATCCATCGGGCAGCAGCAGCGAACCGCACTCGCTTCCTGCATCGCGCTTCGTCCCGCACTTGTCATCCTCGACGAACCCACCCTCGGACAGGATTGGCGTCACCTGCAACAATTGATGGATTGCCTTGCGCGCCTCAACCAAAACGGCACAGCCATCCTGCTGATTACGCATGATTACAAACTCGTCCATCATTATGCAAGGCGCGTCATTTTGATGGAAAAAGGGCGGCTGGTTCTCGACGGGAAAATTGCTCCCGTTTCGAGCGGCAGAATCCACACGGAGGAATTTGTCCATGCCGCACCCTGATGCTTTGATCTGGGATGACCGCTACTCGAACGACGTCCGCTGGCGTGACCTGAATTCACCCCGCGCGTTGCTGGTCTCGCACCTGGACCTGCTTCCCCGCAACGGACTCATCCTCGATGTGGCTTGCGGCACGACACCGACGGGATTGCATCTTGCCCGTCGGGGATGGCGGGTCATCGCTTTGGATGTGTCGAATGCCGCTTTGCGGATTGCACATTCCAAAGTCAGGGAGGAGGGACTGCCCGTTTCTTTCGCGGTGATGGACCTGACGAATCCCCGGTTGATGCCAGAGCGCTTTGATGTCATCCTGAATTTTTATTACCTGTCCCGTCCGCTTTGGGAGACGTATCGCAAGGCGCTCAAACCTGGAGGGCTGTTGTTCTTCGAGACATTCGTGCGCGATGATTCTTTTTCAGTCGAAATGGACGGCAACCCGCTTTACTACCTCGAACCAGACGAACTGAGATCAACTTTCAGAGACTGGCAAATCATCTATTATGAGGAAACCCATCGAATCTCGCATTCGATGAAACAACAGAACAAACCGCGCCGCATCGCCCAACTGGTGGCGCGCAAACCCGAATAAAAGGAAAACAAAATGAAATTTACAACCCGTGAACTTGTAACCATGGCTGTCTTTGGCGCTTTATGGGGGCTGGTGGAAATCTCGCTTGGTTCGGTCTTCCATGCAATCGACCTGCCGTTGAGCGGCATGGCGCTTTCGATCATCGGCGTGATGGTGGCTTCGATTGGACGGCTCTTCGTCCCCAAACGCGGCTCGACGATCTTCATCGGCGTCATTGCCATGATCTTGAAGTTGTTCAGCATCGGCAGCGCGGTGATTGGTCCGATGATTGGCATCTTCGCCGAGGCGTTGATCGCGGAATTGATTTTGGATGTCTTCGGAAAACCGTCCATTCTGGCGTTTATCTTCGCATGCATGGGCGCATCCCTTTGGACTTTGGTCCAGCCGTTCGTGACGGGTTTACTGCTCTTCGGGCGCAACCTGCTGGTCGTCTGGCTCGACCTGCTGGACATGGGCGCGCGCGTCTTCGGCATTCCCTATCAAGCCGCCTTTTGGATTGTGCTGGTTCTGGTCATCGTTCACCTGCTCTTCGGCGGACTCGGCGGCTGGCTTGCCTGGAAACTTGGTTTGGTGTTGAAAACCCGCCTGGGCAGGGACACTTCCCAAACGGTTGAATAACAATGAAACCCTAAGGGTTTCCAAAAACCTTTAGGGTCTGGATACAAATCACTTCAAGGAGAAACTCGATGAAACGCTTTTTGCTCGTTACCCTGTTGATCGCGCTGGCGCTGACCGCCTGCGCCCCCAAGGCTGGGGAATCCACTGCCTCCGTGTTGAAAGTTGGGGACAAGACCTACACCCCCGATGACCTCAAGACGCTTGGCGAATCCCAGGCAAAATTCAAGGACGTTACCTACGTCGGTGTGCCGCTGACAACCTTGCTCAAGGATGCAGGCATCGACCCGACGGCTGTTACCATCGTCAAGGCAGTGGCATCGGACGGTTTCACCGTCAATTATGAATCCGCGCTCTTCAGCCGCGAAGATACGCTGGTTGCCTATGCCACTGTGGATGGTCCACTCGGTGAAGAAGACGGCTCCTTCCGTATGGTGCTTCCCGACCAGGAAGGCAAGATGAATCCGCGCCAGTTGGTTGAGATCATCGCCATCCCATAATGTTGAAACAAGCCCAACCCGCCGCCATTACACTATCCTCCCCAAAACCGTTCATCGGGAGCCTCGGACATCTGAGCATCTTCCTTTGGGCGCTGGGGATGGCTTTGCTGCCATCTGTCACGCGCGGCATTCTCTTGGCGCTCATCACACTCGGCGCGTTGACCATGCTTTATCCAACCGCTCTCAAACGGTTGGCGCGTCCGCGCTGGCTGGTGATTTTTGGCAGCCTGTTCCTGGTCAACGTGTTTTTTGGCGTCCCAGACCAAATTCCAGATTGGACGGTGTTAGGCTTGTCTTTTTCATCCGCAGCCATTCTCGGCGGGATTCAAATGACCCTGCGCGCGGCGGTCATTCTTCTCGCGGCGGACGGACTTTCGAGTTCGGTCAATATCGTGGAGGTGGCGGGCTTGCTCGAACGCGGCGGCTTGCGCGGACTTGGTTTTTCCATCGGCGTGGCGACCAACCTGTTGCCCGACCTGCGTCAATCCGGCACGAATGCCTGGCACAGCCTGCGGATGAAGGGCGGGTTCCGCGCCCAATGGCGGCGCGGAATTCAACTGCTGGTGGTGACTGTTTTTTCCAACGCCCTGCGCCACGCCGAACAAATTGTCTTTGCCGCGGAAGTGCGGGCATTTCGTCCCGAACTGAGTCGCAAGTCCCCACTGTGTATTGGTACATTGGACTGGTGGCTGGCGGGTGGATTGTCCATCCTCGGTGCTTTGCTGGTTTTTGCGTAAGGGCAAACTCGAAAGATTTGTCCGCGTAATTTCTAACCATGGTCATCTACCAATTACTCTATTCGAGACCTTTAGATTGTCCGTAACAGTTCACGACTTTAATTGAAAAGTGGTGTTGTAAAAGTCATGATACCAGAAACGGCAAAGATGAAAATGGAGGAACAATCACGCGAAGAACTCATTGCGCTGATCTATGAAATGGCA
>Ga0172368_10003554_pt1 | contig 18789 bp, 12 predicted proteins | sample Lak11m_FD_114540 | JGI IMG/M metagenome (GOLD analysis project Ga0172368, IMG submission 114540) | Freshwater microbial communities from Kabuno Bay, South-Kivu, Congo - kab_022012_11m | ecosystem: Environmental > Aquatic > Freshwater > Lake | place: Democratic Republic of the Congo: South-Kivu...
AAACGCAATACATACCATTCTGCGAATATTATAAATGTTGTATAAACAAATACCTCCAGATTCCCGCTTTCGCGGGAATGACAGCTTTGGGGCGTTTTCGGACAGACTGGAAAGCGGGAATCAAGATGATGCTATTATTACTACACTTACAATATTCACAATACTGTATGTGTCGCGTTTTTTCTCATTCTCGGACAGACTGGCAAGCGGGAATCCAGCTTTGTTTTGCTTTTGACTTGCTGACTTGTGGACTTGCTGACTTATAGCGCCTACTCCCCGCCCGACGCCCACATAAAAAATACTACTGAAAAAATCCTAACAAAAAAGCCCTTTCGCAAGGGCTTTTTTCATAAATACAACTTCATTACGGCGTCCTTCTGAATGTAACAGTTTCCAGATCGGTGGCAACCTCTTCTCCCACCACTTCGACGGTAACCATTCCAATGGTTTGCGTGAAAGTGGAATCAGGGAAAATGCCGGGATAAGGCGGAGTTACACTGTAATTGGTGAAAGCTTCACATCGCATAAAAAGTACTGCTTCACCATCGTTTTCGGTCAAAGTCTGATCTACCCAATTCCCCGATAAATTCCAATTATTGACTAAAGTTCCCGCCGCTTCCGCCGAATCGGTGCAGAAAAACATTCCCCATGAGTTGTCGAAATGTATCAATGCATTACTAATTGGCATCAACAAATCATCTTTAAGTGTGGCTACTATTTTAAATACCCCCGGATAGGTGCTCGTAAAATACCACGAATTGGGCATAATATTCAAATCCAAGGTCCCGCCATAAAGCGGCAGGACCGCATCCTCTTTAACAGCCTGGATATAACCGGTGGGAGTCCAGCATTCAGCAATGATGTCGATTAGACTGAAAGTGCTCTCGGAATTATAAAATATAAACAGTTCCGCTAAGCCCCAATTGTTGATGGTTATGACCGGGGTGAAAATATAAGCTAGACTATCCGGTTCAACCAAGACAATCACCGCCGTCCCCGGCGCGGCGAAATTCCCTTCAGCATCCCGCACGCGGATATTGACGGCGCATTTCAGCGTCGCCGATGGGTCAGGTAATCCGGGCATAGCATCGCTGAGTTCGCCGATAGTAATCGTTGCCGGCGGACCGGGATTGACGGGAAAATGCGGAGTCGTGGTAGTCGGGGGGGAATTGGGATCGAGGGCGTCGATTTGATAGGTCGGAGCGGTAGATAAACTTGGCTGATCGCTATCGTTGCATCCAGTAAATACAAAGGCGATAAAAGATAGCAACAGCAGACGGGTAAAACAATTTGTTTTAAGCATGGTGAAACCTCCGGTGAAAATGTTTAAGAATGATATTTTTTAGGGGCGAACGGCCGTTCGCCCCTACAAACTAATGCCTGATGCCTGATGTCCAATGCCTATTTGACAAACGCCATCTTCTTCATTTCGGAGAAGTTTCCGGCTTGCAGTTTATAGAAATAAATCCCGGTGGAAAGCATAGAAGCATTCCAAGTGACATCGTGCACGCCGGCGTTCATATAGCCGTCGGCTAAAACCGCTACTTTCTGACCGGTGATGTTGTAGATTTCCAGCGTGACCAAGCCCGCTTCCGGCAGACCGAAAGATATGGTAGTTTCCGGATTGAAGGGATTAGGATGGTTCTGCGCTAAGAAGTAGGCGGATGGTACCGGCGCGGAAGAAATGGCGCTGGCGTTATCCCAGCCGGACAATTCCCAGTTATAGGACGAACCCGAACCGTCGGTTCCCAATTTAGTGAAGTTGAAAGAATCTTCTGAAATGACCGTATTGGGATAATATCCCATAAAGGCGCGGTATTCGTAAGCTCCTGCGGGAGCGCCGGCGGGAATCACTTGAGTCAAAGTGCGGGAGAAAGTGCCGCTGCCGGCTAAACTCATCGCCCGCTGTTGAATCGGACCATAAACCGTGCCGCCGGGAAGCACCGCATCGATCCAAACCGTGTAACTGGCGGTAACCGCGCTTAAATTATTCATCTGAATGGTATATTGGAAACTGCCGCCGGCCGCCGGAATGGTAAATCCCGGAACTGCCGGAGTTAAAGTTACCTGCAAATCGGGATACACCTGCAGTATGAATGACGATTGATAAGTCGAAGCGCCCGATACCGCATTGACCGTGAATAAAGGTGTATGATTATAAGGCGTATTCGCCGCCATCTGAATCTGGAAACCGCCCGTCACGGTTAAAGTATCACCTACCATTATGTTGCCGTAAGCTGCCTGCGGATCGAGGATGGTAGTGTAAGTGTCGGTAGTGGATATAGTTACAATGACATTATCCGCAGTGGCAATGCCGACATTGGTCATACTCAGCGACAGATTGGCCGTTTCGCCGGGATTCAGCATCCCATTGTTGTTGCCGGGACTGTCGTCCAATTCCACGCCGGCGCAGGTTACATACGGCCCGGTGGCGGGGATGACCGGTAAATCTACTTGATAAGTCAATCCGTTGTGGCAGGAAACTGTCAACTGCATTTCCCCGGCTTGTGTTACCGGGCCTTCAAAAATCAGAGAGATGAATCCGGCGGCATTAGTCCAGCCGACATTATAGACTTCGGGATTATTCACACAGACCATCGCTTCTTCCACCGGAGAACCGCTCATCATCACCGTGACATCCAGCGAAGTTGCGCCGATAAACACCACCGGATTATGCGTAACCGTCAAAGCCGCCGGCGTCAAAGTCCAGGGATCGATGGCGGAATCGCCCAGCCACAAATAGGTGCGGATATTCGACTGACCGATAGTGCCGTGCACGGTGTAAACGGTTATATTAGCGTAATTTGAAGCATAGCCGATGTTATTGATTCCTAAATTATAAATCGCCTTATAAAATTCCTTATCATAGTCATGATTGGGAATTGTATAAGAAGGAATAATCGCGCTGTTGATGGCTACGGCAGCGACCGGGGATTTCATAAAGGATTCGGCTAAACAGTTACCGTTATAGCCCGGAAAATCCATATTGTCACAGCAGACATCGAAATGAACGAACAGTTTGTCCACATTAGTCAGCTGCGCGATATGGGCAGCGGTGAAACTGCCGGAGGGACCCCATTGCCACCATTCAGTGGTGGAACCGTGACCGCGGTAATTCAAAATTCCGCTGCCGCTGCTATTCAGATAATTAATCACATCGGTGTTGGTAGCGCCGGCGCCGCCGTACGCTTGACCAAATATGGGGGTTTGGATGGCATAGGCGAAAGTGCGGATCTGTTCTTTACATTGAGTGTACTTTAAGGGGTATTGTTCCTGATGCGCCACTAATAAAGTATGTTCAGCCCAATTGTTGGCGGTGGACGGTTCGGTCAAATAGCCCATAGTTTTATCCATCTGCAGCTGCAATTCCGCTATATTGTCATAGACGATCCGGCCAATGGCGATATCCGCTAAATAATCGTTCCCGGTATTCGGCCAGGGATCGATCATCGTATACCAGGAATCCGACCAGGTATCCTGCCATTGATACATCGGCATAATCATATGACCTGTAGTGGGACACCAGTCGCCCACCATCAACACATATTCCAAGCCGTCGGAAACATAGAGGGAATGAATATAATCCCGGAACTGGTCCGCGGTGGAAAATCCTGTTTCACGCAGACGCACTTCCACGCCATACCCCTGCGAATTGCGTAAGTCCACCAAAGGCTGGATGATCGGCACTGCTTCCGGCGTGCAGATGATGAGGTATTTCACCAGGAATTCGTCGGTTTCATCGACCACTTGGAGGTTCATCTGCTCGAAATTGACCACTGCGTCCCGCATCCATTTTGCCACCCGGGGATTGACTTCACTAAGCTGATCGGTCAAAGGCGCCTGATTGGAAACGCCGAAATACTCTACTTTCACCACCATTTTCGTGGAAACGGTCAATTCCTTAGTCACAGGATTATAGCTGAAAGGAACTACCCGCACCGGGACTACCCGCAGTCCGCGCATAATGCCAATTTCACCTAATTCGGTTCGGGAAGCGGGAAAATTCGCATTGGCGGCGTAAACCGTTTGATCGTAATCGAAAGCTGCCGCCGGTTGATCGTCGGTCGTTGGCGTCTGGAAAGGCGCGATATGATAACCGCCCAAAGTGATAGTTTCTTCGGAAACTATCGATACCCGGACATTATAATTCCCCGGTATTGCCACCAATTCGGCGACGATGGGCAGCGCCGGAGCGCCGATCTGCTGAGTAGTAGCAAAATTATGAAATTTTAGATCCTGGAAAAATTCACCGTTCACCATTATTTCTTCCGAGAACATTCCTTGTATTTCGATTTCCAGAATTGTCGAGGAATTGTCCGAGGAAAGAACACGGGTTTTTTGCACGGTTTCCGGTGAACCGTCGAAGGAAATCCATTGCCCGGCATATCCCGCGGAAAAAGCTGCGGTCAATACCAGCGCAAGAATCACCATTACAAATTTTTTGTAAGAAGGCATAGAAACTCCGATGAGATTTGCGGTTAAGCGGTTTTACTTATGTTTGAAGCGTATTATTTTTAAAAGACGAATCGGTTTTCTAAAGTAAGTCGGCAAGTCTAAAAGTCTGCAAGTCCGCAAGTCGATCTTTCGCTTTTCCTGAGGCCAATTGCCTAATGCCCAATGCCCAGCGCTCGATGCCCGCGGTTAATTCCCGCCGCTATACTGCTCCATATACCTTTTCAAACGGGAATCGTAAATCATATCATAACGGGATTCCTGCCCGGGCAGAAAAGTCATTACTTTATCCTTCACCCAAGGGCGGATTATTTCCAATTCCCCCGACGAAAGCTGCCGATATTGGATTAGAGAACAAGCGCAGTCCACAATAGCTTTCACCAGGTTCAACCGGCACTCCTCTTCGATAGACGACTTTAAAAAATCCAGCTCCCGAAAAGCTGTTTCTTTATTTTTCATCTTTCTATGAAATCTTATTAGCAGATCAGTTTAACACAATATTTATTGCAAATTTCATACCGAAGTCTATGCAATTTAAACAATTAAATAGGCCTAACTTAATGAATTAGCTGGATTAAACCAGCCATTGTCTTAAAAAAATCCAGGTGAAAAATAATAATTATAGATGGAGTTCGCCCGGTGAGAAAAGGTGGATTTTACAGGTGGGCGCCGCTGACAATCCGTTATAATCCGATGATTCGATATAAAATAAAATTATCCGCGGCGAGAAAAAGAAAATGTGCCGCATATCAATAAAATAAAAGCATTTTTTATTTAATGCATTTTTTTCACAAAAATGAATATTATTCACCATTTGCATGATGAAGAATCCTAAACATTACACCATTGGAATCCTTAAATAATATCTAATCATTCTTTTTCGCCGGAGTCTTGGTAATCACTACTTTTCTCTCTTCGTCGATACCCGAAACCCATTCGTACTTGATGACGATCGGTTTTCCCTTGTCCGCTGTTTCTACTTCAAGACCGGATACTCGTTCATACTTATCGGTAATGAGATGAACAACTTTGCCGACAAGCTTTTCATTGATTTCGACTTGACATTCGAAGAGGAATTTCATGTTGCGGCGGCGCGCAAGTTCACCCATAGTTATAATGGCCATTTGGATAGCCTCCATTTTATATTTTGTTTGAGGTTAAATTGCCGGATAATGGTTATACCAATAAAATCCTGATAAGTTCACCCATTCCTAAGATAAACTCTTCAGCTATAAAAATCAACTTATTTGTAAAATGTTTTGAAAAAAGTCCTAATGCTTAACCATACTGCTTCATTATTAGTGAACGCATGTAACTGTTTTATCAGGAATTTTCTGCGTTTAAAACATGATACAGGGTTTGCAGCAGACTATGCGATTTGTATGGCTTCGGCACAAAATCCCGAGCCCCCAAATCGAGCAATTCCTGAATTGCCCCGGAAGTATCATATCCCGATGAAATAATTATAGGTACATTTGGATAAAATTTTAGCATTTCTAACAGCGTCTGCCTGCCCGATTTTTTTGGCATCCACAAGTCCAAAACTACCGCGTCGATTTCCCGATAATGCAGTTTGAAAATTTCCAGAGCTTCGATGCCGTCTTCTGCGGTGATCGCCCGATAGCCATTTTTTCTCAGGATGCCCACTCCCAATTCCCGCACCGATTCCTCATCGTCGACGATAAGGATAGTTTCATTATAACCTCTTTCCACCGGAACTTCCTCTGCAGCTGGTTGCTGCGATTCGGATACCTCAGCGATGACGGATTTCAACAAAGGCAGGTAAACCACAAACACCGAACCAGTTCCCACTGAACTAACCACATCGATGTAGCCTTTATGCCCCTTGATAATCCCGTAAACAACCGACAATCCCAGTCCTGTGCCTTTTCCTACTTCTTTGGTGGTGAAAAAAGGATCGAAGATCCTTTCCAGCAGTTCCGGCGGCATTCCTTCGCCGGTGTCGGAAATAGAGATTCTGATATATTCGCCGGGCTTAATAATAGATAGTTTGGTCACTACTTCAGCGCTCAGCTGGATATTTTCCGTGGCGATAGATAGTATCCCGCCCTCCGGCATAGCGTCGCAAGCGTTGATGATCAGATTCATCAACATCTGATGCATTTGACCGGGATCGGCTTTGATTATCTCTAAAACCGGTTCTTTGACTACCTTTATTTCAATCGCCGGATTAATCGTATGTATCAACAATTCCAGCGCTTCATTAAGACAGTTGTTAATATCGACCGGTCCCGGCCTTTCCATTCTTCTGCGGGAATAAGTCAACAGTTGAGCGGTCAATTCGGCGGCGCGGTCCGCATTTTTGCTGACCTTCTTTAATGAATCATATATCGGATTACTCTCTTCTATTTCCGATAAGGCCATATCCAGATAACCGATAATCCCCGTGAGTATATTATTAAAATCATGAGCGATACCTCCGGCCAGGGTCCCAATTGCTTCCATCTTCTGCGCCTGCCGTAACTGTTCCTCCAATTGCTTGAAATCGGATATATCGACCATCATAAAAATTGCGCCTTGAACACGTCCGTTTTTATCCTGCATTGGAGTGGCGTACACTTCTAAAAATCTGGTTACTCCATAGGCAGATTTATATTCCACTTCTTCGCCATCGATCGGAACACCATTGAATAAGCGGCGAATACTGGGAAGCATACCGGATGCTTGAATAGACGGCAAATCGAATAATCGTTTACCCAGAACAATCGACTCTTTTCCCGCCGGAACTCCCATCATCCGCGCCATTGCCGGATTTTCATATATCATCGCCCCCTTTTCATCAAGATACATTATTCCCAGAGGAGAATTTTCCACAATGCCGCGATTCAATTGTTCCGAAGCGCGCAGCGATTCCTCAATTTTTACCCGCTCTTCAATCTCCTTCCGCAGACTTTCCGTTCTTTCTAAAACCCGATTTTCCAGCGTTTGATTTAGTTCTTCCAGATTAGCATTGACAATTACCAATTTATCCACCATCGCGTTAAAAGCGGACGCAAGATGCCCCACTTCATCGGTGGTGGAAATATTGACGCGGGTATTGAAATCACCTCCGGAGATTTTTTCCACCGTCGCCACCATCTGATTAATCGGTTGGGTAATAAAAGCGGCAATTCCGAACACTAAACTTAATACAAATAAAAATAATACAATAATTATTTCCGTCATCAATGTTTGCGTCTTTGCTATCTTATCATTCAAATTCTGCAGCGACAATCCTAAATATATCCGCCCGATTTCCGCTTCCCTGAAAAAGACCGGCTGCATCGTCTTATAATAATTCCCGTCTGCGGATATTCCGTTGTGACTTAAGGTGTTGATATAATCGGCTTTTTCCGCAGTTTCCCCACGATGGGAAACCACTAAGTTGCCTTTGGCGTCGGTTACGATAATATATCCTAAATCTTCGAATGACTTCACTCCCCCCAATGCTTCATCGATACTCGCTAAATCCCCGAAATACAGCGCCGGACTGATACTGAAAGCCGATAAATCAGCGATAGCCTGTCCTTTAGTGGATATTGAGGCCAAGGCCTGCTTCTTTAGCTGACCGGGAAAATAAACCAACATAAACGCCGAAATTGCTCCCAGCAGTAATGAAAAAAGAATGATTAGCTTGGTTCTAAGCCGTAAACTGGCGAATGTATTATTCAGTGAGTTTATCTTCATCAAAATATCTTTATGTTGAAGAAAAATTTATATTGCTGATTATTGTGAAGAGACCAGGCAGAAAACATATCCTCAAACCATCCCAACTTGTCATTCCCGCGCAAGCAGGAATCCAGCTTTCGCTTTTACTGTAACCAAACAACCATCCGACATTCACCATCAACTATTTTCAAAGTCGGTTCCTAAAATCATTCAATTACTTTAGCCAATTTGAGCAGCTGCGAACTATAATCCGATCCCTCGGCTTTTGCCGCGGGTAAATTTATTATTATCAATGGTATATCCCCAAACGCACCTACCGCTAGCGTAAGCCCTTTTTCAAGATATTCCGGAACCCCAGTAACCGAATTGATTTTGTAATTATGGCAAAAATCCGCAATGCTCGAAATATCTACGGTCCGCAGAGGCGTAATATATAGCACATCGACAGTCGTATTATGTATAATAGAACTCAAGTCCGCAGGCCTATTATAATCTAAGGTTTTCCAAACAATAGGCACATTATCCAGAGATTTCATTTTCTCATCGTTTTGCGTCATCCTTAACAATTCCCGCTTTATGTTCTCGGATTGCAAAAATTTCGCTTGATAGAGGATGCAAAAGTCGAGTGAGTCGCCGCACCGCTCCGTTAATGAACGATCGAAGGACAGAGCTTTGAGTATCAGCTTGAACTGCAGTTCAAGCGGGACTTCCATTTCCTGAGCCTGCGCCGCGGATAAAGATAAAAGCGTCAATATCGGTAATATTTTAAGAAACTGCCGCATAACTTAGATGGTATATCCTTATTCTGTCGATGTACTGCTAATGTGATGTTAAGTTATTAATCAGACCTTTTTATATTTTACATCGTGTTCAGTTCCACATCCGATAAAAAAGGCTGGATTCCCGCTTTTCCCGCAGGGACTACTTCATAGCGCGGGAATGACAGTACCGGGATTTGAGCATAATTCATAAGGTTGAAATGTAAAATATTTTTCGCTCGGATTAATATTTCACCTGATAACAACAAAACTGTCGGAGGCTTGTAGACCAGAGACCAAAGACCAAAGACCTTTCCCGCGTAGTGCTTATAATGCCAATGAGATTCTCACGGTGTATTCCCGGCCGTTTTGAATGATGTCCTCCATCTCATGTTCCAATCCCGCCGGATGGTAGTATTCCACATCGAAAAGATTGAAAACGCTGAAATCGATCCGCAGTCGATTCATCGTCCGCATAATCCCCTGACTACCGGTGAACATAGGTCTGAACCTCAAATTCGTATTGACTAAAAATATCCCGCCGGTTTTTGTATCAAAATCCGTCTTGCGTCCTGGTTCGTAATGCGCTTCTCCGGCAAAGCAGAAATGACGGAAAAACGGCGCTGTCATTCCGCCTTTAAGTATATATTCCGGCGAGTTGGAGATTTTTTCTTTACTCTCCTGATCGACCGCACTTTGCAAGCTGCCATTGCAGAACCATGTTATGCCTGACGGCATTCTGGCATATAGTTCTGCTTCCATTCCCCGCGCATCGACACCTGAAAAATTGATGAATTGCAACATTGTATCAACTTCAACCTGGTCGATAAGATCTCTTATATCATATCGATAAAGCGAGGCGGCGGTGTATAGCCAGTCGTTAATTTTCTGCTCCCAAACCAATTCGATAGTTTTAATCTGTTCCGGTTTTAATCCGGGATTGTTTTTGTATAAGAAAGGATCGCTATACTGAGTTTCGTAAATATTGGGAGACCGGAAAGCTTCACCATATAATAACTTTAGAGCGGTATTTTCAAAGGGATTATAAAGCAGGGCTAATCGGGGAACTATAGTTGTTTCTTCATCAGTAGTATAATCGCTGCGGAAACCTGCGGCAGCGGAAAACTTACGCGTGATTTGATAAGTGTCCTGAAAATAAAAAGAAAAGATATTGTATGGGAAATTATCTTTGAAGATTACCGAATCCGCCTCCCAAGTTTTCAATTCTGCGGTAAAGTTATATTTGAATTCCGTTCCGAAAATCATCCGGTTGTCGGGCCGGAAATCATAAATCACTTGCGCTTCTCCACCGGCCCAATTGCCGACGCCATATTCTTCCGATAATATTCTTAATGGAAGAGGCCCTGCGCTCTCTTCAATTAGATAAGGATAATTGCCCTTATAATAGTAATAATCGTAGAAGGCGCGGAGTAAAACCTGTGTTCTATTAGTTATGGCCTTGCGATAATTACTTTCAAAGTACGCTCTATCATCCAATGAATTAGCGCTGCCGTTGTTGAATTCCACTCCGAAAGCCCCGGTCGGAATTTGCTTTAAGCGCGAAGAGTAAAATCCTAATAATGTCAGGTCTTTATATTGTGACTTAAAATTAAATCCCGTATAATTGTCGTTATCGATTTCTTCGGCTCGGCCATAATTAGCCGCAGGATCATCGTATTCCGAAAAATAATAATCCTGACCTTCGATTTCCCCGATTATGGCTGAAGCCGAAAAGTTAAAATTTGGCGATAATCCGCGGCCAATCCTGACAGCAGCTTGCTTTCGCCCAAAACTGCCGGTTTCACCGGATATTTTTACCCCGGATATATCGTCATAATCTTTGGTAATTACATTGATTACCGCCAGCATTGCGCCGGAGCCGTAAAGCGCTGATCCCGGGCCCCTGATGATCTCCACCCTTTCGATCATATTCATATCCAACGCTAAATCGGTGCCGAAAAATCCAGCCGCGTAAAGGTTTTCGTTTAGGGTATGTCCGTCGATAAGCAGCAGAATTTTATTATTATAATCCGAAGGACGATTCAATCCCCGTAAGCCGATATAATCGTAATTCTTGTCGTTGCGATAATAAAATCCCCGTATGGAATTCAGCGCTTCGGTCAAAGTCCGCCAGCCGTACCGTTCGATTTCCTCCCGCGTGATAATGGTGACCGAAGCCGGCGCCTCAAAAGTCTTCTGCTCATATTTGGCGGCGGTGCAAATCGGGGTGTCGAGCAGTTCCTGCAATGAACTCTCCGGAAAACCGCCGCTATCGGTTTGAGCCTTGACCGTTTCGGCTGCATATAAGAGGCTAATCAGAATGACAATTATTATATTTATCATTATACCACAAGTTTAAGAGTTACAATTTGCCCGTGGATTGAACGCTCATTACGAAAAACGGCGTTTAAGCGTATAATGAATGCAGTTAAATTCATTATAGTTAAATTTCTACGAAATGCTTCTTGGTATAAATGTGTCAAAAATTATATACTGTTTCTAATAGGGCGTATTGCCCAAATCCCTAAGGTGTGCAGTCGACCCTCTGCGATCGACAGCATGTGATGGAAAAACAAGCAAATGGTGTCGATTACGGAGAGTCGACACCACATGCAGGGGACATTTTTTCGATTTCGGCAACAAGTCCAATAATTGCTTTCCGATTGTAGGGACAGAACGCTGAGCCTGTCTCAGAATGTATCCCGGACTTGTCATTCCCGCGAAAGCGGGAATCCAGCTCTTTGTAAATTAAAGACATAGAGATTCCTGCTTACGCAGGAATGACGGATTTCGAGGCATTTTATTAATTGTGGGACAGAACACTGTTCTGTCCCTACCAAACATGCGAAAAGATTTTTAGGAATTAGTATAACATATAATATCGCAATTTTTTATGTCAAAGTAAAGAAAAAAAAGTCGGGGAAAAAAATTTCCTGTGATATAAGTTATAAACACGGAAAAATCTGTCCGCGAATTCAACTAAACATCTTTCTTGCCCTTGCCTCATTTGACATTGTGAAAAATCTTTCTTATTATTAAAGCTGTTTTCTGCATGAATATTATACCCGTTCTAAAAAGTCTTTTCGCTTGTTTTTGTAGGGACAGAATAGTCAGGTTGTCCCGGAATACCGTCTGACCTTATCATTCCCGCGCAAGCTGGAATCCAGCTTTTTGTATATTATCGACTTAGAGATTCCCGCTTTCGCGGGAATGACGGATATAGGCGCTTTTTATTAATTGTGGGACAGAGTCAGTGTTCTGTCCCTACAATCGGAAAATATTAATCAGAACAGGTTTAAGTATATGACCTGCGCTATAAAGTCCATTTTTCATTGTATCATAGATTAAACCATAAATGATCGAATGAGCGCCTGGATCCGCCCTATCGATTATCCAGTATCGACTTGAAAGGAAGAATTCATATTAAACCGGAGTAATTTAATGGAAACCGAAACCCGCAGTCTGCCGCCCAATGCTTACACCCCTTTGAAAGAAGGAGAAACCTACACTCCCTTAGTTCCACCCGATAAAATCATTCCGGAAGTCACCACCCGTTCGGTGATTATCGGCACCGCAATGGCGATTTTGTTCTCTTTCGCCGCCTGCTATCTGGGATTGGTCGCCGGTCAAGTCTTTGAAGCGGCTATCCCCATCGCCATTTTAGCCGTGGGCATGGCCGGGCTTTTCGCCCGCCGAAGCACTTTATCGGAAAATGTCATCATCCAGTCCATCGGCTCCGCTTCCGGTGTGGTGGTCGCCGGAGCAATTTTCACTTTGCCCGCGCTTTATATCCTGGGGCTGAAAGTCAATCTTTTACATTCCATCATCGCCTGCACCTTAGGCGGTTTTCTGGGGATACTATTCCTCATCCCCTTAAGAAGGTATTTTTGCGTGCAGGAACACGGCAATCTGCCCTTCCCCGAAGGTACCGCCACCACGGAAATTTTAGTGCAGGGCGAAGCCGGAGGTAAAGGCGCTAAAGTCCTCACAGTTTCGATGATCATCGGCGGCGTCTACGATTTCCTGGTGGGCGCTATGCACATCTGGCCCGAACAAATCCGCACCGATGTCCTGCTGGGCAATCTGGGAACAGCTTTAGCCGATAAGACCCGGATGATTTTCAAGCTTAACGCCACCTCCGCCCTCTTTGGACTGGGCTATATCATCGGCTTGAAATACACCGCTATCATCGCCGCGGGATCAGTGCTGTCCTTCCTGGTTTTCTTGCCGTTAGTGTATTATTTCGGAGTGAATGTGCCCGGCATCATCGCTCCCGGCGCTATCCCCATCTCCGAAATGACCGAACTGCAGATATTTTCCACCTATGTGCAGAAAATCGGTATCGGGGCTATCGCTATGGCCGGCATCCTCGGTATCATCAAAATGGGAAAGATCATCGTCTCATCCTTCTCTGTCGGTTTCCGGGAAATCTTCAAAGGCGCGCAGGCGGTGCAAACCGACCGCATCCGCACCGATGTCGATATAAAGATGAAGAATGTGCTGCTGTTGATGGCGGGAGTCCTTCTGCTCATCTTCCTCGCTTTTTGGTTATTCGCCAGCCCCATCGGCGCTATGGGCTTTGCCGCCAAAGCCGCATTTTTCGGATTGTTGATTGTAGCTATTTTAGCCTTTTTATTCACCCCGGTTTCCGCTCGAGCCATCGCTATTGTGGGTTCCAATCCGGTTTCCGGGATGACCTTAGTCACGCTAATCATTTCCTCCATCGTCCTGGTTTCCATTGGACTCAGCGGCGAAGTGGGAATGACCGTCGCCTTGATTATGGGCTGTGTAGTCTGCACCGCCTTAGCCACTTCCGGCGCGTTCGTATCCGATTTGAAAATCGGCTATTGGCTGGGCACTGTGCCCCGCAATCAACAGCGCTGGAAATTCCTCGGCGTATTCGTTTCCGCCATCGCCGTGTCTTTCGCCCTCTTATTGATCCAAAAATCCTACGGTTTCACCATCGGCGGCAGTGTCTTGGAAGGCGGAGTCTCCAATCCCGCCATCCCAGCCCCGCAAGGCAATTTGATGGCAACTATTATCCGCTCTTTGATGATCGAATCGCAGGTACCGTATTTGCTCTATGCGCTGGGAGCTCTGATTTCCTTATTGTTAATGATGGCGGGAGTGCCGCCGCTGGCGTTTGCGCTGGGAATGTATTTACCCATACAAATTAATATGCCGGTGTTTATCGGCGGTTTCGTCGCTTATCTATTGCAAAAAGCTTCTAAAAAAGCGGAAAATCATGACGGAGGCACTACTCCCTTCCAAAAAGGCACTTTAATCGCTTCCGGCTTCATCGCCGGCGGAGCTTTGATGGGAGTGGTAGGCGCGGTGCTCAACCTGCCGGAAATCGGTAAACCCATCCGTTTCCTCTCCATCGGCGCGGAATATGTATCGGAAGTAGTGCCCGAAACCGGCGCTTTACTGTGGCGAATCGGCAGCCACGCGCATTATTTCGAGACTTTAGGCGGGCAGCTGTTAAGTCTGGCGGGATTTGTCGGTTTGTGCTTGTTCTGCTACTATTTCGCCAAAAAGAAAATGGCGTAATACTCATGACGAACCGGGGTGTTTCACCCCGGTCGATTTTTTTATCTCGGCTGTGGTGTCAGATCCCCTCATCTGACACCACGGCTGCGAAGCTTCAATCTCCGAGCCTGGAGCGTGGAAATAGCACAATAATCTATGCTAAACGCCCGATGCCCAATGCTATTCCATTCACACTCTAACATTTCTTATTGAAAATTCTGTAATTATGTCATACACGCTTTCTTTTTTGTTACTGGTAATCATCCATTTTGTCTTCGGTAAAAAAGTATCGTTCCCTTGGGGGGCGGCGGCGGGAATCGCGCCGCATTGGATCGGGCTGACCGCCAGCGTCTGCGATATTGCTCTGATTTTTGTGGTCATGTTTATCTTTGAAATAGCGGGGAAGTTTAAATATATCAGGAAATTAAAAGAGCGTCAGCACACCAAAGCCCAAAAATGGCTGGGGAAAAAACGCTATAAGTATTTTCGCAGGTTGGGGAAATTAGGCATTGTCGGTGCAGTGGCCGTGCCTTTTACCGGAGGTGTCTATACTGCGGCGTTGATTGCGGAAACCCTGCAAATCAAACGCCGCAAAGCGATTGCGCTGGCGATGGCGGGAATGGTGATAGGAAACGGGATTTTTACCCTGGCTTTTATGGGAGTCATCCAACTAACCTTCTAACTTCGGCTGTACACCAGCCGCGGCTGAAACCGGCAAATCGTGATGATATGGAAATATAATGAAATTATGCTGAATACAGCAAATATTATAGACGAAGAGAATATATGATTCATATAGGTTCCTATGTATTGATTTGTATTTTCTTAATAATAGTCTGCCAGTCGAAATTACCATAAATAGTCTGTATAAAAATGCAATGTTTTGCAGGGACAGAACACTGTTCTGTCCCTACTCTAACTGTGTATTTATCGTCTTCCATAACGGAAAAATCCCTCGTCCCACGCTCCAGCGTAGGAACGCAGAAGTGTAAACTCGAGACACGAGACACGAAACATCTCTACCCCTGCCGATACTCTTCCGCCTTTATCCCATACCGTCTAAGCTTTTCAATCAGATTTTTCCGGGCCAATCCCAAATATTCCGCACTGCGTGAAACATTACCATGAAAACGAACGATGGTATCCCGGACATATTCCGCTTCGAACTTCTCCCGCGCTTCCTTCAAAGTCAAATCGGAAGTCGAAGGCGTTTCCCCCAGCCGGGTAATCCCCACCGGCAAATCATCAGCGGTTATCACATTCCCGGAAGTCAACACCACCGCCCGTTCCACCACATTCTCTAATTCCCGTACATTCCCCGGCCAGGAATACGACAGTAAAAGCTGCATCGTCCGGTTATCGAATCCCTGCACCGACTTCTGGCTTTTTTCCGCAAACTTACGGCAAAACAATGCCGCTAAAGACGGAATATCTTCCCTCCGTTCTCTTAGCGGAGGAATTTTAAGTGAAATCACATTCAGCCGGTAATACAAATCTTCCCGGAAACGCCCAATCTGCACCTCCTGCCACAAATCCCGGGAAGTAGCCGCGATCAGCCGCACATCTACCCGTATTGTATCGTTGGAACCGATGCGTTGGAATTCCCGCTCCTGCAGCACCCGCAAAAACTTGCTCTGAATCGCCGGAGTAATATCCCCGATTTCATCGAGGAAGATTGTCCCGCTGTCCGCTAGTTCAAACCGGCCCTTCCGCTTGACATACGCGCCGGTGAAAGCCCCTTTTTCATGCCCGAAAAGTTCCGATTCCAGCACTCCTTCGGGCAAAACCGCACAGGAAACTTTGATAAAAGGTTTATCCTTCCGGGGGCTGTGGGAATAAATCCATTTCGCCATCAATTCTTTGCCGGTGCCGCTTTCTCCTAAGATGATCACCGTGGAATCGGAACGGGCGATTTTCTTCACCGCCGCATCATATAATTCCGCCATCTTGGGATTGCGGCTGTAATGATGAATATATTGATCGTCCGGCCGAGGCGTTTTGACCGCCGGCGCCGAACTTAACAATCTGGCGACTTCAAATCTCAGCTCGGCTTCGCGCAGCGGTTTGAAAATACACCCCGCCAAATGATGGCGGCGGACTGCTTCCAAATCCGGCCGCTGTTCCGCTCCGGTCAGCAGCAGAGCTTGAGCGCCCCTGTTCTGCTTCTGGATTTCCTGCAGCAAATCTTCAGCGTCCTTCGGCGTTCCGTCGAAAATCAACAAATCGAACTTACAGTTGGAAGCGGTGACAAAAGCTTCCGGCAAACTGGAAAAGAGCTTTAGTTTAAATCCGTTTTCACCCAATATATCCTGAACCGATTTCCGGATAATCGAAGAAGGCGCTACCAGTAATATGTCGGCTTTAAGGCTCAAATGTATTCAAAAGTGTTCAAGTTTACAAGTTAGCAAGTGTTCAATTATACTAAACAAAATAAATCGTTGCACATATCTGTAGGGGTTCAATATATTGAATCCCTACCTTAACGCAATTTTATTAAAGCGTGGTGTCAGGTGTCCTCACCTGACACCATTACATAGGAGGAAGCAAATATTAAGCTGTTTTACTCTTGAATAGAGTCCCGCCTAGAAAATACGGAGCCCCCTCATTCCATATATCGGAATCAAAAGTCTTTAACTTTAACCTAAACTATTGCTTTAACTACACTTATAATTAAAGTGTCTCTATAAAAATATTTAACCCGCAATGTCAGATTAGTTAATATTCAGAAATATCTATTTAATCTTTATCTTTAAATAACAAACAAATGCTATTCCGAAAGATTAGTAATAAATTCTCTGAAATTTTCTTCATCGAAATTTTCGCATTCGAAATAAACTATTGCGGCGGCTTGAGTGTCGGTGTGAGTCAAACTGAGGTGAAAAACGGCGTTGGTGAGGAATTGCGCGGCGGGTCCGTGCAGCTTGATGTAAGGTTTGCCGGTCGTGCGGATGACTTCCACATCTTTCCAGCGTAAATAGCGGTTCATTATACCGGTGCTGATCGCTTTGCCTACAGCTTCTTTGGCGGCGTAACGGGCGGCTAAAGAGCGTTCCGGATAACGCTTCTTGAAACAATAAGCCAATTCCTGTTCCGTAAATACCCGTTCCAGGAATTTGGTATTATCTTTAAGTTTATTTATACGGGGAACATCGATAAGATCGAGGCCCACGCCTTTAAGATTTTTCATTGAGGGTATCAACTATATCCAATAATTCGTTTATATCCTCCACAGTATAATCGGCGTTCACTTCCACCGGCTGCTGAGCATTATCGTAGCGGGCGTAAGTATCGCCGTATTTGGCGTAAACCGTAGGAATACCGATCTGCGAAGCCCCGGTCATATCCCGTTCCGGCCAATCCCCCACCATCAATGTTTCCTGAGGCTGGAGCTTCAATAGTTCCAGCACCTTTCGAAATGGCTGCGCCGCCGGTTTCCGCACCCCCGTATCTTCAAAAGTCACTACCACATCGAAGGTATGCTGCAGGTTCAGATAGCACAATCTAAGCCAAGCTTGTTTGCGCGGGGCATCGGATAACACCGCCAGTTTCAATCCCCGCTTGATCAATTCAAACATTGTCATATTCACATGGGGATAAAGCACCAAAGCCGCTTCCCGCGCTTTACGGTAAGCCACGATCCCCGCAGCCAACACCTTAGGATTGATTTCCCCGCACGATTGTTTTAGAAAGTGGTCGAAAACTTCCTGAAATTCGATGCCTTCCAGCTTATAAATCTGGTAGATTTTAGCCTTAGCTTCTTCAAAGGACAGACGCATCCCCGCATCGATCATCGCTTTGACCGCCGCGTTCACCGCATCGTCCTTCATCTTCATAAAATCGACCAGCGTATTGTCCAAGTCGAAGATTATAGCTTTTATCATTATGCAATCCTTAATTAGCGGTTAGGGAAAAAATACTTATCCTTTATCCGTTACTACAATGTATTTTGATCAAACTGGTAAAAATGCTTCAATGGCGGGGTTGAGCCAATCCCGCCTCCATAGTAAGGGGGCTGGGAGTCGGGATTGTCTCAATCCCGACATCCATTACTTGATCAAAGAACTTTATAATAACCGTTATCTATAATGTCTTACGAGATTAATCACAAATTTCAGGGGATTATTTCAAGGCTTTCAGCCATTCGCAATGACGCTCTTGATGTGCTATAATCTGAAGAAACAGTACATTTATCGTTTATCGTTCCTTGTTTAAATCACTCTCCCCATTCCCGATAGTGTCCAGATATAATTGTCTGGTAATCCGCAAGGGTGCTGCAGACTCCCTGAAGTCTGCAGCATATATCAATATTACAAGTACTTGGCGAAGGGTGCAGGGACCCTGCGCCACTCCATAACAGCTATTAACAACTATATAATGACAT
>Ga0172368_10003557_pt1 | contig 18778 bp, 15 predicted proteins | sample Lak11m_FD_114540 | JGI IMG/M metagenome (GOLD analysis project Ga0172368, IMG submission 114540) | Freshwater microbial communities from Kabuno Bay, South-Kivu, Congo - kab_022012_11m | ecosystem: Environmental > Aquatic > Freshwater > Lake | place: Democratic Republic of the Congo: South-Kivu...
CTGAGCGGGTTGGTCCCGTGAAGTGAGTTGCGGCGAGAATCCAGCGAAGGGTCTCGTTGCGGCACGGAGAACTTGTTCCTTCACTGTGTTCAGGACAAGCTCTGAGCGCAGCGAACGGATTCTTCGCTGGATACTCGCCGTCGCGAGAGATCAGGGGTCAACCCGCTCACGCGAAGCGTGACACCGAAGAGGCGCTCTGCATAAGCATTAAGCGAGGCATCTGACCTTCACCTTTAAACCTTCAACCTTCCACACGGAGTACCGTATGAGTCTACTGACCGACCGTAAGGCTGCCTGGGAGAGCGGGACTGTTGCCAAAACGCTGGCGCGCGCGCCGGAACGGGCGGCGACGTTCCCCACCAGCTCGGCGATACCGGTGGACCGGCTTTATACGCCGGGCGCGGCGGCCGAGGCATGTCCGCAGGTCGCCGACGACTACCTGGCGAAGCTGGGCTTCCCCGGTGAGTATCCCTTCACTCGCGGCGTGCAACCGACGATGTACCGCGGCCGGCTCTGGACGATGCGCCAATACGCCGGCTTCGGCACCGCGGCCGAGAGCAACCGGCGTTACAAGTACCTGCTCGCCCAGGGCCAGACCGGCCTCAGCGTGGCGTTCGATCTGCCCACCCAAATCGGCTACGACGCGGACGAGCCGATCTGCCTCGGCGAGGTGGGGAAGGTGGGCGTGGCGATCTCGTCGCTGGCCGACATGGAGACGCTGCTCGAAGGCATCCCGCTGGATAAAGTCAGCATCAGCATGACCATCAACGCGCCGGCGTCGATCCTGCTGGCGATGGTCATCGCCGTGGCGCGGCGGCAAGGCGTGGACCCCAAGGGGCTGCGCGGCACGGTGCAAAATGACATCCTCAAGGAGTATATCGCCCGCGGCACCTACATCTTCCCGCCCGCGGCGTCGATGCGGCTGATCACCGATCTGTTCCGCTACTGCGCGACCGAAGTGCCGAACTGGAACACCATCAGCATCTCCGGCTATCACGTCCGGGAGGCCGGCAGCACCGCAGTGCAGGAGATCGCGTTTACCCTGGCGAACGCGATCGCGTACGTCGAGGCGGCGATCGAGGCGGGGCTGGCGGTGGATGATTTTGCGCCGCAACTGGCGTTCTTCTTCAACGCGCACAACAACTTCCTGGAGGAAGTCGCCAAGTTTCGCGCCGCGCGGCGGCTCTGGGCGAAGATCATGCGTGACCGGTTCGGCGCGCAGGATCCCAAGAGCTGGCAACTGCGCTTCCACACCCAGACCGCGGGGTCTACCTTGACCGCGCAGCAGCCGGAGAACAACATCGTGCGTGTGACGCTCCAGGCGTTGGCCGCGGTGTTGGGCGGCACGCAGAGCCTGCACACCAACTCGAAAGATGAGGCGCTGGCGCTCCCCAGCGAGGCCGCGGTCGAGGTGGCCCTGCGGACGCAGCAGATCATCGCGCACGAATCGGGCGTGGCCGACACCATTGACCCGCTGGCAGGGTCATACTACGTCGAATACCTGACCGATGAGATCGAGAAGCGGGCGGCCCAGTATATCGAACGGATTGACGCGCTGGGCGGCGCCCGCAAGGCCATCGAGGCCGGCTATATCCAGCAGGAGATCCAGGATGCCGCCTACGCGGCCCTGCGGGCCGTCGAGAGCGGAGAACAAGTAGTGGTCGGCGTCAACAAATTCCAAAGCAAGGCCGCTCCCGCGCCCGCCGACCTGCTCAGGATCGACGAAGCGGTCCAGGCGGAGCAGATTGCCCGGCTGCGCGCCGTGCGGGCCAACCGGGACGCCGACAAGGTGGCCGCCGTCCTTGCCCGCATCAAGGCCGCCGCGCAGGACCCGTCCGCGGCGCTCATGCCGCTTTTCGTCGAGGCGGTGAGCGTCTACGCAACGCTGGGCGAGATCTGCAATACACTCCGCGGGGTGTTTGGAGAATACAGACCGTAACAATGAAAAAACAACCTACATCACGGATGTGCTTCGTCTGCGGGGAGAGCAACCCTGGGGGCGTCCACGTGCGATTCTATGAACAGGAAGACGGCTCGCTGCTGTCACGCTTCACGCCGGCTGAGCAGCACCAGGGCTACCCCGGCAGGATGCACGGCGGGGTGATCACCGCCGTCATGGATGAAACCATCGGCCGGGCGATCATGATCCGGTACGGTGAGGCGATTTGGGGCGTGACTGCTGAGCTGACCATCCGCTTCCGCAAGCCGGTGCCGATCGGTGTCGAGCTGACCGCGGTCGGCCGGATCACCAACGAGAACAGCCGGCTCTTCGAGGGCAGCGGCGAACTCTACCTGCCCGACGGGACGGTCGCTGTGGAGGCGTCCGGCAAGTTCATCAAGCTGAATATCGAGAAGATCGCGGACTTCGACGCCGAGCGGGAAGAGTGGTACGTGAGGCCGGACTAGAAGCTGGAAGTTGGAGGCTAGAGGTTGGAGGGTACGTCTAACCTCCAACCTCCAACCTCCAACCTCCAACCTCCAACCTCCAACCTCCAACCTCCAACCTCCAACCTCCAAAGGAGCGCCATGACCATCAAACGCATCGATCACATCGCCATCGTCGTCGAGAATCTGGATGCCGCCCTGGCGGTCTACCGCGACGCGCTGGGGATGACGGTGACCGCGGTCAAGGAAATGCCCGAGCAGGATGTCAAGATGGCGTTCTTGCCGAGCGGTGACAGCGAAATCGAGCTGCTGGAGCCGCTCCACGCGGACTCGGGCATCGGCAAGTACCTGGCCAGGCGCGGCGAGGGGTTGCACCACGTCTGCCTGGAGGTGGACGACATCGAGGCGACCATATCAGATCTCAAAGCGAGAGGCGCACAACTCATCGACGAGACACCTAAGCAGGGCGCACACGGTAAGATCGCGTTCATCCATCCGAAGGGCGCACATGGGGTTCTGGTGGAACTCATCCAGCGCGACTGACGTCTGTCTTGGGTTTGTTATCTCAGAGCGTCCGCTGAATGCGTGTCGCCTCAAACAGCCCTTCTGAAGATCGACCCTTCCCCATAAAGTGGGCGGGTTGGGGAATCGTGTCATGTCGTTGTTTCTGAGTCGTTTGAGTCCGCTGAATTTGCTCGGCCTTCGTCGCGCGGCCGATGCACCGCTGACCCCCGCGCAGATGGAAGCCAACGTCCGCCGCCTGGTGTGGGAGATCGGCTGGTTCGGCGTGACGTGGGGAACTTTGTTCAATTTCCTGCAGGTGTACGAGGTGCGCCTGGGCGCATCGAGCCTGTTGGTCGGCGCCATCACGTACGGCCCGGCGTTGGTGGGTGTCTTCTGGCAGTTGCCGGTGGCGCGCCTGATGACGCGGACGGGTCATCGCATGCGCTGGGTGATCAGCGCCGGATTCTTCTATCGCCTGATGTTCCTGCTGGTGGCTCTCGTGCCGTTCGTCCTTCTGCGGGGCCGCGCCCAGTCGACGGCAGCACTCTGGGTCCTGCAAGCCCTTCCCGCAACCGTCAGCTCTACCGCTTTCCTTTCGATGCTGGCCGACGCGGTGCCGGCGGATCGGATGACCCAGGTGGTCGGTTGGCGTATGGCCGCTTTCGGCCTGTCGAACACACTGACCACGCTGTTGGGCGGCCGTCTTCTGGAATTGCTCCCATTCCCGCTAAACTACCAGGTACTCTTCTTGATCGGCTACGCGGCGTCGATGGTCAGTTGGTGGCACATAAGGCAAATCCGCGTTCCCGATCGGGAGCCCGACCGGTGCAAAGTGCAGCCGCTGAGAAGCGAGTTAGGCCGAACGTTGGACTATCCCCGCTTTGCGTACTTTCTGCTCGCCGTCGGAGTGTTGCAACTGGCCCTGGGCATGATCGCACCGCTGCTCCCGCTCTATTGGGTGCGTCAACTCGGCGCCACCGACGAGCAGATCAGCGTCGTGATGACGGTCTTTTCCGGGACAATGGTGCTGGGGGCGCTCACCATGCGGCGACTGGTGGTCAACATCGGTCGCGAGCGAGCCCTGGCTCTCGGCGCGTTAGGCTACACCCTCTACCCGCTGCTGACCTCCCTGTCGCCCTCCATCTGGTGGCTGATCCCGTGGGCGGCAGTAGCCGGCGCGCTCAACGCGGCCATGTCAGTGACGCTGTTCGACAACCTGGTGGCCGTAACCCCCGAGGCTGATCGCACGAGCTACATCGCGGTGTACAATGTGGCCGTCAACGTAGCGCTGTTCGCGGGACCGGTGCTGGCGGGCGTGCTGGCTGGGGACGGTACGCAGATCGCGCTAGCGTTGCGTGTCGCGGCCGGCGTGACGCTTGTCGCCGGGGTGTTGATGGCGACGCGAAAGAACGTGTGACCCGAGCGCGAACTCTGTAGTCAGCCCTGTTCGCGATTCGGCATCGGATATGTTATCATGATGCTGAACGCGCCGCGATAGCAAATCGCATATTCTCTGAATACCATCATATACGATCTCGGACGCGTCTCAAGGTGAGCTATGGACGCAGAGAGTATCGCTGCCTGGCTGGCGGTCGGCGAGGGCGAACATACTGAATTCAAGGAGAAGTACAGCTCGCGCGTCATCGAGAGCCTGGTGGCGTTTGCTAACACGGCTGGTGGCTGCGTGCTGATTGGCGTGGATGATCGGGGTCGAGTCGTAAGCTTGTCGGATGCGGATAAGGTCGTCGAGAGCGTGTTGAGCGCGTGCCGGGAAGCAGTCACGCCCCCGCTGACGCCGGTGGTGGAAATCGTCAGGCGACCGGAAGGCGTGCTGGTTGCGGCGCAAATCGAGGCTACCGGGCGAATGCATGCCAAGAGCGGCGCCGTGCTCGTCCGACACGGTCGGCAGACGCGGCGGGCTTCCGCCGAAGAGATCCGGTCTTTGACATTACGTGAGATGCCTGAAGCCTACGAGGCTTCGCCCTGTTCTGACGCGACCTGGGCCGGCCTGGATGAAGCGGCGTTGCGTAAGTATTTTTCGGCTCGCGCGCCTGGTGCGCTGGAACAACCTGGCCTGACTTTGGAGTCGCTCGCGATCGGGCAGAAGTTCGCCAGGCGGCACGGCACCGAGATCGTGCCAACAGTGGCCGGGTATGCGTTATTTGGCGGTCATCCCGAATGGCTCCAGCCGACCTGGCGCGTGACCGCTTTGCGCTTCAGCGGCACCGAAATCACCGATCCAATCGTGGATCGACTGGATACCGAAGGACCGGCGCTACGAGCCATTGAGCAGGCCGAGGCCTTCTTGCGGCGTAACCTGCGTGTCGCGCGTTTATTGGTCGACCGAGGCACTCACTTCGAGGAACAAGACATCCCCGAATACCCGCTGGCAGCCGCACACGAAGCGATCGCCAACGCCGTGGCGCATCGGGATTATGCTGCATCGTCTCAGGTCTTCGTGCGGCTCTACGATAACCGGCTGGAGATCCAGAATCCCGGCGGCCTGCTACCTGGGCTGACGCTGGAACAAGTATTGGCCGGCGGCGAGTCGCGGCGGCGTAACCCGGTGATCGCCGAAGTGCTGCGCCAGATGGGCAAGATGACAACGGTCGGGCGTGGGTTGGTGTTGATTCGCCAGGAGATGGCGCGTTTGGGATCGCCGCCGCCGGAGTTTGCCAGCGACTGGCAACTCTTCCGGGTCACGCTGCTGTCTCGGCACGTGAAACTGAGGTGATTCGGCGTTAACATCGGGACCCAAACCCGGACGAGCCGGAACCAAACGACTCACGCAAAGGCGCTAAGACGCCAAGAAAACTCTTTGCGGCTTTGCGTGAGAATTTCTTGCTGGCCGTACAAGAATTCCACCGGTAAGCGCCTAGATTCAACCGCTCCTCCAACCTGATTCCGCAAGTTTATCACCGTTGACGGCAGCCGCTCCCCGCGGCGCATGAAATCGCGGGCGGAGAACGCTTCCAGCTTATCCACGCTCGCTTCCACAACCTTCGCCACCGAATCACCCGCGGCCGGTCCAAGACCCCGGGCGTTGCTTCGCAGCGCAGATCATTCATCCACGAGTGGGCCCTTATTTTGACAGGCGACAACGCGTGATTAGAATGTTGATTGATCAGTCAATCAAGAACTCAGGAGATCTACCATGCCGTCACGGGATGACCAGGATCGCGCTCAGCGGCGCCAGCAGATCATCGACGGCGCCCTGGCCGTGTTCGCCCGAAAAGGGTTTGACAAAGCTACCAACCAGGAAATCGCCGAGGCGGCCGGCATCGGCTCCCCGGGGCTGATCTACCATTACTTCGAGAGCAAAGCCGATCTGTTGCGCCAGGCCGTCGCCAGCCGCTCCCCGGCACTGCGCAGCCTGGGTCAGGATGCGTCGTTGATCGACATGCCGCCGCGGGAGGCTTTGCGCCTGATCGGTTCGGCTTTTCTGACGACGGTCAGCGACGCGGAAAATCTCCGGCTCTTTCGCGTCATCGTGAGCGAGGCGTTGCGGGATCCTGAGATCGCGGAGAGCTGGTACCGGTCAAGCTCCAAGCCGTTGCGAGGCGCGCTGATCGGCTACCTGGAGGCGGGTATGCGTGCCGGCAAACTGCGGGTCATGGACCCGGAAGCCGCCGCTTACTGTTTCCTGGGCGCCTTTGTGACCTATGCTCTGTCCGGCGAAGTCTTCGGCCGTCCCGTCAGCCGGCGGCCCAGTCCTGAAGCGATGCTCGACACCGCGATCGAAATCTTCCTGCGTGGAATGGAGGCTGTGTGAGCGCAACCCGCCTGTGGGCCCTGATTCGCAAGGAGTTCATCCAGATCCTGCGTGATCCTCGTTCGTTGACGATCACTTTTATCATGCCGCTGATCCAGCTTTTTCTCCTGGGGTACGCGGCCACCAGCGATGTCCGCAACGTGCCGTTGGCCGTGCTCGATGAGGATCGCACGCCCGCGGCGCGCGATCTCCTGGCGGCCTATCGGGCGGCCGACTATTTTCACATCGACTATGATGTGACCAGCGAGACCGAGCTACGCAAGCTGATCGACGGCGGCCAGGCCGGCGCCGGACTGATCATCCCGGCCGGCTACGGAGATAAGATCGCCAGCGGCCAGACGGCCGAGGTGGCTTTTGTGGTCGATGGGTCGGACCCCACCATCGCGGGCACGGGCCTTTCGGCCGCGCAACTAATCGCCCAGGCCAAAGCCACGGCCCTGGTCGTCAGCCGGGCGGCGCAGCTTGGACAGAGCGGCGCGGTGCGCTCGCTTATCGACATGCGCACCCAGGTGTGGTACAACCCCGACCTGGTCAGCGCCTACAACATGGTGCCGGCCATGATCGGCATGATCCTGCAATTCCTCACGCTGCAATTGACTGCCGCAGCGATCGTGCGCGAGCGCGAGCGGGGCACCATGGAACAACTCGCGGTGACACCCCTGAGCGCCGCAGAGCTGATGGTCGGCAAGCTGGCGCCGTTCGTTCTCATCTCCATGATCGACGCGGTTGAGATCGTGGTCGTCGGCGTGCTGGTCTTCAACGTCCCGATCAACGGCAGCCTGTGGTTGCTCTTCGCGCTCTCGGCGCTTTTCCTGGCCACGACGTTGGGCATCGGCCTGTTCGTGTCCACCATCGCGCACACCCAGCGCGAGGCGCAGATGAGCTCGATGCTCTTCACGCTGCCGGCGATCTTCCTGTCCGGCTTCTTTTTCCCCATCGCCGCGATGCCGAAGGTCTTGCAGTACGCCAGCTACGCGATCCCGTTGCGCTACTACCTGATCGTTGCCCGCAGCATCGTGCTGAAAGGGGTCGGCGCGGACGCGCTGCTGCCGGAGATCGAGGCGCTGCTCATCTTTGGCGTGCTCATTACCGCGCTGGCCGTCTGGCGCTTCCGCAAGACGCTGGATTGACGGTGGCGGATTGCTTCTGAACGGTTGGAAAGGATTGGATGATGGCAGAGAATGTGCAGGTTGTGCCGAACCGCCGAAGCGCGGTGCGCCGTATCGTTCCGTTGATCTTGATCCTGGCCCTGGTGATCTATGGGGCCTATACGCTGTATACCCAGCAGGTAGCCGCCCAGTCCGCTGCCCTGCACGGTTCCGGCAGCATCGAGGCGACGGAGATCACCGTCGCCGCTGATTCGGCCGGGCGTATCGAGGCAGTGTTAGTGAATGAAGGGGACACCGTCAAAGCCGGTCAGGAGCTGGTGCAATTCGACGACACCATCCTGCAGGCGCAGCGGCAACAGGCCGAAGCTTCACTGTCAGCGGCCCAAGGCAACCAGGCCGCCGCGGAAGCCTCGTTGACTGCTGCCCAGGCAAACCTGGATCAGATTAAGGCGGGCTCGCGGCCGCAAGAGATCGAGGCTGAACAGCAGGCCGTCATCGCCGCGCAAGGACGCGTCACTACTGCCGAAGGGCAACTGGCTCAGGCGCAAGGCGGGCTCCAGGCTGCCCAGGCTGCGCGAGATCAGGCCGCTGCCGCGTTCGCTAACCTCAAGGAGGGCGCGCGACCCGAGCAAATCGAGGCCGCCTCGGTCGCCTACCAGCAGGCGCAGGCCGCGGTGAACGTGGCGCAGTCCAACTACGACAAGATCGCCTCACGGCCCGATGTCGCGGCCATGCCGCAGTCACTGGCCTTGCAACAAGCCACCCTGGCGCTTCAAGCCGCCAAAGCCAACTACGGCGGTGTCCTGAGCGGCGCCACCACGCCGCAACTGGAGCAGGCACGCGCGGGGGTCAACCAGGCTCAAGCCGGCATCCTGGAGGCGTCCGCCGCGGTCAGCCAGACGGAAGCCGCATTGGTGACCGCGAAGGCCGGCCTGGCAGCCGAGCAAGCTCGCCTGGATCTGATGCAGGCCGGCGCCCGTCCCGAGCAGATCAAAGCGGGGGAGGCCCAGGTGGCGGCCTCCCAAGCCCAGACCAAAGCGGCGGCCGGGCAGGTCGCGGCCGCGCAGGCCAGCGTCGCGCTGCTGGATACGCAGATCGACCGCCTCACGATCAAGGCGCCGGCCGATGGCACCGTGCTTTCGCGCGCGGTCGAGCCGGGCGAGGTGGCCCTTCCCGGCGGCACGCTGATCGTGCTGGCCGACCTGGGGCATCTGTCGGTGACGGTCTACCTGCCCGAAGATCGCTACGGCGAGGTGAAGCTCGGCGACGTGGCCCGCGTCACCGTGGATTCCTTCCCCGGTGAAATCTTCCAGGGCACCGTCCAACATATCGCCGACCAGGCCGAGTTCACCCCGCGCAATGTTCAAACTCCCGCCGGACGGCGCACGACCGTCTTCGCAGTCAAGCTGGCGATGGATAACTCGGAAGGGAAGCTCAAGCCAGGCATGCCCGCCGACGTGGTGTTCGGAAAATGAGCGACTGGGTGGTGGAGGCGCGCAATTTGCGCATGAGCTTCGGCAGCACGCTCGCCGTCGATGGTGTCAACCTGTCTGTCGGGCCAGGCCAGGCCTACGGGCTGGTCGGACCCGACGGCGCGGGCAAGACGACCACCATGCGGTTGCTGGTGGGGGTGTTGCGCGCGGGCAGCGGAGAAGTGCGCATCCTGGGCCAGGACTTGCGTCGCGCGGGCGCGAGCGCGCTGGCTCACGTCGGCTATCTGGCGCAGCGGTTCTCACTGTACGAAGAATTGACCGTGCAGGAAAACCTGGATTTCTTCGGCACGGTGCGGTCGGTGCGCGGGGCCGAGATGGCCGCCCGTTCGGCAGAGCTGCTCCGCTTCGTAGGGCTGACCGGCTTCGAGCGCCGGCTGGCAGGGCAGCTTTCGGGCGGCATGAAGCAGAAGCTGGGGCTGGCCTGCGCGCTGGTGCATTCGCCTCGCCTGCTCCTGCTGGATGAGCCAACCACCGGCGTGGACCCGGTGACGCGACAGGATTTCTGGCAGCTCATCATCCGGCTGCTGGCCGAAGGCGTCGCGGTGGTGGTCAGCACGCCGTACATGGACGAGGCGGCCCGGTGCAACCGTCTCGGCTTCATGCACCACGGCCACATCCTGATGCAAGGCAGCCCGCGCGAGCTGGCGAGCCTGCTGTCGGGACGGGTGTTGATGCTGGTGGCGCAGCCCAAGCCGCAGGCGCACGAGGTGTGCTGTGCCGATCCCAACATCGAGGACGTGGCGGCCTTCGGCGAGCGGCTGCACCTGCGCCTGCGCGCCGGCACGCCTGTCGCCGGCCCGGACAACGCGCTGGACCGGCTGGCCGCGGCCTTGCGTGCGGCCCAGGTGCGGATCGACGATCTGCGCGTGATCCCGCCCTCGCTGGAGGACGTTTTCATCGCGCTCCAGGAGGGTGTCGCGCTGGCCGCGGGGACGCCGGGTCTGAGCGGGAACGGAAATCACGGCGAGGCCTCCCGTGAGTGAGCTCGCGGTGCGCGCCGAGCACCTGACAAAGAAGTTCGGCGATTTCACGGCCGTCAACGACGTTTCCTTTGAGGTCAAAACGGGGGAAGTGGTCGGTTACCTTGGCCCGAACGGCAGCGGGAAAACCACCACCATGCGTATGCTCCTGGGGTTGCTCACGCCGACCGCCGGCTCGGCGCACGTCCTGGGCTACGACATCCACCGGCAGGCGGCACAGATTCGTCCCCTGGTCGGCTACATGAGCCAGAAGTTCGCGCTGTACGACGAGCTGACCGTCTTCGAGAACCTGGACTTTTACGCCGGCATCTACGACATGCCGCGCGGCCGGCGGCGGGTTCGCATCGACGAGGTGCTGGAGCTGGTCGGTCTCCAGGAGCACCGCCGCGAACGCGCCGAGGACATCTCCACCGGCTGGCGGCAGCGCCTGGCGCTGGCCATCGCGCTGGTTCACGGCCCGCGGCTGCTCTTTCTGGACGAACCCACCAGCGGCGTTGATCCGTCGGCGCGGCGCGTCTTCTGGGACTTGATCGACCGGTTGGCGGCCGGCGGCACGACTGTTTTTGTGAGCACTCACTACATGGACGAGGCCGAATACTGCGGGCGCCTGGGGATCATGAACCTGGGCCGGCTCCTGGCGATGGACACGCCGCAGGCACTCAAACGCTCCACGTTGCCGGGTCCCGCGTGGGATCTGGTCCTCGATAAGCTGATCCCGGCGCTTCAGGCGCTGGAAAAGGCACCGGGCGTCACGCAGGTCGGCCTGCGCGGCGATCACCTGCATGCCATCACGCAAGCCGGCGCGCACGATGCTGAATCGCTGCGCCGGGCCCTCGGCCCGCTGGGCGAAAATGCCCTCATCGAGGAGGCCGAGCCCACCCTGGAGGATGTCTTCACCGCGCTGACGCGGCCGGCGGAACGCTCCGACGTTTGAACGTTGGAACGTTAGACCTGTCCTGCCCGAGCACGACCATGAAAGAGGACCGTTTTACCGGCGGTCCTTTTTCAATTTGGTCATGATTGAGATATACTGGAGCCTGGAATGAGGAGGCCGCAATGATTCTGGAGAGTGTAGAAAAACTGCTGGCTTCGATGAACCGAGCCGAGAAGGCCCAGGTGCTTCAGTGGGTGGTCCGTGACCTGGGCGATGCTTTCCCCGGCATTGATAGCATCCCCTGCGTGAGCGGGGGCGAGGCGTGCATCGTGCGCACTCGTATTCCTGTTTGGGTGTTGGTTCGTGCCCGCCAACTCGGCCTGAGCGACGGCCACATTCTGAACGCCTATCCAACCCTGCGCGCTGAAGACCTGGCCAACGCATGGGCTTACTTTCGTTCGCATTCTGCCGAAATTCAAGCTCAAATCACTGAGAACGAGGCGGCATAAGGCTCATGGCGCGCATTTATGCTAACGAGAACTTCCCGCTGCCGGTCGTCGAAGAGCTTTGTCGGCTCGGTCACGATGTACTGACGACACTTGACGCGGGCCAGGCTGGCCAAGCGATGCCTGACGAGGTGGTCCTCCAATTTGCGGTGTCGCAGGAGCGAATCCTGATCACGCTCAACCGAAAGCACTTCATCCGCTTCCACGAACAGGTGCCTACCCACGCCGGCATCGTCGTGTGCACCGTCGATCCTGACTTCGTGGGGCAGGCCAGGCGTATCGACGAAGCGCTGCGATGCGAAGGGGATATGCACGGTCAGTTGCTTCGTGTGAATCGGCCCGCCTGACGCCGGTTTCATTCCAATGCTTCTGCTCCAAAGCCTCAGTTCCGCAAACTCGTCACAGTCGCCGGCAGCCTGCCCCCGCGGCGCATGAAATCGCGGGCCGAGAACGGGTTCACTTTCATCACCGGCGCGGCGCCCAACAGCCCGCCGAACGCCACCAGGTCGCCTGCCTGTCGCCCCGGCACCGGGATCACCCGCACGGCGGTGGTCTTGTCATTGATGATGCCGATCGCCAGCTCGTCGGCGATGATGGCGGCGATGGTTTCCTCGGGCGTGTCGCCGGGGATGGCGAACATGTCCAGCCCCACGGAGCAGACCGCGGTCAATGCCTCCAGCTTGTCCAGGCTCAGCGCGCCCTTCATCACCGCCTCGATCATGCCCGCGTCCTCGCTCACGGGGATGAAGGTGCCGCTGAGGCCGCCGACGTTGCCGCTGGCCATCGCGCCACCCTTCTTCACCGCATCCATCAGCAGGGCGATCGCCAGGGTCGAGCCGTGCGCGCCGATGTGCTCGATGCCGAACGCCTCCACGACGTTCGCCACCGAATCGCCGGCCGCGGTGGTGGATGCCAGCGAAATGTCCACAATGCCGAACGGGATGCCCAGGTTCTGAGCCAGCTCGCGGCCGATCAGCTCGCCCGCACGGGTGATCTTGAACACCGTGCGCTTGATCACCTCGGAGAGCTGGGTCAGATCGCAGTCGCGGTTCTTTTCCACCACGCTGCGCACCACGCCCGGCCCGCTGATGCCGACGTTCAGGGTGACGTCCGGTTCGCCGACGCCATGATACGCGCCGGCCATGAACGGGTTATCCTCGGGCGCGTTGACGAACACGACAAACTTGGCGCAGCCGATGGCATCCGGCGAGCGGCGGGCGGTTTCCTTGAGCATCGGCCCCAGGAGGTTGACCGCGTCCAGGTTCAGCCCGGCGTGCGTCGAGCCGACGTTCAGGAACGCGCACACCCGCTCGGTCCCGGCCAGCACCTCCGGCAGCGCCTCGATCAACACTGCGTCGGCGCGGGTGAGCCCTTTTTGCACCAGCGCGCCGAACCCGCCGATGAAGTCGATGCCCGCATCGCGCGCGGCCCGGTCGAGGGTGCGCGCCATGCGCAGATACTTTTCCGGGGTTGCGTGCGTCTCCATGATCAGGCTGACCGGCGTGACGGAAATCCGTTTGTTGACGATGGGGATGCCGTACTTGATCTCCAGCGGGTGTGCCTGGCCGATCAGCGCACGGGCATAGCTGTTGACCTTGCGGTAAACCTTTTCCTCGAACGCCGCAAAATCCGAATCGATGCAGTCCTTGAGGTTGACCCCCAACGTCGTCGTGCGGATATCCAGGTTCTGGTACAGTGTCATGCTCGCGGTTTCGAAGACTTCCTCGACGTCGAATCTCATGGCTATATCCTGTGCATCATCTTGAACACGTTCTGGTGCTGGATCTGGATACGCATCCCCATCTCATCGCCCAGCTTCTGAAGCTCGCCGCTGAGGGTCTCCAGGTCCCGGTTGGCGTCAGCCATATCGACCGCCATCGTCATCACGAAGTAGCCCTCCATGATGCCCTGGCTGATGTCCTCAATGTTGATGTTGGCCTCATACAGCAGGCCGGAAATCCGGGCCACGATTCCCTTCTTATCCTGGCCGATCACGGTGATGAAGAGCAGTTCTTTGTCCATGGATTGTTGCCTCGAAGATCGCTTGCGTGAAATGCACCAAAATAGAACGCCGGCAGCAGGTCGGGGCGACCGCTGCCGGCAACGATTAGAGCAAGTATAACCGTGATCCGCACCGAACAGCAAGAAAGGACCCTGCCCCTGGCTTTGGATGCATTCATTTTGCTCAGGGGGCGGTTCATAGTTTCGCGTCATAGGCGGTGAACCTCACGGGTGTCATTCTGAGCGAGTCCATCCCGACTCTTTCGTGACAGTGTGACACCAGCGAAGAATCCGTACCGCATTCCGACGACGGATGCTTCGCTTGAGTCGCGCCGTGACGCTGGTGACGTCGCACCCCCGCTCAGCATGACAGGTGGTGGGCGGCGGCGGAGATCGACTCGCCCCTTCGACTGGAGGCTGCTCGTCGCGCGGGTTGACCTGCGGACCCACTCAGGATGCTGGAAGGGGCGCGCTCGAAGGTTCGCTCCACGCTGGTGGCTGTGCATCCCGCTCGGCGCAAAACGCTGTACGGCACCCTTTGCTCAGTCGGGCGTATCCTGCGACGCAAGATGGGTGTATAATCCCCATGCATCCCTTACTTTTGGATTGTCTCCTCTGTCGCGGCAATTTTCCCCGCTAAGCCGAAAGGAGGGGCGAGATGACAGGCTGGACTCCGTTCAAGCCAGGTCTGGCACTGGTCTCCCTGGCGCTCATGTCAGCCATCTTGGCTGCCTCGCAGGTGATCGCATCGGGCATGACGACCGGTTCGCCGGAATCGACTCGGATTCTCCTGATGCCGATGATCGCCGCAAATCGCCCGGACGGGCCCCCGTCGGGTGACCTGGATGTCTCCTTGACCGTGAAAGAGAACACCGGCGTCGCGGCCAGCGGCTACCCGGTCAGCGCGGTTGTGCCGTTGCCGCGCGGCCGCTTTACCAGCACGGACGGGCTGGGGATCGCCGGAACTCCCTCGCAGGTCGAGGTGCTCGAACGCTGGCCGGGCGATGCCAGCCTGCGCAACGTACTGGTTCACTTCCAGGCCAGCCTGGGCGCAAACGGCAACGCGACCTATCATTTTGCCAATGGCGGCCGCACCGATCCTCCTGACCCGGTGGCGGTGACGGAAACCCCCACGGCTGTCACCGTGACGACCGGCCCGCTGAAGTTCGTCGTGAGCAAAACCGCGTTCAACATCCTGGATCAGGTCTGGCTTGATCTCAACGCCAACAGCACGTTCGAGGCCGACGAGCAGATCATCGCCTCGCAGGCGCAGAACGGCGGCGTCTTCGTGCCGCGTTCGGGCGCGGGCGGCATCCAGTACGACACCGGCCGGGCCGATCTGCAAGTCGAGGTGGAGGAGGGCGGGCCCATGCGCGCCGTCATCCGCGTGGAGGCGCCGGCGCGTTTCATTTCAACCGCCCAGCATACACACGGCTTCGCGGTGCGCCTGTACGCGTACGCGGGCAAGCCGTTCGTGAAGGTGGACTATCAGTTGCAGAACTCCGACAAAGGGGTCGTCCGGTCGTGGCCGCTATACTTCGAGGAGCTGCGCCTCGATTACCGGCTCAACCTTGCGGCGTCCACGCTCCGGTTCGGGACCGGCAGCGGCTCCGTTTTCCGGGCAGCCGATACCCACGGCGCATACCAGGCGCAGGAGCGCCACAACACCTTCAAGATTTACGACGGCCAGACGAACGCCGTGCTCTACAACTCCGGCACGCTGCCCGACGGAACCGGCGCGGAGGGCTATGTGGACGTCAGCGACGCTCAGTGGGGCGTCATGGCGGCCATTCGCAACTTCTGGCAGACGTGGCCCAACGGGCTGGCGGTCGATGCGCAAAACGAGCTCAGCGTGCAGCTTTTCCCCGCGTGGAGCGCGCAGTGGTACGACAAGCAGATCAACCCGTCGGGCCTTTACTGGCTGGACGACATGCAGCACGCCTACAAGGAAGTGCTGCTGTATTTTCATGGTCCCGACGCCTCCGACGTCGAGCTGTCCGACCTGGCGCGCACTTTCCAGTATTATCCCGTGGCTGTCGTCCCCACCGACTGGTATCGCCAGACCCAGGCGACGCTTGACCTGGGTGGCGTGATCCCGCCATCGGCGACGATCCCCGCGGCGCCCGATCAGCGCCGGCCCCAGTACGTCACGGAAGGGTTCAATCCCGAGGACTGGTACAATCCCTCCAACGACTACTATGGCGCCGGCTGGGTGAATTTCTGGGACCCCGAACCGGGTTATCGGTCGGCCAGTTGTATGCATGGCGGGTGGCCTTACGGCAGCGCGGACACGATCGCCACCGGCAACCCCGCCGACTACTTCACGGTCGAGGGGTGGGCGCTGGGCGAGCTCAATCTGCGCCCTGAGTGGATGACCGGTTACCGCCACGCTGCCGACTGGAGCCGCTTGCAGCTCACCGAAAACCCCTATTGCGGCGGCACCTGGCGCATCTTCGAGGGGTTTGGTGTCTCCACCCTGGCCGCGCCGCCCCTTCCCGGCACCGGTTCTGAGACATCGGTTTATTACGCCCGCGATGACCAGCACGGCTGGTTCTATCACGTCGCGGACACCTATTGGCTCACCGGCAACCCCTGGATCAAGGACTGGTACCGCTTCATCGCGGAGTTTCGCCGCGTGCGGCTGGACCGGCTCGATCCTTTCCCCGATACGACCAGCCGCGCGACGGGCCACGCCCTCGCCAACGTGGTGCAGGCGTATCGGATCACGGGCGATGCCACCCTCTTGGATCGCCTGGCGACCCACATTCGCACCTATCTTCGCCCTGAACAAGACCCTGCCTATGGTGATCAGTTGCCCGCGGTCGAGGAGGGTGGCGGTGGGTTTCAGACCGGTTACCTGATGCGCGCTGTCATCGACTATCTGGAGGAAGTGCGCGCCCGCGGCGACTGGCAGGCGTATGCGGAGGGCTTCAACTACCTGTCGGGCCTCATGGAGTGGAATTATCACTTCGGCAACTTCCCCTACTACTTCGATGGCCGCGGCGGCGGGCAGGGCGTCTCCAGCGGCACCGCGCTGACGTTGGTCGATCCGCAGGCGTGGTACTACTGGCGCACCGGCAAGCAGGGCTATCTCAGCCAACTGGACCAGTACGTCACCAGCGGGATCAACGGCGGGGAGACGCCCTACGGCGAGTTCAGCCAGTGGTCAGGACAGTTCGAGGGGCGCTACTACCTCTTCGTCAAGAACACCCCGCGGCCGGATGTCACCCCGCCCCCGGCGATCACCGATTTGACCGCCACGGCCGCCGGCGGCGTGACAACCCTCGCCTGGACGGCCCCGGCCGATGCCGTGCGCTATCACGTCGTGTGGAGTACTCTCCCCATCGTGGAGTCGAACTCGACTGCACCGGGTGTGAGAAACTGGTGGGCGGCGAACGCGGTTGGCCCCAGCCTGGCGCCGACGCCTGGCGCTCGCCAAACGCTGACCATCGCCACCGGAGCCGCGTCGCCCGTGTACGCAGCGATCTTCACGTTTGACGCCGCGGACAACATGAGCGCGATGTCCAACCTGGCGCTGACCGGCAGTGTCTTCTACGTGCGGCCCGACGGCGGCTCGACCGAGCAGTGCACCGGCCTGGGGGATGCCGCATACCCCGGCAGCGGCAATGACCAGCCCTGCGCGTGGGATCACCCGTTCCGGGCCCTGCCACCCGATGGCGCGCCGCGCATCCAGGGCGGCGACACGCTGATCATCGATGCGGGCAGCTACATGATGGGCTACGGCGCGCCGGGCGCCGATGCCTGCGACGCCGGAGGGTCGTTCGGCTGCCTGATGCCGCCCATTCCGAGCGGCCCGGATGCCGCGCACAAAACTCGCATCCTGGGCGCGGGCTGGGATACAGGCTGCGCCGCTGCTCCTGAGCTGTGGGGAACTGAGCGCCCCTGGTTCATCGTCAACCTGACCGACGCCAGCCACGTCGAGATCGGCTGCCTGGAGGTCACCGACCACTCTCCGTGCGTCGAATTTCATGCGCATGGCCTGGGTGGCTCACCGTTGACCTGCGAGCGTGACGCGTCCCCCTATGGCCCCTGGGCCTCTGCCGGGCTCTATGCCGAGGATGCGACGGACGTCTACCTGCACGATCTGAACATCCACGGGCTGGCGAGCGCGGGGGTCCACGCGGGCAGGCTGACCGATTGGACAGTGGAGGACGTGCGGATCGCCGGGAATGGGTGGATCGGTTGGGATGGCGACATCGACGGTGACGATGCCAATGCCGGCACGCTGATCTTCCGGCGCTGGACCGTGGAGTGGAACGGCTGCGGCGAGACTTATCCGGGCGGGCAGCCGGCCGGCTGTTGGGCGCAGCCAGCAGGCGGCTACGGCGACGGCGTGGGCACCGGGGAGACCGGCGGCCACTGGATCATCGAGGATTCGGCCTTCTTGCACAATACCTCGGATGGCCTGGATCTGCTTTATGCGCGGCGGCCGGATTCGCAGATCGAGCTGCATCGCGTGATCGCCGAGGGGAACGCCGGTAACCAGGTCAAGACGAACGGCCCGGTCACCATCGAGAGCTCGATCATCGTCGGCAACTGCGGCTATTTCGATGACCAGCCGTTCACCTACAGCGTGGACGGCGTGAACAGCGTGGATAACTGCCGCGCCGCGGGCAACGCGGCGTCCCTCACCCTGCGTCCCGGCAACCAGGTCACGCTGACGAACAATACGCTGGTCAGCGAAGGTGACTGCGTTCTGCTGGCGGAATGCGAGGGGACGTGCAACGGCTCGGAGCGGGTTCGCCTGCGAAACAGCCTGATCCAGGGCCACCCCGACTTCTTGCAGGAAGGCGATGTGACCTGCCTGGCGTACCAGGAGAGCTTCCCGTCAGACCCGTTCGACTTCGACTATTCGCTGATCACGGGAGTCAAAGACGATGCCTGTCCGGGGCCGCACGCGATCTGTGGTGGATCGGCAGGTGTGGACAGCGCGGCCATCGATGCGTTCGACGGGCATCTTTTGTCGGACAGCCGCGCCCGCGACGCGGGCACCGCGGCGGGCGCGCCCGCGGTAGCCTTCAACGGTCAGCCGCGTGACGCCCAACCCGACATCGGCGCGGACGAATATGTCCCGGCCAAGATTCCAACTGTGACCATCAGTGCGCCCGGTAATGCCGTTCAGCTCTCCTGGAC
>Ga0172368_10003565_pt1 | contig 18749 bp, 10 predicted proteins | sample Lak11m_FD_114540 | JGI IMG/M metagenome (GOLD analysis project Ga0172368, IMG submission 114540) | Freshwater microbial communities from Kabuno Bay, South-Kivu, Congo - kab_022012_11m | ecosystem: Environmental > Aquatic > Freshwater > Lake | place: Democratic Republic of the Congo: South-Kivu...
AGCTTCGTAATCTGACCAGTTAATTTTTAGTTTTCAGTTTCCAGTCTTCAGTTTACAGACTTTAAATGTATCTGTCTCTTGACTGATAACTGATAACTCAGAACTCTCTAAAGGATAATATTCCTGAGCAACGGTTTCATTGTAGCCAAAAGGACTAAGAGAACTAGGAAAAAATTCTCACCACTCTTGCTCCCCCTGCTTCACTATCGCTCAGCTTTCCCCCTCAATTGAGGGGGACTGAGGGGGAGTCATCATATGTTCTATGATTTTAGGAACAAGTATTTCATAATCTTCTTTGGTGTATTGTTTATTGAGAATGCAGTAAGATTTATTTTTAAGTCAAATACATCAAAAACAATTATGGCAACCAATAAGGGCATTACAATAAAAGCATTGGTCATTTCCTTCCATTATAAAGGTTGAGAAAAGGACCATATTGTTATTTTTTATAACTGTTTGGCATTCATAATTTAAATTAATATTATAACAATTATCTTCACAATCATAACAATCATTTCCTTCCGTAAAGTAAGCAGAATATTTTATATTTTTTGAATCTTCTCCATTAAAGCAATAATAACAATTTTTACATCAAGTGAGATCTCATCATTGGCAATTTTCACAATTAGTAAAAGTATTACTCTTAATGGGTAAACTTAAAAATAATATATCTGCTTTTTCTTTAAAAGTTTTGAAATCAAATTGATTCTTAATTTTTAAATATTCTTCTTTGCTATATTCTATGTTAAAGATAAAGTATTTTTTTCACACAAGATTTTTTGATCCGATACATTCTTCGCAGTTTTCACAAAAGTTGCAAAGAATAAGTGATTTTGAATTTTTGCAGGAAAAACAATGTTTCATATTATAGCAATTATTTATATAACTACTATCATAAACGAGAGATGATTTATTAAATACATAATAAGAATCCACCACATCTCTTGATTTTGTAAAAACACGATTGGAATAAAGTACATTTTCCCCATCATCAACAATGACACTCATATAACAATCTTTTGAAAAATTACAATCAAAAGTATAATCACAATCTTCATTTGATTGTCCAACTAAATTAATGAGTGGAACTTGTTTGAGTAATGCATCAAATTGGCTAAAAAAACTCTGAGAAAAATCAAAATCACGACCATAATCAAGTCCATCCCATTTATCAGACCACCAAATTTCTTGAGCATAAACTTTGTAAGGCTTATCAGGTGAATAAATGGAAATAATATCTTTCCCACTAAAATCACATTTTCTTTTGTAAAGATTTCTTTCATTTCTCCAAGTTCTTCTTCTTTGTTCTCTACAATGAGGACAAAGAGTAGGAGTTGGAATAAGATATTTTGTTTTTCCATTTCAAAGGGACAAAACTCCCCCTTTTGTTCCCCCTCAATTGAGGGGGATGTCCGAAAAAATTTGTCATTCTGAACTTGTTTCAGAATCATTGGAATGTATTTTTTCATTCTTATAGATTCCTGCTTTCGCAGGAATGACAATATTTTTACTGGGGAATATTGGACTTATTTTTTCATAAAATTCCAAATCTTTATTTGTGATATCAAAGGTTGTAGAGCAATGCTTACAAATTTTTGTTTCTACAATTTTTTCATCTTGAAACATATAAAAAAGATTATTTTTAAGATAAATTTATTTTAAAAATTCTTGTATTTCTTTATTTGTTTTTATTTGAGCAACAGCATACTGAAGATATTTTATTGAGTTTTCATGTTGTTCAAAATCATATGATTCTATGCAATCAAGGGCAACAATGACATTATAATCATATTGATAAGCATCTATGGCCGTTGTACGAACACAAGTCATGGTATTTACTCCTGCGATAATAAGAGTATCGCTTTCAAGTTTTTCAAGAACATATTTGAGATTTGTCTTGAAAAAAGCACTATATCTTTTTTTTATTATTTCAAAATCTTTTTCTGTTCTTACGAGTTCTGGGAGAAAATTACAGCCAAAAGTTCCTTCTATGGTTATTTTTTTTTCATTTCTTTTGTTATAAAGAGGAGCATCACTCAAATCTTCTTTAAATTCTTGTCTTACCCAAATAATTGGAATATTTTTTTTTCTTCCTATTTCTGTCAGCTCATTTATATTTTTTACAATAATATCTTTTTTGTATTTAAGGTATCCTTCTTCAAAAAAATCCTGGAGCATATCAACGATAACTATAGCAACTTTCATAAAAATCTTATATTAAATAATAATTGTTTCATAGAGCTTAGCCTGAGAAACTAGTAAATTAAAAATGTTTTTAATGAAATATATCTTAAGATATTATTTTTTGAAAGCAAGTAAAATTGAATATTTTTTAAAAACTCTTTTTTCTTGATTTATTTTATATCTCAGTAATATTAAGAAAATTTTAGTTTTAAAAGCCATTATAATGACAAAAGAAGAAGTGAAAAAAAAATTAATTGAGGATATTCCTGATCTTGTTTCTTTATATTCTGAGGAAAATTTGGAGTTTACTCCTCAAATTCTTGAAGAATTATTAGCAGAAGAAAAGGAAGATTTCTATAGGAAATTAGAAACAAAAAAAGAAGCAATTTCTTTTGAAACTTTTAACGATTTTTCTTATTTAGATGTATATTTTTCTTTTCTCGAGCACCTTGATAGTGTAAAATCTGGAGAAAAAATAAGAAAAATTATAGAGGATTTTGAGCCAAAATATATTGATTTTTCCAATGAAGTGGCTTATTCTAAAAAATATTATTTTCTCCTCGAATATTGTTTAAAAAATTGTCAGCTTGATACTGAACAAAAAAGAATAATAGAAAAATCGATAGAATATTATCAAAAAAGGTGAATTCATCTTGACGAAGAAAAACAAAAAAGATTAAAAGAAATAAATCAAGAACTTTCCAAAATGCAACAAGATTTTGAACATAATGTCATGGATGATGAATTGGAATTTTCTTATTTTTTTGAGGATGATTCATCACTCGTAGAAATGCCAGAAGATGATAAAAATATTGCTTTGGAAAGAGCAAAAGAAAAAGGAAAAAAGTGATATTTTTTTGATTTATCCTATTCTTCTTATCCGCTTGTGCTTTCCTATTGTAGCGATAGTGAAATAAGAAAATATTTTTATTCTTCCAAAAATTCTATTGCTTCACAAGGAAAATATGATAACAGAGAATTTATTTTAAATATTTTGAGACTGAGAAAAGAAAAAGCAACAATTCTTGATTATGATAATTATGCGGAATACTCTTTTTCGCTCAAGATGGCAGAATCTCCAGAAAAAGTAAAAATTTTGATGGAAGAAATACAAGAAAAATCTTTTCAAAAGTGAAAAAATGAACTCCAAGAAATACAAGAATTTTTTGAATTAGGTACAATAAATCCTTGGGATAGCTCTTATTATTTGAGAAAGTATAAAAAAGAAAAATATGGATTTGAAGTAAAAATATTCAAAAAATATTTTGAATTTGAAGCAGTGCTTTCATGACTCTGGAAAATAATTAAAAAATTATATAATGTGGATATTATTCCAATTTCTTGAGAGAAAAAAGTTACTTATGGTGATGATATAAGAATTTATGAAGTGAAAAAAGAGGGAAAACTTCTTGCTTATTTTATGGGAGATTATTTTTATAGAGAAGGGAAAAGAGGATGAGCTTGGGAAAATTCTCTAAGAGATAAATTTATTTGAGAAAATGAAAATAGTATTCTTTTTATTGCAAATATTTGTTCATTTCAAAAAAATAAGACAGAAAAAACTCTTCTTTCTCTTTCTGATGTTGAGACATTGTTTCATGAATTTTGACATGCTCTTCACGGAATAGTATGAGAAAGTAAATATAGTGATTTAAGTCATTCTTGATTGGAATGGGATTTCATAGAGCTTCCTTCGCAACTTATGGAAAATTGGTGTAGAGAATTTGAAAGTCTCTCAGAATTTGCTTATAATATTGAAACAGGAGAAAAAATAGCAAAAAATATTATTGATTTGATGAAAGAATCTGAAAATTTTTGATCGTGAATTTGGCTTTCAAGACAAACAGAGTTTTCTTTACTTGATTTATTTTTTCATATAGAGGATTTACCAAAAGATCAAGAAAAATTTGCTCAAGAAGTTTTTTCTTTTTATAAAAAATCTTCTCTTTTTTTAAGAGAAGAAAATTATAAACCATATACAAGTTTTAATCATATATTTGCAGGAGCTTATTCTGCTTGATATTATAGTTATATGCGGGCAGAAATAATAGAAGCTCAAGTTTTTTCAGAATTCAGAAAATATGGAATGTTTGATAAAAAAGTTGCGAAAAATTATTTTGATACAATTCTTTCTCAAGGAAGAAGAAAAGATGCAAAAGATTTATTCTATGATTGTGTTGGTAGTGATATAGATATTGGATTTTTCTTGAAAAAATATGACTTAAATTAAAAAGAAGCTCTCAAAAAATTCAATTTTCTTTTTCAGAAAAATTTACTCCTTACTTATATACTCGTAATCTAATATTGCAATCCAGATTATGGAACTTTCTCGAATTTTCTGGAGATTTCTAAAAAGACTTCACACAATCTTCACACCAAAAAAGTTTACTTTTATTTTTAAAGGCTATAATACAATTATCTCTTTGTTTATTTCATTTTACTCATATTAAAAGAGAAAATTTATTTTCTAATTTTTACTAGTTATGAAAAAAAATAGGCTTTTCCTTTTTGTCTTTCTTTCTTTTCTTCTTATTTCTCCAAGTTTTTGAGCGACAGAAGATACTCAGATACTTGATCAACTTGATCAAAATACTTCAACAACAAGTGACCCAAAATTTGAGCTGAAGAAGTTTGAGAGTTGTTCAAATGTAGAAGATGTTATGTGAAAATTTCTTAAAGAATATTATAAAAATACACCAATGGTGAGCCCAATTCTTTATGGTAGTGTTGGTGTTAATTCAGAGATGGCACTTGACAAAGCTGTTTCAAGCGATGCTTCGACGAATGCGAGTTGATTATGAGGAGGAGGAGCAGAAACTCCTGATTTTTCTCAAACAAATATTCAGGTAGCTGGAGTTGATGAGGCAGATATAGTAAAAACAGATGGAAAATATATTTATTTTTTTTCTGATTCTTACAATAGTGTTGACTCAAAAAATGAAAAATATGTATATATTGCAAAAGCATATCCTTCTACTGAACTAGAAGTTGTAAATAAAATAAAAATTCCAGAAACATTTTATAATGGGGAAATTTTTGTAAGTGATGGAAAACTTACTGTTGTTGCTACTGGGTATGTTCAGTATGACTATTCTTATTATTGGATAAACAGAAATACAAAAACCTATGTTATTGTTTATAATACTTCTGATATAGAAAATCTTAAATTAGAAAAAATTTATTCCGTTGATGGAGATTATACAAAATCAAGAAGAATAGGTGATTATCTCTATGTAATAAGTAATAATTATATTAATTTTCCTTATTATGCTTATGGTCAAGGTGGAGTTATGCCCGAGTTTGATTTAAGTAAAAGTCTTCCAAAAGATCTTGATATAACAAAAACAAGTGTTGTAGATGATCAAAATCTTACTATCAAAGGACAAAAATTTCCCTATAAAGTGAAAACAGGAAATGTTGTAAATTGTAATGAGATAGAATATATTCTTCCAAATGCCGATACTATGAAAAAATATTCTTTTTCTCCAACTTATAATATTGTCTCTATTATTAATCTAAAAGATACAGCACAAGAAGTGAAAAATCAGGTAATTTTCTGAAATACTTCGGAAATTTATATGAGTTTGGATAATTTGTATCTTACGAGTAATATTTACACTCCATCAAAATATAGTTGTCCAGCTTGAGCTTATTGTATTATGCCTTGGTTTCCAGCTTGAGAAAATACTCTTATCCATAAGTTAAATGTAAAAAATAATACTATAAGTTACCAACAAACAACAATGCTTCCTTGAAGTCCTCTTAATCAGTATAGTATGGATGAATATAATGGAAATTTCAGAATTATTACCTCTCAGTGGTCTCCAGATAGGCAAACAAATCTTTTTATTCTTGATAAAAATTTAAAAAAACTTTCTTCTTTGGAATGAATTGGAAAATGAGAAAATTTTCAAGCTTCAAGATATATTTGAGATAAACTTTTTCTTGTGACTTTTCAACAAGTAGATCCACTTTTTGTTATTGATTTAAAAAATGTATTGTCTCCAAAAATTATAGGAGAATTAAAAATCCCTTGATATTCTACTTACCTTCATCCCTATGATGAAAATCATCTTATTGGTCTTGGTTATGATACAACAGTGAGTCAATGGGGTGGAACAGTTAATGGCGGATTAAAAATAGATCTTTATGAAATAAATTATGATAAAAAAGCAAGCTCTTCAGGTTCTGTAAATGATTGTACAAAGTCTAGTTTTGATTCTTGTCCAAGCACTTGTGTAAAAAATGAATGTGCATCAGCTTGTCCTGTTTGAGCTGAAATATGTACAATGCAATGTGTACAAAAATGTGAAAATCCAACAACAACTCCATCGGATTATATAGATGTAAAACAATTACAATCACTTGTTTTATGAGATTCTTGAAGTTATAGTGAGGCTCTCAATAATCCAAGAATGTTTATATGGGATTCTGTTAAAAAATTACTTCTTCTTCCAGCACAACTTTACTATAATTATCCTGAAAGTACTTATAAGAGAAAAGATTTTTTCCAAGGTCTTGTTGCAATTAATATAGAAAAGACTGGTATAAAAGAGAAAGCAAGAATAACCCATATTGATACCACTGGTCTTGAACAAAAAAGGATAGATGAATGTAAGCAATATACTGCACCAAAAAATGAAGATACTACAACTTGTAGGGAACTTCTTGATGGAACGACTTATTGTCCACCAAAAGAAACATATTATGTTCCAGAATATTGCTATAAAGATAGTACTATCGGATCTTATCTTGCAAATCAATCTTGGAATTTTGGTCAATATTTTGTAAAAAGAGCATTATATATAGGAAATAATATTTATAGTATTTCTGATAAAAAAATCCAAACAACTGATGCTAGTAGCTTTGTAGCAAAAGAAAGTTTAGACTTGAAATAAAAAAGTTATTCCTAATAAAAAAAGTATTTATTAACTAATAAATACTTTTTTTGATATTGTAATTAATATATATTATTGTTATATATTTTTTGAGAAATACAAAAACATTATTATTTTTTTTCTTCTGGTGGTATTACTTTTGTAACTATTCCATCAGTAGCACCACTGACAAATGCTTTTTCAGAAATTCCTCCATCTGTTGTTCTTTCCGTAGGGTCTAAAACTTCTCCAATTCCTAGTTTATATGGACTTATTTCTGTTATTTCCTCTCTTGGATTTCTTCCATTATTTGGTTGAAAAACACCATTACCATCCCGATCTTTAAAATTAGTTACTTGAATTAAGTGAAGGTTATCACCTACTTTAAAGGCTCAATGAGGACCTTCAGTTGTAATACTAGTAATTTCCCCCGCTTTTGTTTTTATTTGTACCACTAATGTATCGGTTTCTTTTTGTTTTTCTCAACAACCTGTAAGTCATACTGCTAGTAATCAAGTAAGAATAATTTCTTTAAAACTTTTCATAATTATAATATATTTAAAGGTAAAGTAAATATATTATACTTTATTATTTTAAATAAGTCAAATAAAAATTATTTTTCTCCTCTTATCTTTGTCTCATATCATTTTTCTGTATCTTTTGTCTTGTCTGAAAATATAACAATATTTTTTATTCCAAGAAGTTCTGCATCTCCCATTTTTTGTCAGAATCCTACTTTTTTTCCCATTCTATCATCAAGAATAACTTTTTTTCATTCACTTTCTAATTTTTTTCCAAGTCAAAGAGCCTTTTCTAAATTATTTTCTCCCAAGACAACGATATAATAATCCGCAGGAGCGATATTTTCTGGCCAAGCAATTCCTTTTTCATCCATACAATATTCGGCTATTACTCCCATAAGTCTCGATACTCCTATACCATAACAACCCATAAGAGGAATTTTTTCTTGATTATTTTCATCAAGATATCTCACTCAGAGGACATCAGAAAATTTTGTTTCCAGTGGAAATATATTTCCTACTTCACTCGCTTTAAAAACCTCATAAATTTCACCAGTTTTTGGATTTTTATCTCACTTTTTTGCTTCTTTGAAATCATAAAATTTTTCAGGAACTGGTACATCTTTTCAAAAATTTACATTGATACTGTGATACCCAGTTTTATTGGTTCCTGTTTCAAAATTTGTCAGTCAAGTAATTGAATCATCTATGTATAATTCAATTCAAACTGGTAAATTAATTATTCCAGCATACCCTATTTCTGCTCAAGTGATTTCCCTTACTTTTTCTTCAGAAGCCAAACTGATAGATTTACATCCAATAATTTTTTGTAATTTCAAAGTATTAATATCATAATCACCTCTTACAGAAGCAACAATAAATTTCTCATCGTTCGTTTCAAAAAGCATTGTTTTTGTTGATTTATGAGCAGGAACTCAGAGAGTTTTTGCAAGAGCTTCAACTCCTATAATTCAAGGAGCATACATATCTTGTCTTTCAAGCAATTTTTCATCGCTTATGTTTAGCACAGGTATCATACTCGGAGTCACTTCTTTATTGAAACATTCTTTTGACATATTATCCAGAAAAAGAAAATCTTCTCCTATGGCAAGTTTTACTTGAAACTCATGAGAATATTTATCGGTAAAAGTTCCTCCATCAGCTTGAGCAATGTAAGTATCAGAAGCCAGCCCCAGTCTTTCAAATATTTTTAAATATACTTTTTTCATTCCTTCATAATATTCTTTAAATTCTTCATCAGAACTATGAAAACTATAAGCATCTTTCATAATAAATTCTCTTCCTCTTAGAAGTCAAGATTTTGCTCTTTTTTCATTTCTAAATTTATTTTGTATCTGATAAGCACAGACAGGTAAATCTTTATAGGATTGAATAAATTCTCATAACAAAGGAGTGATAATTTCTTCATGAGTTGAATTGAGTCAATATTCTTTATCATTTGTTACAGGAATATGAAAAAAAACATCTATAGTATCCCATCTTCCAGTTTTTTCCCAAATATCTTTTGGCGAAAGAGATGGCATAAGAGTTTCAAAACAAGCATAATTATTCATTTCTTCTCTGACTATATTTTCTATATTTTTTAGCACTTGAAGTCAAAGAGTGGTATAAGTATACACTCAAGCCATAACTTGTCGTATCATTCCAGATTGGAGAAGAAGTCCAGTGGAGATATTATCACTTCCATTTGGAGTTGATTTCATTGTTTTAAAAGGGAATTTAGAAAGTTGTATCATAAAAACTATTTTTTTAATAAATAAAAACTATCTTCTCAAAAAAATCTTTAATTTCTTCTCTCAAGTAAAAAGAAATTAAAGATTTTGATTATACAAAAAACTCTTCTTTTTTTAAGACTTGAGAAATAAAAAGCTTTGAGGGGGGAATTTTTTTATTTCTTTTAGCATAATTTTTTGTAATTTTTTAACTGTATGCTTACTATATTCTTTTTTTTAGAAACTGCAAATTAAGAATTTTGTTTTTTATAAAAAGTATTGACTTTTATTTTAAATAAATAATAATAAATATTATTATTTAACTTTTATATTTAATATGAATCCTAATCAAAAAATTATTACTATTCCATGAAAAGATTTTTCTTACCCTATTAAATACTTAGAGGCAAATTGATGACATGTTAAAAAAATTATTGATATATTATGATTTTCAAAAAGGAGAATAGCTCTAATTACAGATAGTAATGTAAAAGAATTAAAAATAACTTGAGCATTAATAGAATGACTTTGATTACAAGATAATCAAATATTTGTATTTTCTGCTGGAGAACCATCAAAAAATCGTGATACTTATAATTCTCTTCAAGATTGATTACTTGAAAAAAAATATTGAAGAGATAGTTTAGTCATTGCTCTTTGATGATGAGTTGTATGAGATATGGCTTGATATGTTGCTGATACACATAATAGGTGAGTTCCATTAATACAAATACCTACAACTGTTTTATCTCAGGCTGATTCTTCTATCTGATGAAAAGTTGGAATTGATGTTTGAAATTTAAAAAATGCAATATGAGCATTTAAACAACCAAATGCTGTTATAGTTGATGTTTGATGGCTAAATACTTTAGATAATGAACACTATAGAAATGGTATGGCGGAAACAGTAAAACATTGAGTATTAGGAGATAAAGGCTTTTTTGATTGGTTGGTTGATAATGTTTCAGATATAGCAACAAGGAATTTAAATAATGAAAGAGAAACATATATTGCTCAAAAAAACTGTAAAATAAAATGAAATGTTGTTATGCAAGATCCTGAAGAACAATGAAGAAGAAAAACTTTAAATTATTGACATACCGTATGACATGCCGTTGAGTCGGCATCAAATTATACTCTTCCTCACTGATATTGTGTTGCAATCTGAATGCAAGTTGCAGGAAGAGTAGCTACTTTACTAAAAACCGGATTTACTAATTGTGATTTAGATAATCAGGAAAAATTACTAAAGAAATTATGACTTCCTACTACTATACCAGAATGACAAAATATTAAAGAATTAATTCAAATAATGATATGAGATAAGAAAAATATTAGGTGAGAAATAAGATTTACACTACCAAAATATATCTGAGAAATGTCTGATTTTTGATGAGAATGGGTGACTCCTGTAGATAAAGAAGTTATAGTGGAAGCTATGCAATAATATCTAATTTTATATAATTATTTTTCCACTTTGAGAGAAATATTTTCTTCTTTTTTCTTTATTTCTTTTGCTTTTATAAACATTCATTTTATTTTTCAAAAAAGATTTATAATAATTTTTCAGATATCAAAAAAGAAAGCAAGTTTGTAGTTTTCTTTTGTTTCTAAAAAAGCAATTCCATAAAAAAGAGGAAAAATAAGCAGTAATTGGTACAAATTATATGTTCAAAAAATTATCCAAGAAAGAAGAATTACAAGAGAAATTCATAAAGCATTTATTATATGAAAATATTTTTTTGTGTGTAATTTTCCTAAAAGTAGGAGATTAAAAACAGGAAAATATATTAATTTTTCATTAAAAGGAAATTTTTTTAAATCTTGAAGTAAATTGATTTCTTTTTCTTCTTCAATCTTTCTTTTTTCTTCTTTTTCATTTCTGAGACTTTCAAAATCTTTAAATTTTTCTTTTGAAAAATAGATTTTTATATAAAGAATTCAATCTTTTAAAAAATTATAAATTTTTGTCGGAGACCAAATTTTTGCCATATTAATATGAATAATTTCATCTTGTGTAAATATCATCATCGCAGAAAATACGATAAATATGATGTAAATGAGGAAAAAAATATTTGCCACTTCTCTATTTCATAAAACATAAACGAGCAAAATAATAAAACTTATCAGCAGATTAAATTTATTTATATTTTCGATCAAAATATCTTTGTAGTTTTTTCCGTATGTAATTATTCCAATAAGTGGAATAGCCGAAAGAATAAGAGTTATTTTACTTTCTTCATCAATATTTTCTTTTTTATCAATGGAAATTATTTTTTCACTTCCTCCAATTTTTAAAATATCAGAAATACTTAAAGTTTCTCATTTATGAGCTTTTTGAAATCAAAATAAAAGTAATCAAAAAAGTAGTAAAAAAATAGTACTTGCGACAATATTTTCAAGATTATAATTAAAAAAAGAAAGGCTTCATAAAAAGGAAAAATGAATAAATAAAACATAATTGAGAAGAAAAAGAAGATGAATAAAATTTGCTGTTTTTACATGACTTCTTACAAAAGGATGATTGATATTTTTATCTTGAGAAAAAAGAAAAGCGAGATTTGCAAGAGGCATAAAATAACTTGATTTCGCATTAGCAAGTACTTTTTCATTGATTTCTTCGATATATTTCATATTTAATATTTATTTTAAAGTAATTATAGGTATTATATCGTATATTTAATTTTTAAACAAATTTTAAGCGATGAAAATAAAAGAGGTAAATTTTTATAAATCAGTTGATACTCTTGATGAAAAAGTTTTTTTTGATGAAAAAAAGGAAATAGTCTTTATTGGAAGATCAAATGTCGGAAAATCAAGCTTGATGAACACAATCTTTAATACAAAAGATTTAGTGCATACCAGTTCAAAACCAGGAAAAACAAGGAGGGCGAATATTTTTCTCGTGAATAATAAATATTATTTTACGGATTTGCCATGATATGGTTTTGCAAAAATGGGAAAAGAAAAAATGGAAAAAATGGATGGATTGATTAGTTGGTATTTGGAAGAAAGAAAAAATTTTATTAAGCAAGTTGTTTTGATTGTTGATACAAAAATAGGACCACAAGATTCAGATCTTGCAATGTACAAATTTTTAGAAGAAATGAAAATTCCGAAGTGTATTATCTTGAGTAAGGTTGATAGACTTTCAAACAATGAAATAAAAAAATCCCTTGACCATAGCCAAGAAATCTTTTTTGGGCAAAGAATAATTCCCATTTCCACTTTCAAAAATATTTGAATAAAAGAGCTTTTGTTGTTGCTTGGAGAGAGTTTGAAAGGGTAGAAGAGGAAAAAAATTATATTTTCAAAGGCATAATAATATGTCTAAAAGTTCCTTTTTCTTTTTTTCCTTCGTCAAGCGGAGTGATGAGAACAGGAGCAAGTGGATTTTCAAAACTTATACTGATATGAGTCGTATCGATAACTCCAAGAACTTCAAGAAAATAAGTTGAGTTGATTCCGATTATATTATTTTCGCCATCTATATTTCATTTTAATTTTACTTCTCCCTCTCCGATTTGAGTTTCAGATGTTTCAAGAAATATTCCATCTTCCGCACTAAAACTCATCTTTATAGAATAATTATTTTCACGACTGATAAGATTTATTTTTTTGAGAGCTTGAATAAGATCATATTTATTTATTTCTGCTTTTGTAGTAAAAGTGTTCGGAAAAAATCCATGATAATCAGGAAATTTCCCATTAAGAAGTCTTGAATACACTTTTACATTTCAAAAGAAAAATCCGATTTGATTTTCGCCAGAAACGATATTTATTTCATCATCATCTTTTATAATACTTTTTACTTCAAAAGCGGTTTTACTTGGTAATATTTGAGAGAAACTATTTTCAGTTTTTTTCGGAAGTTTGCTTTTGTATTCAGAAAGTCTAAAACTATCTGTTGAAGCGAAAATCGCATCATCATCTTTTATTTGTACAAAAATTCCTGCAAGAGTTGGTCTGATATTTCCTTCTGCCGATGAAAAAAGAGTTTTTTCAATCGATTTTTTCAAAATTCCTCCATTGATGTGCATATTTATTTCTTCTTTTATTTTTGGAATCAGAGGAAAATCTTCAGCATTTTTTCCTTTAATCTTTGTTTTTCCCGAGTTTGTCTTTATTTGAAGGCTTTCGTGAGCCATAAGTTCTATTTCTATTTCATCTTCTTCTATCAAATTTATATAGCTTAAAAAAAGTCTACTTGGAACTGAAAAACTTCCTTCTGTATCGATCTTTATTCCTTCAGTGATTATGTATTCTATTGCCATTTCAAGATTATTTGAAACAAGAAGAATACTTGAAAAATTTACTTTTATAAGAATATTTTCAAGTATCGGAGTCGTAGTCACTCAAGCAGTTGCATGACTTACAGTATCAAGCCCTTCTTTGAGGGATTTTTTGTTTATAGTAAATTTCATAAATAAATTTTGTAAAAAGAAATAATATTTTTTTTATTATCTTACTTTTTTTTGTTTAATCAAATTTAGTCTTTTCTTTTCTGTTAAAAACTATTTTTTAAGGGACTATTGGAAAAGTCAAAAAGAGTAATTTTTGATAAAGAAGACCGTATTTTTTGAATAACTTCATAAAAAATATAATAATTATAATTTTTTTAAAAGGATTTCGTCTTTTAAATGATCCTGAAACAAGTTCAGGATGACAAAAACTTAAAATATATCCATAAATTAAGTTATTATTAATCTTTAATAAAAAGATTTTTTAATATAAACGAAAGAAAGCAAAAATTTAAAACAAACTACAAATAGAAAAAAATCGTCATTTTGAACTTGTTTCAGAATCATAAATGGGATTTTTCCTTTTTGACTATCCTTATTCCGATATCTGAACAGGATGACAAAAACTCAGTTTTTCAAATTTTCCTCTAATCAAAAATAACCACCAAATTTCTATTTCTCATTATTTCTTCTTTGATATTTTCGAGAAACAATCTAATATTTTCTCATTTTATGATGATTTGATAATGAAACTGATTGTGTTTTTTTCTTGGTTCTGGCGAGAGAATAATATCATAATTTTCTCATTTATTACAGAGATCCAATTTATTTTTAATTCTTTTTATGAAAATAAAAGACTTTTCTTTGTTTGTATCTCTATACTCCAGTCGTGCAAAGTCATAAAAAGGCGGATAATGAAAAAGTTTTCTTTCTTTGAGAGTTGCTTGAAAAAAATCATTGTAATTTTTTTCACAAATAGTTTTGATAATTTCATTTTCTGGAATAAAAGTTTGTATCAATATTTCTGTCTCAAAGCCAAGTCGTCCTCATCTTCCGATAAGTTGCTTGATATTTTGATAGACTCGTTCTTCCTGTTTGTAGTGAGAAATAGAAAGTTCTTGTTCCAGAAGTATCACACTTATCAGCCCAACTTCTTTGAGATCAAAACCGGTACTTATCATCTTTGTTCCGATGACAATATCCGCTTTTTCTATATTTTTGAGAGCATCTTTTTTTTTGCCGACATTTTTTATACTATCAAAATCAAAGCGAAAAATACTCGCTTGAGGAAAAATTTTTTTTATATCTCGTTCGACTTGTTCTGTTCCTATTCAAACGGTTTCAAGATTGGTAGAATGACAAAAAGGACATTTTAAAAAAATATCACGATTAAATCCACAAATATGACAGAGCATACTGGGCGGATTTTTGTGAATACTGAGAGAAATATCGCAATCAGGACATTTGAAATTTTTTTGGCAATCTTTGCAGACAAGCGAGCTATATTCTCATCTTCTGTTAATATAGAGAATTACTTTGTTTTTTTTCTTGATATTTTCCTCTATTTTTTTCAGGAGAGTATTGGAAAGAAATCTATTTATTTTGCTTCCATCTTGGCTAAGATTTATAATATAGTACATAAAAAGAAGAAAAAAATATTTTGATTATACTAGTTATTTTTTCTTTTTTCTCAAATTTTAAAAAAATTGTGAACCAACTAATCCCGGGGTTGGAAAATTTTTAACCCCGGGATTTGGTCTCTTTTTTGGAGACCGGTCTTAGAAAAAAAAATATCCACTTTTATAATTTTAAGTTTTTTGCAAAATTTTTTCTTATATGCTATTATTTTATGGTATGTTCTTATTTATAAAATTTATGAAAATGAAAAGTCAAAAACAAAAAAAATGATTTACTTTTGTAGAGCTTATTATAGCTTCAGTTTTTCTTGTTATTCTTATAGGATTGTGATTTTATACTTATTCAAAAAATATAAATACATCAAGAGATGTAAAGAGAAAAACTGCTATTTCAAATATAAAATCAGATTTACAAATAATAAAAAAAGATAAATGAGCTTATCCTCGTCCATGAGATTCTTTTATGATTCAAAATGGAAGTGAACTTGTTGCTTTTCAATGAAAATTAAACGAAAAAGTTGCTATTGCACTTTCTTTGGATCCAAGCCTCAAAATTCCTTATCTTTATTCTATAACAAGGAGTAAACAAGAATTTCAAATAGCAACAACTCTTGAAAATGGATCAAAACCATTAGCATTTGTTGATGGAAATTATACTCCAATTGCAAAATATATTCTTCCAAGTCTTCTCATTGCTTATGAAGGAAGTGGAAGTGTAGATATAAGTGTAAATCCATATAAAAATATGTTTATTTTAAATGAAATAGGATATAATCTTCCATATAGTTTTGAAAATTCTAAACCATTGAGTTCCTCTTGAGTTCTTCTTAGCTCTCTTCTTAATAATCCAAATACAAAACTTTGGCAAAATACTGATTATAAAAGTTGTAAAGAAATATGTAGAGCATGAAAAGCAATAGGTGATGGAATCTATAAAATAATAACTTCTACTTGAGCGAGAATAGATACAGAATGTGCTTTTTCAGATAATTGTGATGTAGTTGAATTTTCTGCATGATATGGCTGTAATTTGATACCAAATTATTCTCATGCGACTTTTGTAGAGGGAAATCCTAGAATGAGAAATCAATCTTGGCAAAACACACATCCATCAAATCCTTGTTATTTTACATGTGAAACAAACTATACTTGGAATAATCTCATAAGTAGTTGTGTTGCAAATACTAAAAATTTTATTTGTAGTGAAAAACCAATAAATACAGTATGGAATACAGTAAATTCTTATACACAAACTTGGAATGGAACTGTTTGGAGTCCATTAGATAGTGCTACAATATATAGTACCACAGCAAGTATTGAAAGTTGTCATTATATCTGTGATACTGGTTATAGTTGGGATAATGGATTAGCTACCTGTTCACAAAATAGTTGTATAATTCCTAATCCTATAAATGCTATTCTTACTCCTTGAATTCCAACAATACTCAATCAATCTTGGCAAAATACAGATAATACAAAAGCTTGTTATCTACAATGTAATGCTGGTTATGTTTGGAATTGAACAACTTGTTTTCTGCCACCAGTATCATGAGCCTGTACCTCACTTCCATCAAATGCTTTGTATTATAATACTAGTATAAGTTATAGTCTTTCAAATGCTCCTGCTTGAACGACACTTGATGCTTCTATCGCTTGATATTCAGTAAGTCCTCCTATAAATACTTGTAAATTTAAATGTAATACCTGATATAAGTGGAATGGAAATGCTTGTGCCTTAGCATGACAATTTACATCTACATGGAAAACAGATAATATAAGCACCTGATCATCATGAGCAAATCAAATCAGTCTTCCTCTTGTAGTAAATGGAACATATAACTTTGTTGTTAATTGGTGAGATGGAACAACAAATACGATTACTTCATGGAATCAAGCAGAAAAAATCCATACTTATGCAACTGCTTGAACTTATACACTCAGTATTACTGGAACTATAAAAGGTTTTGCTTTCAATAATACATTAGATAGACTTAAGCTTCTTACTATTAGTTCTTGGTGACCACTTACTCTCGGAAATAATTGAGCTTATTTCTACTGAGCATCAAATCTCACGATCACAGCTACCGATATACTAGATATGACTGGGACAACAACTATGGCATATATGTTTCAGTGAGCAAGTTCTCTTACGACTGTTCCAAATATGAATTCTTGGAATACAGGAATGGTTACTAATATGAGTTATATGCTTTATTGAGCAAGTGCCTTTAATCAAGATATAAGTTCTTGGGATACGAGTAAGGTTACAAATATGGGTGCCATGTTTCAAAATTCATCATCATTTAATCAACCTATAGGAACATGGGATACGAGTAAGGTTACAATTATGAGTAATATGTTTAGGAATTCATCATCATTTAATCAACCAATAGGGACATGGAATACAAGTAAGGTTACAAATATGAGTTATATGCTTTATTGAGCAAGTGCCTTTAATCAAGATATAAGTTCTTGGGATACGAGTAAGGTTACAAATATGGGTGCCATGTTTAGGAATTCATCATCATTTAATCAACCAATAGGGACATGGAATACAAGTAAGGTTACAAATATGAGTTATATGCTTTATTGAGCAACAGCCTTTAATCAGGATATAAGTTCATGGAATACAGGAATGGTTACAAATATGAGTTATATGTTTTATTGAGCAACAGCCTTTAATAAAGATATAAGTTCATGGAATACAGGAATGGTTACTAATATGGCATCTATGTTTTGTTGAGCAAAAGCCTTTAATCAACCTATAGGAACATGGGATACAGGAATGGTTACTAATATGGGATCTATGTTTTATTGAGCAACAGCCTTTAATCAGCCAATAGGGATATGGAATACAGGAATGGTTACAAACATGAGTTATATGTTTGCTTGATTAAATACATCATTTAACCAACCTATAGGAAACTGGGATACGAGTAAAGTTACAGATATGGGTGCCATGTTTCAGAATTCATTATCATTTAATCAACCTATAGGAAACTGGGATACAGGAATGGTTACTAATATGGCATCTATGTTTAGCCAATCCAAAGCCTTTAATCAGCCAATAGGAACATGGGATACAGGAATGGTTACTAATATGGTATCTATGTTTTATTGAGCAACAGCCTTTAATCAGGATATAAGTTCATGGAATACAGGAATGGTTACTAATATGGGATCTATGTTTTGTTGAGCAAAAGCCTTTAATCAGCCAATAGGGATATGGAATACAGGAATGGTTACAAACATGAGTTATATGTTTTATTGAGCAAGTGCATTTAATAAGGATATAAGTTCATGGAATACAAGTAAGGTTACAAACATGAGTTATATGTTTGCTTGATTAAATACATCATTTAACCAACCTATAGGAAACTGGAATACGAGTAAGGTTACAGATATGAGTTATATGTTTCAGAATTCATTATCATTTAATCAACCAATAGGGACATGGAATACAGGAATAGTTACTAATATGGTATCTATGTTTTATTGAGCAACAGCCTTTAATCAGGATATAAGTTCATGGAATACAGGAATGGTTACTAATATG
>Ga0172368_10003573_pt1 | contig 18725 bp, 12 predicted proteins | sample Lak11m_FD_114540 | JGI IMG/M metagenome (GOLD analysis project Ga0172368, IMG submission 114540) | Freshwater microbial communities from Kabuno Bay, South-Kivu, Congo - kab_022012_11m | ecosystem: Environmental > Aquatic > Freshwater > Lake | place: Democratic Republic of the Congo: South-Kivu...
CTCATCTTGAATATATTTACAATTTTATGTTTTCCTGTATTTATTATTTCATCCGCACCTAATACACCAGCCGAAATAAAAATTTTTTTTATAAATGTAATGTCATTCAAACCCATCAAAGTTTGATTATTATTAAACAGGAAAAATGATTTTAGTGGTTTAGTTAAGAAAGTTTTGCTGGATAATAATTGACTTGTTCGAATATCCCAAGTTTTTACCGTAGAATTTTGGCAAGTAGAGCTTGAAGTCCCTTCATCACATCCAGATGTAATAATAAAATCTCCATAATTCGATAAATCAAAGGTCGAGAGATAACTACCGGTCTTAATTATTTTGATGATCTCGGTGAACGCTGAATTTACCTCTATAATAGTTCCATCAAATAGCCCACAAATATATGAGTCATTATTTTCATTGAACTTTATCATCGTTATTGGGCATTTTGCATCAAAAGAATTAATTAACTTACCTGTACTGATATTCCACTTTTTAATCAAATTATCATACCCACCAGTGATAACTTCTGTACCATCAATATTAAATAACAATGTTGTTGTTAATTTATTATTAACCGTGATTTTATTGATAAGTTTTTTTTGAACTATATCATATACACATATATAATTATCTCTACCTCCACAAGCGAGTAACTTCCCATTATTACTTAATGCTAAAGAAATAATATCACTTCCCATTTCTGAAAATGTTTTGAGATATTCCCTTGTAGAGAGTTCCCAGAATTGAATTTCATTTTTGTTGGTTACCAGGATTAATATATCTTGCTCTTCTGCGAGGATCGCAGTAGAGACGGGTACTTTTACATCCCAAAAAATATCTGATGTGTTTTGAGACTTAGTAATATTTCCAGCGAATAAGATAATAAAACAAATAAATTTTATAATATATTTCATATTTTCCCTATCAATAATCTTAAATTGTTGATTTCACTACATTATCTTGAAAGTAACTCCGATTCCTTCCCATAAATAACTGCCTTCTGCGGACTCTGAAATTCTCTATTTGAATAATAAGGCAATCCATTATTTTCGTCATTAATATAATTTTCTAATTCAGAAACACTTATTGAACCGTCTTTGTTTATATCTGCATTACCTTGAATTCCCTTAAGGAAGAAATATGTAAACATTGAGTGTTTTTTCTCCGGATACCAGTTGGATACCTGGTCTGGACCAGATGATAAAAACATTACACTTTTATCGTCTAGGTTCATTTCATTTTCCATCGTAACATATATTGGACTTGCATCTTTAATCAGCATATTGCCATCGCCGCTTTGTCCGGAGAAACAAGCATCAATTACAACAATCTTTTTCTGAGCGTTTAGCTTTAATATATCATTATAAAATTCGTTCATATTATAAGCGTTTATATCGCTAACATAATTTGGATCGCAGTCATAAGGAACAAAATAGGCATTGCGTGTTTTTGTACTCGGTGCGCCGTGACCGGTAAAGTAAATAAATAATTCGCTGCTGCCATCCTGTTTAAGATAGGTTGGTATAACATTTTTAATGTAATTCTTAATTGTTCCTGATGTCATCAGTTCATCTTCATTTTTCGGCAGAATGTTTTTAGTATCATATCCAAAAGTTTTTTCCAGGTACTGACGAATCAATGAAGCATCTCGTTTTGCAAAAGTTACTTTTGGAACATTTGAATTTTGATACTCTGAAACACCAACAACCAGAGCAACTGTATTTTCTTTTTTATTAGTTGTTAGTGGTATGTTTTTTTCTATTTCACTGCTAATTAAGGCAACATTTTGAATATTAATTTTCTTTTCTTCTCCCTTTATAACCAATTCTTGTATCGAGGATAGCTGTTTATTTATAGGAAGTGTAAGTGGAAGATTTACTTCTGTGTTTTCCTCTTTAATCAAGAAGTTAATCTGTATTTCATCAGCAACAAGATTATTTGGGACAATGGAAATATCTAAATCAACAAACCCGCCGGGTTCAATTGAGTCAAAAAATTGAGATACCTTACTATCCGGAGTAGAAAACACATATAGTGGTAGCTCAATCATAGAATTTACTTTTTGTGCTCTACCCTGGCCAATATTTTGCAAACGGATTTTAATATTTGCTATTTCACCAGCACGGATAATATTATCGCCTCTATTACTTGTTATCCCATAATCTGCTATTTTTATTTCTGGTAGAAGAAGTGGAGTTGATTCAAAAGTAATTTTACTGTCGGGTGGATTAAATCCATTGCTTTCTATACCCCTTATAATAAAAGTATTATTTCTTCTTTGAATATTTTTCCCAGCACGTATATTAATGTCCTTGATCTTTTCTTTGCCAGGACTAATATCCCCGACAACAACTGATTTTGGATAGGTTATTTTTTTTTCATCATTTTGATAATTAATCTCAAATATTAATCCAAAAGCAGTACCCTTTCCGTTATTAGTTACTTTTAATATTATATTACCTTCCTCATTACCATCCAGAAAATTATTTCCATTTACATCTGAAAATGAAAGTGAAACAGAAAGATTTGGAGGTAATATAGATTTCTGATTTGTTTTTATAACATTGTTGTTAGTTAATGATGATTTGGGAATTTCTTGTGAAAGAGTTGATAGTCTATATGGGAAAACAATAACAGCCGTTTGATCACTCTGAACCTGATTGGCATTTAATGGTTCAAATTTCCACTGCCACAATGAATTGATAGCTGCATTTTCTAATCGTGTATCGGCTTTAGTTAAAATGAAAATCGAACCAACAGTTCCATCCGGCCTGATCGTAAACTTTAATCTGATATCAATTTCTTTTTTAACGCTTTCTGGATAAGTTGGAATCACATAACTGTAAATTTTCCTTAAACCCAATCCTCCACCCTCAAAATGGAAACCAAAATCTTCTGTCTCCTGATCTTGGGCATAAAATACATTCGCAAATAGCAGTAAAAATAACATAACTTTCATAAAATAATCCTTAGATGAATCTATAATTTCCTAATCTCAAACTGTTTAAAAGCTTCCGCTCTCTCGTCAATAGGTATTTGAATCAGCCAATTCATAATATCTGTAATTGCAGCTCTATATGTTGGTATAACACTCAATCCATCTCTAGAAAAATTACCAGATACAAAGTCCAACTTATCTTTTAATGCTATTACATACAACGCTTCAGTTTGTGAAGGTTTATTGGGTGATAAGCCAACAGTGAAATTCATTCCCATTGATTTAATTTTCTTCTCAAATTCTTGTTCTGTATTGTTGACTCTATATTCATTGTCTTTTAGATATGCATTTGGCATTATCAATTGCACTGAATCGTTCGAAAGAATATTGAATAAGTAAATATAGCAGTCTTTTGTAGCTTCAATCTTAAACTCAAGTTTGTCATTCTTATTTTGGCTGCCTCTATCAAAATAGACATCCCGTTGCATACGTATGTTCACAATAAATCCTGGGTCAGCTTCACCCTTTTCTTCAACTACATTGGCTCTCAGTTTAACATAATAAAACGGTAAGTTGTTTTCTATTCTGGTTTCAAATTCATATTCTTCCTCAATAATTTTTCCGGTAGTAGTACTTCTGCCTAACCGTGAGAAAATATCAAAGTATTCGCTTTGTCTATCCCCGACTTGAGACTCTGAAACATTTCTGAAAGTCTCTTCACTAACTCTTACGCCGACAACTTTTTTTATTGCTTCTCCTCTTGCGATATCCAAAGCTTTTTTCTGGCCCTCCTCAGGAGTAACATTAAACCCACTGTATTTACCTATTGTCTCTACCCAAGTACCTGTTTGAGCAAAGCAAAAGTTAAATGTTAATGTAAAAATTAATAATAGCAAATTACTTTTCATTTAATGCCTGTATAATTATTTAATAACTGATTAATATTTTATTTTTATCCTCACCAATAAATTGAGGTGTCTGTTCTCTATTATTTAATCTTCTTGCCATATAAGGTACATTATCCATAATATAATCTTGTAATTCACCAAAAGTTACTTCATTGTCCTTATTCTTATTAGCATCTCCTTTTATTCCCTTTAAAAAATAATATGTAAACAAAGAGTGTTGCTTTTCGGGATACCAGGACGATACCTGGTCACCACCAGCTGATGTAAAGACAATTGTATTTTCTTTGGATATTATTGGATTCTCTACCGTAATAAACACAGGAGATATATTTTTTAATAAAGACCCTTTTTCGGAAACACCGCTAAAACAGGCATCAATTAATACTGTAAGAGACTTATAATTAATTTTAGAAAGATTTTCATACAATGTATTAAGAGAGTAGCCGTTAAGTGAAACAAGTGATGGATCACAGTCTACGGGCACGAAGTAACCTTGTTTGCTTTCAATATCAGGGGCACCGTGGCCACTATAATAAACAAAGACATCCGATATTCCTTCTTTTATATAATTGTATAGTTTCCCTCTGTAATTATCTTTAGTCCCGAATATTGAATTAAAATCTGCTTGCGTTAAATTTTCCTTATAAATAATGTTATGTTCTTTAAAACCGAATGTTCTTATTAAGTATTCTCTAACTAAGGCAGCATCTCTAATCGCAAAACTTACTGGAGGAATGTCTTTTCTAATATAGTCTCTATTGCCTATGATTACAGCAACCGCATCATTGTTTTCATCACTGGTTTCGGGAATGTTCTCCTTCAATTCATCAACAATAAATTTGCTTGTATTCAATTCAGGCAGGTCAGTTATAGTCTTTTCAATATTAAATTCATTTGAAACTGCATAAATTTTATTTAAAGTTACTGGTATACGATATCCATCTAGTCCATATTTTTGATGTGATTCTGATAGACTAATAAAAATGGGGATTTCAGTTGCACGTTTATTAGTGTATAAATCAAATTTAATTTCCTTAAACTGTTTTGCTTTAATTTCACCCAAATCAAAATTAGAACTACTACCTGAGCCTTGGAAGACATTTTCACCTAGAGTAATTCTTGCCTTAACGTCTTTTGCTGTTCCTAGCCCGTTATTATAAATTATTACTTTTAATGTTACATATTCACCTTGCTCTATTTTGCTATTTCCGGATGCATCATCAATTGCAATTTCATCACTTACTTGTAAATGTGGAGGGTCAAAGGCTTTAGTGCTAAAATTAACTATTCCATCTGGCAAATCGAATCCTCTTTCTTCTGTAAAACCAAAAGTGAATCTTAAAGTTTGAGTTTCTACCTCAAGATTTGCACTAATGGGAATTTCAATGTTCTTTTCCTGCCCAGGCAATAAATCACCGATTTGAGTTCTTGAATTAAAAATTAATCCAGGTATTTTGTTCGGTTCTATTTTAGTGACAAGATTTTTAGCAATTCCCTGCCCTTTATTTGTAAGGGTAATTTTGAACTTACAATTTTCTTCAGCGTCCAGTTGTCCATTTTTAGATGGATCTAAAAATTCAATTTTATATTCAACATTAGGAGGAAATTTGTAAGATTTTTCAAGATTTAATTTAATTTTTCCACTTTTCATACTAGATTCTTGTGGAAATAATTGAATTAAACAAGTACTTAATAATATTAATAGTATATTTTTCATATTATTTAATCATAAACATAAATGAAATAATAAGGTACAGTTAAACTTGCAGCACCTGAACTGCTGCTAATTTCAATTTTATAATTACCCCCCATAAGATGAAATGTATTAAAATCAGTGTAATACGATGACAAGCCAGTCGAAAGCATAAATTTAAACCCAAAATTCATACTTCCATTATTGGAAATAAAAAATTTCAGATAATTGAAATCAGGTACTATTATGTTAAACCAATCCCGATCAGTGGAGGAATTTAAGTAGGATGTGTAAATACTATTTGGCAAAAGGGGTCCGTAAGAATTTTCTTGAATATTATTTGGTTCATAAGAATTTGTATTACCATTGTTATATGTTCCGCTTGTGATGCTAAAATTATCACTTGATATTAAAGCAGATGTAGAATTATTAGTGATTCTGATCGAATAATCAGGGCCATCCGCAAGGGTTGTGCCCACGGTAAAGGTAATAGCACCATACTGTGAGGTAAAATTGCTCTTTAGTGTTGATATCTTAACCCCTGATTTGTAAAGATCAATAGTAAATAAATTTGAGTAACCATCAGGTTTAGACCAAAATATAGGGTATTCGTATCCTTTGAAAAGTGTAACATTATTTATTGGAAATTGTATCTTAAATTCGGCTGTTTTGATCGAAATTAAATCATCTGAATAATCGTAGACACTTGGATTACTTGTTGAGATCACTTTAATTTTATATGAGAGACTTTGCGGCAAGTCTTTGGGAATCTGCCATTGATAAAATTCATAAGTCGCGGCTCTATTAGTGACAATTGTTGAATGGAAACTATTATTTTCCCATAGTTCAATGTTAACATTATTAGAACCTGTCAAGTTCTGGTCCCATTTAATATCGTAAGTTCTGCCTGTATACCAAGTATTTCCTCCATTTGGCTGAGTTAATAAGAGTGGATGTTTTTGAAGGCTGAATGGCCCATCCATCTTGCCTATAAGTTTGTTATCAGAAGTTCGATATATTGCAATTTTGTAATCATCGCCTGAAACTAAACTCTGATTAACATTCCATAAATAATTACCTGAATTGGGTATATTTTCTGCAATTGTAATTTTCTCAGAACCCTTTAATAACACTAATGAAATATTATAACTATCATCATTTACACTCCATCTAATATTAACATAAGTTCCAATATAGAATGCCGATCCTGATGCTGGTGCAAATATTTGGCTTTCTAGGCTCGGGTTAATAAGTAAATCTTCTAAATATTCTTTGTTTTGTTCTTTACAGGATATTAGAAGAAGTATAGCTGCAGATAAAATAAATATTATTCTCATTTTTCATCCTCCTAGTATTTATAGTCAAATGTTAATTTAATTTCAGTATTCTTTTTGGACTCCTCAGCTATAAAAGGATATATATAAGTTGCAGATAGTCTCCAATAATCTGAAAGCATAAAATTTAATGCAGCACTTGTGTAAAAAGAACTAATTACCATACTACTAGCTATTGATCCTGAATGCTCAAAAAATACTTCCCTATAACCAATACCTATTGAAGGGTATAAAGTGCCCGAGAGAAGAGGGAAAATCCCGAGTTGAATGTCTATCCCCCAATTCAACTTTGTAAGACTGTCTGTTTCCAATCCATTTGGCGATGGTCCTTGGCCACCATAGTAGAAATACCCTCCCATTGAAACAGGAAAGAATGTCAAATAAGCCTCACCACCAAAATAATAATATGATTCTTCTTCAAAAGATTTAAAAAGGACATTTGAACCACCAATACTAACTGAAGGACCCGATAATCTGCTAATAACATATCGATTACCAAAAATAACATCAGAAAAATCAGAAATTATCGATGTGCGCTTCATTATTGTTATAACACATTCTAATTCTGACATCCCCTCTGGTTTATCCTTATATACATCCCATATTATTGTTTTCTTTCCGTCTGACATATCCAGAAGGTCTCCAATATCACCAGACACACTAACAGGCTCATATTCTGTTTTCCACTCATCCGCAGATACTTTTAATAGAATTAAGTAATCATCTTTTGGATCTAATCCTTTAACAGTATAATTAATGATAACCTTATCATCTGAAGAACTTATATCAATGTTAGTCAGCTTAAAATCGGTTTTGTAAAAGGGCTCAACCTCAATTCTTGCTTGAACATTTTTGCTAAAACTATTTTTCCAAATAATTCTTTTTCGCCCAGGTGTAATCCCGTCCTGATATCTGACATCTCCAGAAACAGTTGCAGGACTTGGCTTAATAAATGTTTTGCCGCCATCTGTTGAAATAGTAATATTGATAAAATAGTAATTATTAGGACTTACATCAGATACATTAAATGTGATTTCTGTATTCTGGCCAGATGGATTAACCCTAATATCGCTCACATATTGAGAATAATTGCTCTTAGTTATAAATATGATACCAACAATAATCAGATACTTTAATGAATTCATTACTAGGTTCCTTCTCCTGTTTGAAAAATCATTTGAGAAATTTTTTATTTTCTGCAAAATTAATTGATTGACTTACCGATAAAATTTGTAAAATATCTGCCCTCAGGAATTTGCATTTTGAACATAATGAAATCTTTAAATTTGTTATCATCATATGTAAGTAAAAACTCTCCATTGATGTATGCTTTATAAGTGCTGCCGTTCTTAACTAATCGGAATTCATTTATCTCTTTTAACCCGGCACTTTTTCTTACAGTATTCGGAAATCCTACCGTATTCTCATACGATTGTTTAAGTGAAATCGTTAATTGTTGATCTTTATTATCAATTAGAACTATTTCATTATTAAAACCACCTTTTAAATACTCAAATTGAAAAGTAAAATTCTCAGGGAATTTGATTTGCTGTGAAACAGGGTGAACACCACCAGCCTGGGATGTAAGGTATTTTTTATGGTCATTACGTTCAATAACTATTACATTATGCCCCCAGTCAGGAACAGGATCTCCATTATTATATTTGGAAAAATTGTCCTGGAAAAATATTTCAGCATCTTCGGATGGGCTAATTTGCTCATCTAAAGAATTCTCTTTTATAACTACAGGCACTTCAACTATTTTTTCAACAATCTTCTCTTGAATTACGGGTACTTCAACTATCTTTTCTTTTTCTATAATAATCGTATCGGTGCGATTATCTGATTCTGTCTCTGGTCTGTGTGTAATCTTATTACCTAGTAGTTTATCTGTAAAAGAAGTCGCTGTTAATTTAGTCTCTGCACTCGAAAGAGTTTTAGCAGTGCCAGCATTAATCAATTTACACTCTATGAGGATTTCATCATCAGAATCAGTAAGGCTTCCGAATATGTATAATTGAGGAGCTAAGCCTGAGTTGATAAAAATATTCTCACCTAGTTCAGCTAAATATCTATAATCAATAAATTCTTCATAATTACGTTCAGTATTTTTTAAAGCAAAATTTACTTTATCCTGCTCAACAACATTAAAATTTTTATAGCTTACAAGTTTAGAGTACATTTTCTTTGCTAAATAATAACTCATATCTGTTATTTTATTTTTTTGAATTGGGAAATCTCCAATTGCAATAATTTGATTATTATCAATATTCTGATTGAGTAATAACTTATGTGTCATCATCTCAATAGCCTGATCAAGTTTAGAACTTTGACCAAGGCAGGTACTTGTATAGATAACGGCTATTAAAACAAGTAATAATTTTTTCATAATGCTCCTTATAAATATTTTGTTCAGTAGGTTCTATAAAACTTTATCCTTATTCTATCTCAATTATGTTTGATTCTTGATTCTCATATCCCGGCATCAGCATTCCAACATCTGCGTCAAGATAAGTTGGATCGCATATAACATATTTTTTATTGTTGTGAGAAAAAAAAGTTCCTTTCACTTCACTCTTAAAGTTTACCGCCGTTGCAATATGATTTGGATAGTCAATTCCTATCACACCCAGCCCTAAAAGTTCCCTGACTAAGTAACTGAACAACACTGCTCGATCTTCGCAATCTGAATAAGCATAGCAAAGTGATTCCTCTACAAATAATGGTTTCTCTTTTTCAAACTGCTCCTGGTCAGTTTTGTATTCGGTTGCAGACTGCACGAATCTTAACAAAAAATTAACAGCTTCATATTCACTTTTATTTTTGATCAGTGGTTTTAAACTATTTGCTAAAGAGTTTTCAGCTAAAGAAGAAGGCGGTGAAGAAAAGTAAATACTAAAATCACTAAAAGGGTAGTTCTTAAAAAAGTAAATCACGTTCTTATTGTAATTTAATTCAATATCATATTTCTTATCACCATAGCTAAATATTATTCGCCGAGTTCCAACCACTTCGGGCAGTAAGGGAGAAGCTGTCAAATTAAATTCAAACGGATTGATTGCAGTAGGAAAATCTTCCTTATAGATTTTTATATTTCCGCTCCATTCAGTTTCTTTGTCATCAAGCACAACGCAGAAGAAACGGTAATCAATATCTTTCTGGGAATAAAATAATTTGCCGAATAGATTATGTTTAGATCCAATTAAGAGTCCGATTCTATTCTCCATAAATCCTACTCGTGCAAGATAGCCTGATTTGATAAGCATAAACCAGCAAAACATATATCTTTCATTAGGGTTTTTTGGATAGATAACTTTTGAATAATCATATAACACATTAAGATATCCCCAATCATTAAGCTGGTATTTATCCCTGTAATATTTTGCCTGCGCTATGCAGTCCTTATAATTTTTTGAGTTCATTCCAACCCAGTAATCAGCTATTGCATCTTTACTTAATTTAGTTGCCAGATATACTTTTAGATCATCGTTATAGTAGTATTTAAAATCAGTTCCATAAAAGCTTACTTCATTTGATAAATTATTTTTTTGAAGGTCCAACCCCGGGACTGTTGAAATATCGCTATTAGATAATGGAGGTTTACTGATTTCTGTTTCTGATTCATTAATGTTTTTGATATCGCTGGGAGGTGTAACTTTTTCTATTAGACTTATACTTGGAGGAATTTCTTTTTCAATTTCTTTGTCTTTTACTTTCACTTCGGGAGGCTTGGAGAAAACTGGATTAGGTGTCTTGGGCTTTTCAAATGGTTTGTCCGGTAAACTTAATCCAACCTGGGCCCATTCTTTTCTTAGAAAATCAGCAAACTTTTTATCATCTTCAGAAAGAAATTTGGAATACTTCTCATTCTCTTTTGATAACCATTTCTGATAATCATCCTGAGTAAGCCCGCTGCCATTCATCAAAATGATAAACAGCAGAATGCTTGATATAAAACATTCTTTATTCATTGTACCCTTTTAGAAAATCTATTAACCAAATTTTCTGCATCTTATAAGTACATAATAAATTCTGGATTTAGAATCTATCCATCTATTAACTATTTTAATATCATTGATTTGGATACTCAATGATTCATTAAGAACAGCCTGGCTTTCGTTAGAAGAAATCTTCTGAACTGACTTTGTCTGCAAATTTAAACTTCTAGCTAAAACTAACCTCGCATTTTTCTCAGCAGTTAACCACGAGTTTTCATTATAATGATAACTTTCTGATGAACCAATTGCGTAAATATAATTTTCATCAGAAGGTAAACTTACCAACCAGGCTGGTTTACTATTTTCTAGAATAAGAACTAAATTCTTCTCTTCCTCCAAAAGGTCACATTCACTTTTTGAAGTCAGCACCATCAAAAAATCCTTCAACTTGAAAGTATCCAGAATAGCAATCGTTTCAGCTACCTTACCAACCATACTAATATCGTATGATTCTTTAATACTCGATCCCATCCAGGCATTGCCAAGAGCTGTAGTCCAAAAGTTCTGGTCGCCTGAAATAGAAATACTTGATTGCTTAACAAAGTTTTCAGCAGCATTCATAAAAGCATATTTTATTGCTGTCGTATCACCATAATAAGACCGCCGGGCATACCCGACGGTCACACTATTACATTCAATATCTCCCTGGTTTAAAAACCATACCGGATATTGCTGTGCAAAACTAACCCCGCTAAGTACTAAAAATAAAAATGGAAGAAGCCTCAAATTACTTTTGTTTCTCTTTCCATTCCTCATATTTCTTTACTTCGTTTTCCAGATCCTTAAATGTTTCAGATGAACGATATCTTGTATATAATTCTTCTTGTTTTTTCATCTGCTCAACAAATGCTGTGTTAGCAGCACCTACCGGATACTCAACAAGTACATATGCTCTCCAGGTTTCGCCATCTTTTAAAACTTCCTGTTTTTTGACCTGACTTCCTGATAGACTTGTTGAAACAACTGTCTTCTGCGCAGAAGTAAATTGCTGAAGCAGTGTACTGTTATCACCAACACCTACCTCCTCGTCAAACTTTTTCTGAAGTCCTTCAATTTTTGTTTCCACTACTCTTCCAATTTCTGCTCTTGCATCAGTAGTAGCTTTATCAAATGCTAATTGCATATCTTTAGAAGTAGCAGTTCTTGCAACAAAAATATAGTTAGGATCAGTTGGGGGGTTTAAATACCACTCAGGTATATCGCCTTCTTTTGTCTGCGATAATTCTTTGTTACCGCCACAGTTAAGCAGTGTTAATAATATAAGTACAAATGCTGCTAAGAAAATGAAATTTTTCACGAGAACCTCCTGTAAAGTTTTGGAAATAGAAATCGTTTTGTTGTAATTTTATTGTTTGTTTGAACATTGAGGGAATGAAAATTAAATGGAGTAAATAAGAGTGTTAGAAATATTTTATTTCTCATACTACAATAATTCATAATTAAATAGTATTAAAAAAGATCCAGCGCTTAAGAGATCAATCCGTCCCCCGCAGGTTTATGAATAAGCAAGGGGCGATAATAAAAGAACATCACAAATTTAGTTCATCACAGTTCCAATTTACTTCATAAGTTATAAATGTTCAATTATTTTTGGTCAAAATAATAATGAACTATCAACAAATATTTTGCAATATCAATTAACTCAATATTTATTAACCTCTTCAATATCTTTTGGTATTCTAATCAACCTCATATTCTTATCCACCAAAAACATTGTTGGTGTTGCATAGATATAATAATCCAAAACCGCCTGTCCTTCCCATCCTTTAAGATCAGATACATTTAACCAGTCAAGTTTATTTTGAAAGACAAATTTTAACCAATCTGTTTTTGAAGTATCAATCGATACTGCTAACACTTCGAACTTCTTTTCTTTCTGATTTTTATAAACTTCATTAATCTGTGGCAGCAGAGTCTGACAATGTGGACACCAACTTGCATAAAAGATAATCAAAGTTCTTTCGTTATTAATTTTACTAAGATCTATTATCTTACCATCCGCATCCGGAACAATAATATTAGGAACCGCATTCCCAATCTTAAATTCTTTTGCCTGCTGAATTCTTCTATCAAGAGCTGTTGATAAACTTTCATCAAGACAGATGTCATCTTTAATTACATAATTCTCAACTATGTAGTTAATTACATTATCAAACCCGAACTTCTTAAAGCCATCTAGTAAATATTCTACTATATGTTTATAAACAATATCATTTATTTTGGCTTTGTTCAAGATTGTATCTATAGCAGATTCAAATTCTTTTTCAAGCAATCCCATCGGCAATTGAGGATTTCGGTAATAAGTTAAATACTCAATCGTCTTATTGCTAAATGCATCTGAGTAGATCAATCCATCATCATAAAAATTAACATTATTTAATGCGTGAGATTTTAAATAAGGCAATTGTTTATCAAGAGGTATTTCAACATCAACAACCGGAAGCTGAGCCGACCTCACATACCTTGCAACAAACGAATTTGGATTAGCTTGAGCAGTTACATTTACAAAGTAAAGATATTCTTCCTGAACCTGAAGAAGTTTTTCTTTTGTGGTTTGATAGTAATCATCTTCTTTGGGATAACGGGCAAGTATTACCTGCAGCAGTTCTGTTTTTGTTTTATAGTCTTTGTTGAGTTTAACAAATTCATAATAAATTTTGTTGGATTCTGATTCTAGAACTTTAAGACTATCTAATAAATTATTTACGTCAGTTTCTATTACTACATCTTCATTATCATAAATAAAATCTATCCATCTATTGTTTCTAAAAGATAAGCGGTAAATACCTGCGTGATGCTTACTATTTTCATTTCCAAATTTATAAACTCCATCACTCGAAAAGACAGAATCTATTTGCACAATATTTTCACCGCTTAACTCTGATAAAAATGCTTTGCCATCAAATCCTGTAAATTGTATTTCTAATTGTTGTGCATAGAAGCTGCTTGATAAAAGGATGAAGAGTAAAAAAAGTAAATATTTAATTGTTTTGCCCATCATCTAATCTTTCACGCATCGAACACTAAACCCTGACTTCTTATCATTGGGGACCATGTTAATACTACCGCCAAAGCCGCTCAAGTAAATGTTTTGAGCGCCAGCGGCATTGATCTCCGTGGAACTCCAAAAGTAAGCCCCGTCCCCTAAATCGTAGAGGCTACCATTGTAAATCCGGTAGCCCCCCATCAGCACGGAAAAACCGCTGGTGTTTGTTCCACTTCCTTGTCCAATAGCTTTTAATGAATTTCCGTTATCGCTTAGATTAGTTTTTAATTTTTCAAATTCTGCTATAGTTGGTATATGCCATCCAGTTGGACATATTCCTTTCGCACCAGACGTGTTTACATATTGCATTGCTTCATCCCATTGAAATAAACCGCCGTATATATCACAATTATCTTGGTAATCATCATAACAATATTTTTCTATTATGCTGTTATTCGTTTGGTTCAGACTTCTATTTATTCTTGTTCCTATATCTAGGTTCTCTTTTAACCAACATTGTGTTCCTATCTGAACTGTGTTATATGTTTTACCTTCGTATGTAATAGTTGGCGTTCCCGGACAAGCTTGACTCATTGGATTGGAATCTTTAATGCAGCGAATGCTGATACCATAATATATATTGGCGTTGGTTTGATTAATAATACTGTTCTGATAGTTAAGGTTTAGAGTATTAGTATATCCAGTAGTGTAAACTGTCGAGCTCCAATAAAAAGCATCCTGAGTTAAAAAATTAAAGCTACCATTAACCCAGTCATTTTCACCTGCCAACAAAACAGTGAAACCACTTATATTGGCACCAGCACCGGCACCACTTCCCTGTCCTATAGCTTTAAGTGCATTTCCATCATTTCCTACTGTTGCACTTAATGTTTGAAATTCTGTTAATGTTGGTATGTGCCAACCAAGCGGACAGATTCCTTGTGCACCTGCAGTTATGGTATATTGCATCGCTTCATTCCATTGGTAGAGACCCCCGTATTTATCACAGTTTAATTGTTTATCTTTATAACAATATTTTTCAATAAAATTGTTATTGAATTGACTTTTTTCTCCCATTATCATATTTCCTACATCAAGATTTTCTTTCATCCAGCATTGGTTACCTATCTTTACTGTGTTATATGTTTTACCTTCGTATGTTATTGGAGTGCCGCACCCATTAAAATTAGTCTCACTTGTTATGCTTGGCGAAGTAGTATTTAATTTCTTTAATGTTAAATCTTCATTAGTTGTTTTATTCTCGCTGATAGTGATATTCTTGTTTAGTTTTTCATAACCAGAGAATACTGTTTCCAGAGAGTAATTTCCTATAATTAAATTTGTTAAATATTTAGCACCCTTCCATTTTTCAATTTCCTTACCTTCTTTTAACAATTTTACTTCAGCATCAATTGGGCTTACTTTTACTTGTAAATTTCCTGTTATAGCTTCCAAGGTTATTGTTCTACTTTCCGGTTTACCTAATTCAATGGTTATCGTTTCACTCTTTTCTCTGTAACCATTCTTCTTAACATTAACAAAATATTTTCCGGGTGCTAGTTCTATATTCCTCTGTGTGCCGTAACTTTTATTGTTTATATCAATTTCTGCGTCTGTTGGTTCAGTTGTTAGTATAATTGTTGAAATATTCTTAACTAAATTATAAATGAATTTATTATCACTGTTCTCTTTTACTTCAATCTCTTTTTCAATATCTAAATAACCTGAAAGAGTCAATCGAAGTTTATACCTTCCCGGAAATCTGAATATCTGGTTATCAGTCTTACCCTCTGCTACTCCATCTATTAAAATAATTGCCTCTTTCGGCTGGCTGCGTACCTCAACAACTTCAGGTTTGATTGCTTTCAAATCACATTTAAACAGATTCTTTGATGCACTAACCTCCATTGTTTCTTCAATCGCCTTGTATCCTTCTTTAACTAACCGTATTTTATGACTGCCCGCTGAGAGATTTATTGTATGCTCTTTCCCTTTACCTTTGCTTATTCCATCAATAAATATTTCTGCTTCCTGATTTACAAGTATGTTTACAGGTATAGCATCTATCTTTTTATCTCCTGTTATCTTGATTTGCCACACTTCTCCGCTCTTGAGTCTAATGCTTACTTCACTAAGGATTATTTTTAATGGTTCGTATCCGGTACAATAAACAGTTACTACTCTTTCATCCGGTGAAAGAAACAGAAAATCATTCCCAGGTTTGGAATTTATTTTTACTATGCCGTTGCTTGATTGGAAGGTAAGACCGGTAAGATCACTTACTATTATTAAACCTGAACAAATAGCTCCGTTAGCATCTCGTATGGATTTGTCAATCAATTCTCCACCCATTAACTCCGCTTTACCAACAACTCGAAGCTGTGAGATGTCTTGAGAAAAACTGTTACTAATTAGAAGAAGTATGAATAGTAGTAATATCTTTTTCATTATCTATTATAACTTACTTTTTATTTATCTGTTGATATTAAAATTAGAGAGCTTGATTAATGAACTATCATCCCATTCAGAAGGCTGCCAGGCACGTACATATATTTGCGGATTTTTCTCATAGAAATCTATCAGTAGAAAAAGATAACCTTCGTCTGCATAACTGCTTGAGTGATAATCTTGCCTCATAGATATTCCATATACCCCTTCCTGATTGTTTTTTCTTGCAATATTAAAAGTAGAAAATCCTAAGAATATATCAGGGTTGGCATTAAATATTCTTTTTAGATTTTTCAAATACTCATTTTTTGTAAAGCGTATATATTTTACATCCGGTTCATATCCACTTAATTGTTTATACTTTATTTCAGGTAGCTTTGTTTTCTTTAGTACTCTGCCAACTATTATAAGTGCCTCGTCTGCGAATAAAGAATCTAAAACTTCAGTATCCCGGCAAAGAAATGCAGTGCGGTATTTTTCAACAAATTTAATTATCTGAAGTCTATTGCCCCAGTCATTCCCGTATTGAGCTTGCTCAACAAATTTTTCATATAGATCATCTATAATCCCAAAGTTTAAATCATATAAAGTTCCATCTTCGGTAAAATCGATAATAAGATATTCGGTAGTTTGTTTTTTCAGTGTTGCATACTTATTAAGCATTTTAATTCTTCTTAGTTCCCATCCAAATTCTGTCTTGGATATTCGGACATCAAACTTATCACCTATAATCATAGGGGAGTTATACTTTAGCACTTTATCAATTTTGTCAACCAAAAATTTATCACCACCAAATAATTTTCCTATTCCATTCAAATCTTTTTTTTCAAGTAGCTCAAGCAATAATAAAGTTTCAGTTCCTATTTTCTCGGTAACCGGGCATAAATCTTTATTCTCAATATTGAGTTTAAATTTTCCCTGTGCTATTTCTTTTAGGATATCGATGGATTCCTTTTTTCTTGTCTCCTTTTCAAGATTTACTTGTTCCACTGGTATATAGTTTAAGTTAATTTGTTTATCAGATCTGAAGTATGGGTTTTTTACAAGATTCCAGAGTTCAGCTACTTCTTTAATTTCTTCGCGGCTTTCATAGAAGCTGTACTTTATATCAATCTTTAATTCACTAAAATTTACACTGGCACCATAGAGTCTAAAGATGCCTTCGCCATCACCGCCACTTACCTGAACCTGGTTGCTTCCATCCCAAAAACTAAATTCAATCATTTGCACAGGTTTATCAAATGCCGATATAGCGAAGATTAATTCTTTTTCAATGTCGGAGTTTTTCCTGCTCTCTTTTAGTATAAATTTTGTGTTGGCAATTATGTTGTTTATTCTTGAAGGTATCTCAGTAATAAGATTCATTCCTTCAAAGTTGATAGTAGTGCTGGGGATAGAGTTCATTAAGATAAGGCAAAAATAATATTGCTTTAATGCATAACCAATATTGTTTTCTTTCTGATAATCTTCTGCTTTCTTAAAAATGTTACATATCAGTTTTTCCCGTTCATTAAATAGATTGACCACTTCATTTTTTGATATATAATGGAATACTTCGATCTTTTCATCCTTTTGAGCCGTAATTGTTTTTACATTACGAAGTGTTGCCCCGGAATAAGTACTAATTATGTTTTGAGCCGTTTCTTCAACACCTTTTTCTGTTTCAATAATATTTCTCTCAAATTCAGATTTAATGGTAACAGCTATTTGTTTAGTAAGATTTGATAAAGCAATGTCTGATGCTTCCTGCTCAATAAAAGTCTCCGCTTCTCCCCAATAATAATTGTTAGATCTTTTAATGGTTTCTTTATCGATATCTTGAGAAAAGGTCACTGAAGAAAAGAAGTACAGAAATATTAGTAATGTAACTATTGTTCTAGAAGCCAGCATACAGATACACCTACATTTAATATTTAAACTTATCAAAAAAATAAACAAAAACCATTTTTGGATGAGATTTAATGGAATGACCATCTAAATAAAATTAGGGGAGGCAACTCCCATTTTAATTAACTAAAATATTTCCAAGCAAAACATTTAATCTATCATCAAGCTCTTCAAACTTTTCATTGATTCTCTGCATTTCACTAAGTGAATCAGCATCTGTTTTGTTCTCAAGCTCAATCGCTCTTTGTGTTTGTTCCATTGCAGAGTATTTAATATCATAGAATTCAGGGTACAGATCATCGGATATGATCGGAAGATTGTCAAGTTCATCCGCAAACTCACCTAGAGTCAAATCAGTCCGATCATACAGATCCTCTGGTATTTCAAACCCATAAATCAACTCTAGCTCTAACAGAGATTTTATAAAATCAATCTCATCCAGATTTTCATCAAACAAATCCGATATCACTGTTGCTGGGCTGTAGTGTTTCCTGATTCTTGATTTTGAATCCAGCAGCGTAGCCAAGGTATATAAA
>Ga0172368_10003574_pt1 | contig 18723 bp, 21 predicted proteins | sample Lak11m_FD_114540 | JGI IMG/M metagenome (GOLD analysis project Ga0172368, IMG submission 114540) | Freshwater microbial communities from Kabuno Bay, South-Kivu, Congo - kab_022012_11m | ecosystem: Environmental > Aquatic > Freshwater > Lake | place: Democratic Republic of the Congo: South-Kivu...
AGGCGGGTGATGACCGCCTTGTAGATATTGCTCTTGCGTTGCTCTTTGTTGGCAGATTCGATGTCGAGGTCAACCAGTTTCTGACCATCTACGATCGCGACGCGGAGTTCCTCTGCCTGCGTCGCATTAAACAGCATGCGTTTCATGTTTGCTCCCGCGCGCACTGGCACGGGCAAGACAAACCTTCCGCCTGGCTTTATGGCCAGGCGGTTGTCATGAGTATTGCAATAGCGGGGGCGTGGTGGTTGTCATCAGCCTCGGGCAAACCAATTCTCGTGTTCGTCTCAATAAAACTGCTCCGAGATGTGCGGGATGAATCTTGCCGCTGTCTCGAAGCCGGGCATTCTTGCGGTGCTCGGTGCGCGCAAATCAAGTACTATCGCTGCTTCGGGTGAGCGAAATAACCTGGTGGGTTTGCTGGGCGGGCGATAATCTTGCACCTATTAGGGGTGTTCGATGTATCGAACCACTCTGAACAAAATACCCGTTCAATGCCGAATTGAACGCGCTTGGGTCGTGAATGAATCTGGCGGAAGCGGCAACCGACAACGTCCCCGGAGCGCCACCAACGCCGCTTCGGGCTGTCGGGCACGCTTGCCAAAGGACGGCAAACCGGGGGCAGTATATTGCAAATGAAGGGCTTAAGCAAAGATTCCGTGACTTGGCTGGAAGTAGGCGAGGAGACCGAGGGCCAACGAATCGACAATTTTCTGTTGCGCACTTGCAAGGGAGTGCCGAAAAGCCACATCTACAGGATCCTGCATAGCGGTGAAGTACGGGTTAACAAGGGGCGGGTCGGACCCGATCATCGGCTGCAAGCAGGTGACGTGGTGCGTATGCCGCCGATCCGGATCGCTTCCCCGGCGTCTGTTGCCCAGGCTGAATCGGAGTTTGTCCCGCCGCGCGACTTCCCGATCGCGATGGAAGACGAGGCACTGCTGGTCATCGACAAACCGGCAGGAATTGCGGTGCATGGCGGCAGCGGCTTGAGTTTCGGCGTGATCGAACAATTGCGCCGGCAGCGGCCGGCGGCGCGCATGCTGGAGCTGGTCCACCGGCTCGACCGCGAAACCTCGGGATTGCTCATGGTTGCCAAGAAGCGGTCGGCCATGACGCGCCTGCACGATGCGTTCCGGGCTGGCACGATCAGCAAACGCTACCTGACCCTCGTCAAGGGGCGGTGGCAGAACCCGCTCCAGCACGTGCGCCTGCCCTTGCTAAAATACCTGACCGGAGACAATCAGCGGCGCGTTAGCGTTTCGGAGCAGGGCAAGGATGCACACAGCGTGGTCAGGTTGCTCAAGCGCTGGGGAAACTTCAGTTTGCTCGAAGTTGAACTCAAAACGGGACGTACCCATCAGATCAGGGTGCATCTGACCCATCTCGGTTTCCCCTTGGCAGGCGATGACAAGTACGGAGATTTCGCGCTGAACCGGGAATTGCAGAAAGTCGGTCTGAAACGCATGTTCCTGCATGCCGCCCAGCTCGCTTTTGATCATCCGGTCAGCGGGCAGAAGATAATGCTGGACTCCCCGCTCCCTGAAGATCTTCAGAATTTTGTAACTCGGCTGGAAAGCAGCGAAAAAAGGGATTATGGCTAGAACTCATTTCATAAATAGCCGCACACACGGATATTTATGAAATGAGTTCTAAACGCTTTGAATTGATTGTGTTCGACTGGGATGGCACGTTGATGGACTCGGCAGGCGCCATTGTCACTGCCTTGCAGACGGCTTGCCAGGATCTCGCGATCGAGCCGCCCGGTGAAGAAAAGGCGCGCCATATCATTGGCTTGGGCCTGCAGGACGCCTTGCGTGAGGCGCTCCCGGAACTTCCGTCCAAGCGCTACCGCGAATTGTCGGAACGCTACCGTTACCATTATCTTGCTCGCGATCATGAACTGGCTTTATTCGATGGCGCCTTTGACATGATTGGCGAACTCGACCATGCGGGCTTCCTCCTGGCGGTGGCGACTGGCAAGACACGCAACGGCCTGGATCGTGCAATGCGCAGTAGCGGCCTGCTGTCGAGCTTCCATGCCTCTCGCTGTGCCGATGAGTGCCATTCCAAGCCGCATCCGCAAATGCTGCTGGAACTCATGGATGAATTTTCCGTCGCGCCGGAAGCGACCTTGATGATCGGTGACACCACGCATGACTTGCAGATGGCACGCAACGCCAATGTGTCGGCGTTGGCGGTTGCTTATGGTGCCCACCCCCGGCCGGTTCTGGAAGCGGAAAAGCCGCTGGGATGCGTCGCAAACGTAGCGGAAATGCGTGCATGGCTGACCCGGAACGCGTAATTTGCTCATCAACGGCACTGCTCGACGGTGGCGACGGTGTTCGTTTCAGCCTCGAACGCCACGGCGTCAGCGAAGAGGCGTTCGCAGTCCGCTATAACGGCAGGGTATTCGCCTATCTCAATCGCTGCGGCCATGTCCCTGTAGAACTGGATTGGCAGCCCGGCCGGTTTTTCGACAATTCCGGTTTATACTTGATCTGCGCTACTCACGGTGCACTCTACTCGCCCGAAAGCGGCAGCTGCCTGGGTGGAAGATGCAACGGCAACGGCCTGACTCCCCTGGCCGTTGAGGAAAACGATGGCAATGTTTATCTGAAAGACTAAGCGGGCATGGAATCTTCGCAAAACGATCCCAACTGGGAGCGCAACGTTCTTGAAAAAATTGCCCTGGAGGGTCTGATCGAGCAGCGTCGAGCCCGGCGCTGGGGAATTTTCTTCAAACTGCTGGGGTTTGCCTACCTGACCGTATTGCTGGTGATGGTGCTTGACTGGGGCGGCTCCGCCGACAAACTAGGTGACGATGCCAAGCATACCGCCCTGGTTCAACTGACCGGGGTTATCCAAGCCAAGGGTGACGCGAGCGCCGAACGTGTCACGGCGGCCTTGCAATCGGCTTTTGAGGACAAGGGAACGCAGGGCGTCATCCTGCGTATTAACAGTCCCGGCGGCAGCCCGGTGCAATCGGGCATGATCAACGACGAGATCGTGCGCCTGCGTGCCAAGTATCCCAATATTCCCTTCTATGTCGTGGTCGAAGATATTTGCGCCTCGGGTGGCTACTACGTGGCGGCAGCGGCCGACAAGATTTTTGTCGATAAGGCCAGCATTGTTGGTTCGATCGGGGTGCTCATGGATGGGTTTGGGTTTACTGGCACCATGGAAAAGCTGGGTGTCGAGCGGCGCCTGCTGACCGCAGGACAGAACAAGGGATTCCTCGATCCGTTCTCGCCTCAGGACGCCAATCACAAGGAGCACGCGCAGCAGATGCTCGCGGAAATTCACAAGCAATTTGTCGATGTGGTGCGCAAGGGACGCGGCAAGCGCCTCAAGGAGACGCCGGAGATGTTCAGCGGGCTGATGTGGACGGGGGCCAAGAGCATCGAACTGGGGCTGGCGGACGCCTTCGGCAGCATCGACTCGGTGGCGCGCGACGTGATCAAGGCAGAGGATGTCCGCGATTACACCGTCAAGCAGAACCTTGCGGAAAAACTGGCCAGACAATTCGGTGCAGATATGGCCGAAGGTGCGGCGGGTGCGCTCGCCAGCTTGCGAATGCGCTGATTTGGCAATCTGATTGGGGCAAATTAAGGCAGGGCAACCCCTTCAGCGCGCAGCATTTTGCTCAACGCGATCAGGGGCAGTCCGACCAAAGCGGTGGGATCGTCGCAGCGCAGATAATCCAGCAGGGCAATGCCCAAACCCTCGGATTTGGCGCTTCCGGCACAATTGAGCGCGTCTTCCCGATTCAGGTAGTTTTCGATCTCGCTGTTGGATAACTCGCGAAAACGCACTGCCGTGGGCACGCCGCCTGCCTGCAGGTTTCCAGTCGCAGTATTCAGCAGGCACAGGCCGGTATGAAAAATCACCTCCTTGCCGCGCATTGCGCGAAGTTGTGCAACGGCATTCGCACGATTGCCCGGTTTGCCGAAGCGTTGATCGCCGCAATAGGCGACTTGGTCGCTGCCGATGATCAGGGCTGCGGGAAATTTTTCGGCGACTGCCTGGGCTTTGCTGATGGCGAGCCGTTCTGCGGTTGCCGCGGGCGTTTCATCGGGCAGGGCGGTTTCAACGGCGGACGGAGCGGCGACTTCAAAAGGGATTTGCAGGCGCGCCAGCAAATCGCGGCGAAACGCTGAAGTGGAGGCGAGAATAAGTTGCAAATTATTGTTTTTACGTTGGTTAATTGCTGAGTTCATGAGTTGGCTGATAACCGGACGAATGTGCTTTATTTTGACTAAAGAAGAGAAAAATTATAGTATCTATCGTTTGCACCGCGACGGCACATGAAGCTGATTGGCGATTATTTCATCAATAGCCTTAAATTTGCTTTTGAAGGGCGTCGTCTGGCCGGAGAGGTTCCGGTGAGCTGTATGCGGCGGCTGAATGATGCGCTGGCCGACGACGCAGGGGAGTTGTCCTGGGAAGTGTGCGGCGACTGCGATGACGAGGGCAAGCCTTACCTTGCTGTCGTCGTCTTCGGCGAATTGCATTTGAAGTGCCAACGCTGTCTGGCTGCACTGGATTTTGGGCTGTGCATCAGAAGTCATCTGCAGCTGGTTGCGCCGGGTCAGAATTGGCCCGATGAATCGCTGGAGGACGATCGGTTCGATCCAATCGAGGCATTGGAAGAGCAACCGCTGCTGCCTTTGTTGGAAGATGAAGTATTGCTGGCTTTGCCGATCGCCCCGCGCCATGATTTATGTGCATTGCCGGGATACGGTCAGGATAGCGCCGCTGCTTCCCCTTTTGCAGCTTTGGCTCTATTGAAGAAGAAGCACTGAGACAACGAACTGAACGCTTTCAACTGAGCGTTTTCAACCGAGCGTTTTATTTAGGAGTATCGAAATGGCTGTCCAGCAGAACAAGAAGTCCCCTTCCAAGCGTGGCATGCATCGTGCCCATGATTTCCTGACCGCACCGCCGCTGGCGGTCGAGGCGACAACCGGGGAAGTCCATCTGCGTCACCACATTAGCCCGAACGGCTACTATCGTGGCAAGAAGGTTGCAAAAAGCAAAGGCGAGTGAATCACCATCGATAGGACGCGCACGTCTGGCCGCATCGCTGGCAGGCTTGGGCCGGCCTTAGCTTACAACTTCCCTCCGCAAGGCATTTCGTAATGACGGTGACGCTGGCCATCGACTGTATGGGTGGTGACCATGGCCCAAAGGTTACCGTACCGGCTGCGCTTAATTTCCTGCGGCAGGATTCCGATTGTTCGGTGATCCTGGTGGGGCTGCAAGAGCAATTGCGATCCATGCTGGGGAAAGCCGAGGCCGAATTTGGGGCTCGGCTGGCCATTCGTCACGCGAGCGAACAGGTGGCGATGGATGAACCAATTGCCACGGCCTTGCGCAACAAAAAAGATTCTTCGATGCGTGTGGCGATCGAACTGGTTAAAGATGCCGTGGCCCAGGCGGCACTTTCCGCGGGCAATACCGGTGCCTTGATGGCGATCTCACGTTTTGTGCTGAAAACCCTGCCAGGAATTGATCGTCCGGCAATCGCCAGCGTCGTGCCCACCCTGCATGGTCATACCTATGTTCTCGATCTCGGAGCGAATGTCGATTGCCAGCCGGAGCACCTGCTCCAGTTCGGCATCATGGGCTCGATGCTGATCTCGGCCTTGGAATCCAAGGAACGGCCCAAGGTCGGTTTGCTGAATATCGGCGAAGAGGAGATCAAGGGCAACGAGGTCGTCAAACGTGCCGGCGAACTGCTCAAGGCCAGCGGCCTGAATTTCTATGGCAATGTCGAGGGCGACGACCTATACAAGGGAACAGTGGATTTGGTTGTCTGCGATGGTTTTGTTGGCAATGTTACCCTCAAGGCTTCGGAGGGCGTGGCGCGCTTGATGAGCGCCGCATTGCGCGAGGAATTCAACCGCAATTGGCGGACCCGTTTGACGGCTTTGCTGACCTTGCCGGTCCTGAATGCCTTCAAACACCGCTTTGATCCAAGGCGTTTCAACGGCGCGAGCCTGCTTGGTCTGAAAGGGATCGTCGTCAAGAGTCACGGCTCTGCGGATGCTCTGGCTTTTTTCCACGCCCTTGAGCAGGCGGCCTTGGCTGCACGCAACAAACTTCCAGAGCGTATCGCCGCACGCATGGCGATGCCGTCGGCCAGCGTATGAGCAGGCCGGCTGTTTTTTCGCAAATCACCGGTACCGGCGGCTATCTTCCCGGTACCCCGGTCAGCAACGCTGATCTCGTTGCGCGTGGCATCGACAGTAACGATGAGTGGATCGTCGAGCGCACCGGAATCCGCTTCCGCCATCTCGTCGAGGAACAGGTATCCACCAGCGATCTGGCCTTGCAGGCCTGTCTCCGCGCTCTCGAAGCAGCCGGTAGGACTGCCGACGATGTCGACCTGATCATCCTCGCCACTTCGACGCCAGACATGATTTTTCCCAGCAGTGCTGTCTTGCTGCAACAGAAGCTGGGCATCAGAAATGGCGCAGCGGCGTTCGACGTTCAGGCGGTATGCAGCGGTTTTGCTTACAGCCTGGCGATCGCCGACAAATTTATCCGTTCCGGTTCGCATCGTTGCGCACTGGTGATCGGCGCGGAAGTTTTCTCGCGCATTCTTGACTGGAATGATCGCGCCACTTGTGTTCTGTTCGGTGATGGGGCCGGCGCGGTGGTTCTCGAAGCCCGTACCGAACCGGGTATTCTCGCCAGTGCTTTGCATGCCGATGGCAGCTATAGCGGGATTCTCTCTGTGCCGGCACAGATCAGCAAGGGAAAGGTGATTGGTTCTCCCTTCTTGCAAATGGATGGCCAGGCGGTATTCAAGTTCGCAGTCAAGATTCTGGCCGAGGTGGCCCAGGAAGTTCTTCACGATGCCGCTCTGGATGTGGCGCAGGTCGACTGGATGATCCCGCACCAGGCCAACATTCGCATATTGCAGGCCACGGCCAGGAAGTTGGGTTTGCCGCAGGAGAAGGTGATTGTCACGGTTGAGCGCCACGGCAACACTTCCGCTGCCTCGATTCCCCTGGCGCTGGACGAGGCGGTTCGCGATAACAGAATCAAGCGCGGCGATGTGGTTCTGTTCGAGGGCATCGGCGGCGGTTTTACCTGGGGTGCCACGTTGCTCAAATATTGACGTGAGGCAATGATATGAAATTTGCATTGGTTTTCCCAGGCCAAGGATCACAATCTCTGGGCATGATGGGCGCGTACGGCGACAACAGCATCATTCGCGCAACATTCGATGAGGCATCCCAGGCACTCGGTCGCGATTTGTGGCAATTGATCACGGTGGGCCCGGCCGAGGCACTCAATCAGACCGTGAATACCCAACCGTTGATGCTGACGGCTGGTATCGCTGCCTATCGTTTGTGGCTGACCCAAGGCGGTCCGCGGCCGGCGCTAGTGGCGGGTCACAGCCTGGGGGAATACTCGGCGCTGGTGGCAGCTGAAGCCATTCCATTCAGTCAAGCGGTGCCGCTGGTCGAATTGCGTGCCAAAGCCATGCAGGAAGCAGTTGCCGCTGGCGAGGGCGCCATGGCAGCCGTACTCGGACTGGCATCTGCTCAGGTGACAGAAGCTTGCGCGGAGAGCGCGCAAGGCCAGGTGGTCGAGGCCGTGAACTTCAACTCGCCCGAGCAGACGGTCATCGCCGGCCATGCCGCCGCGGTGCAGCGCGCGGTCGACGCTTGCAAGCTCAAAGGCGCCAAGCGCGCGATGCTTCTTGCGGTATCGGCACCTTTCCATTGTGCGCTGATGCAACCTGCGGCGCAGAAACTCAAGCTTGGATTGGCTAATGTGACCGTGTCCAGGCCGGTGATTCCTGTGCTCAACAATGCCGATGTCGTTTGCCTGCTGGACCCCGAACAAATCCGGGATTCCCTGGTGCGCCAGGCGGCGTCTCCGGTGCGCTGGGTGGAAATCATGCAGGCGATGGCAGCGCAAGGCATCACCCATATCTATGAATGCGGTCCGGGCAAGGTATTGGCGGGCTTGATCAAACGCTGCGTCGATAACGTGACGGGAGGTGCGCTGGCCGACTTGGCAGGCGTCAACGCGGCCGTCACTTTAGTAACCGCAGGCCATTCGTAGGAGCAGTCATGTTAACTGGACAAATCGCCTTGATCACAGGTGCCTCAAGAGGTATCGGCTGGGCTATTTTGCAGGAACTGGGCAGACTGAAAGCGACCGTGGTGGGAACTGCCACAACGTCCGAAGGTGCTGCGAAAGTACAGAGCAGCCTTGATCAGGCCGGCATTGCGGGTTGGGGTGCCGTATTGGATGTCACTGAAGCCGGCGCCTGCACTGCCTTGATCGCGGAGATAGAAAAAAAGTTCGGTAGCGTCAGCATTCTGGTCAATAACGCCGGAATCACCCGCGATAACCTCTCCATGCGGATGCGGGACGAGGAGTGGGACAGCGTGATCGATGCCAATCTCAAAGCGACATTCCGGATGTCCCGTTTGGTAATGCGCGGCATGATGAAGGCCCGTCATGGGCGGATCATCAATATCACCTCGGTGGTGGGCAGTTCGGGCAACCCGGGGCAGGCCAACTATGCCGCAGCAAAAGCTGGCGTTGCCGGAATGACTCGATCATTGGCGCAGGAACTGGGCAGCCGGAATATCACGGTGAATTGCATAGCCCCGGGGTCGATCGATACAGACATGATCAAGACCATGTCTGAGGCACAGCATAAGGCATTGCTGGAGAGAATTCCTCTGGGTCGGCTCGGACAGGCCGAGGAAATTGCCGCGGCAGTGGCCTTCTTTGCTTCGCCACGCGCCGGCTATGTCACCGGCGCAACATTGCATATCAATGGCGGCTTATACATGGCTTGAGTCTGAACCAGCGGACCGATCTGGCTTCGTCTGGCGTGTTCGCCTTCTGGTAAAATGGTTTCGTTATTCACAACACCTGATAATCAGGGAAGGAGTAGTTCATGGAGAACATCGAACAACGTGTCAAGAAAATCGTCGCCGAGCAGTTGGGCGTCAATGAATCCGAGATCAAGAACGAGTCGTCTTTCGTCGATGATCTGGGTGCCGATTCTCTCGACACAGTGGAGTTGGTGATGGCCCTCGAAGAGGAATTCGAGTGCGAAATTCCGGATGAAGAAGCCGAAAAAATCACCAACGTGCAGCAAGCCATCGACTACGTCGTCGCTCACGTCAAGAAGTAATTTCGCAGTACTCACTCCAGCCGCAAACCCACCGGGAGTTCATAGTGTCACGCCGCAGAGTTGTTGTTACCGGTCTAGGCATCGTATCCCCCGTGGGGAACACCATTCCCGAGGCATGGGACAACCTCGTTGCCGGCCGGTCCGGGATCGGTACGATCACGCGTTTCGACCCGAGCGCGATGTCGGTGAAAATAGCCGGCGAGGTCAAGGGTTTTGATGTCACGCCCTACTTGTCGGCGAAAGAAGCGCGCCGCATGGATACGTTTATCCATTACGGTATGGCAGCCGGCATCCAGGCGTTTCGAGACGCCGGTCTTGAGGTGACACCCGGGAATGCGGAGCGTATCGGCGTCAATGTCGGGTCAGGCATTGGCGGACTGCAGATGATCGAAACGACGCATAACGAATTTCTGGCCGCCGGCCCGCGCAAGATTTCGCCGTTCTTCATTCCCAGCACCATCATCAACATGATTGCAGGACACCTTTCGATCATGTTCGGCTTGAAGGGACCGAACCTGGCGATGGTAACCGCCTGCACCACGGCAACCCATTGCATCGGTGAATCAGCCCGTATTATCGAATATGGCGATGCCGACGCGATGCTCTGTGGTGGCGCGGAATCCACAGTCACACCTCTGGCGATTGGGGGGTTTGCTTCGGCGCGCGCTCTGTCGACCCGTAACGACGATCCAGCGACGGCGAGTCGCCCTTGGGACAAGGATCGCGATGGTTTCGTGCTGGGTGAAGGTGCCGGCGTCATGTTGCTGGAGGAATATGAGCATGCCAAAGCGCGTGGTGCCCGTATCTATGCGGAAGTTGCCGGTTATGGCATGAGCGGGGATGCCCACCACATGACCGCACCGGCTGAAGATGGCGACGGCGCACGGCGTTGCATGCTGAATGCCTTGAATAATGCCCGCTTGAATCCGGATCAGATCGATTACATCAATGCCCACGGTACCTCAACGCCCTTGGGCGATCTGGCTGAGACTATTGCCGTCAAGCGCTGTTTCGGCGATCACGCCAGAAATCTGGTGGTCAATTCCACCAAGTCGATGACCGGACACCTGTTGGGAGCGGCGGGCGGCGTCGAGGCGGTCATTTCGACACTGGCGTTGCACCATCAAGTTTCACCACCGACAATCAACATCTTCAACCAGGACGAACAGTGCGACCTTGATTATTGCGCCAATGTTGCGCGCAAGATGGAGATACGTGCGGTTCTCAATAATTCTTTCGGTTTTGGTGGAACCAACGGTACGTTGGTACTCAGCCGCATTTGAACTCCGGCGGCCATGCAGCTGCCACTGGCCCTGACGCTCGAACCATCCCGGCGCCTGGGTCTGATGCTGCTGGCGGCCCATGGCGGTGCCTTGACCATCCTCGTGGAAATCAGTGCTCCGGGCTGGATGCGTTTAATCCTGTTGTTGCTGATCTGCTGTTCGTTCGGATTGATCCGGCAGCGCACGCATGGCGGAAACCGGATAGCAAGTCTGTTGTTGCGCGCTGACGGGACACTCGAGTATGTGCGTAAGAACGGTCAAACCGGGGAAACACAGGTGCATCCGGACAGCACGGTAACCCCGCAATTGACGGTCGTTCTGTTGCGTCTAAATAAGCGGTTGGAAGCCCTGGTGTTGCTGCCGGATTCCTTGCCTGAAGAGCACTTTCGCCAGCTGCGTCTGTGGTTGCGCCGGCAGGCCGATGCCGGTCTCGCGTAGACTGCCCAGCCGGTGAGTCAGTCACCGCGTTTGGGGTGCAGCAGCGTATCGCGGGGTTGCGCCAGCAAGTCCGGATAATCGCGGCTGAAATGGAGGCCCCGACTTTCCTTGCGCCGTTGAGCGCAGCGTACGATCAGGTGGGCGGTCAGAACCAGATTGCGCAATTCGATCAGGTCGTTGCTGACCCGGAAGTTGGCGTAATAATCGTCGATCTCACGTTCCAACAGACGGATGCGATGCAGAGCGCGCTCCAGGCGTTTGTTGGTGCGGACAATGCCGACGTAGTCCCACATGAAACGGCGCAACTCATCCCAGTTGTGAGAAATGACGATTTCTTCGTCGGCATCAGTAACCCGGCTTTCGTCCCATTGAGGCAATTGCTGTGCGCGCTTCGGCTTCGAAGAAAGAATGTCCTTGGCTGCCGCGGCGGCGAACACCAGGCATTCCAGCAGGGAATTGCTGGCCAGGCGATTCGCGCCGTGCAGACCGGTGCAGGCCGATTCGCCGATAGCGTACAGTCCACGCAGATCGGTACGGGCATTCAGGTCGGTCACGATACCGCCACAGGTATAGTGCGCTGCAGGTACCACGGGGATCTGGTCGCGCGTGAGGTCGATGCCGAATTCCAGGCAGTGCGCGTGGATTGTCGGAAAATGCTCCAACAGGAAGCTCGCCGGCTTGTGGCTGATGTCGAGGAAAACGCAGTCGAGTCCGCGCTTTTTCATCTGGAAGTCGATCGCCCGGGCGACGATGTCGCGCGGTGCCAATTCGGCACGTTTATCGTGCTCCGGCATAAAGCGCGTTCCGTCGGGCAGGCGCAACAGTCCTCCTTCGCCGCGCACAGCCTCGGAAATAAGGAAGGACTTGGCCCGTGGATGATAGAGACAGGTCGGGTGAAACTGCACGAACTCCATATTGGCTACCCGGCATCCGGCGCGCCAAGCCATGGCGATTCCGTCGCCAGTGGCAGTATCGGGGTTGGTGGTATACAGGTAAACCTTGCCGGCACCGCCAGTGGCAAGAATTGTGTGTGTGGCGCTAAAAGTGACCACTCGATCGGCATCGACATCCAGCACATAGGCACCGAGGCAGCCCTGTTGCGGCTTACCCAGTTTTGCCCCCGTGATTAGGTCGATCGCGATGTGACGCTCGAAGATTTTTATGCTTGGGTGGTGCCTCACCCTGTCAGTCAGTTTTTCCTGGACTGCCGCGCCAGTGGCATCGGCAACATGGATTACCCGGCGGTGGCTGTGACCGCCCTCGCGGGTTAAGTGGTAGCCCAGCACCGAGGCATCGTCGCGGGTGAAATGCACGCCTTGCTCGATCAGCCATTCGATGGCGCTGCGACTGTTCTCGACGACAAAGCGCGTCGCCGCCGTGTCGCAAAGGCCGGCGCCGGCCGTGAGCGTGTCCTGGATATGCGCTTCAGCCGAGTCGGCTGCGTCGAGCACGGCGGCGATGCCGCCTTGCGCCCGGCCTGAAGCCGAATCTTCCAGGATTTTTTTCGTTACCAGGGCGACGCGCCGATGCGCCGCCAGCCTGAGGGCCAGAGATTGCCCGGCAAGGCCGCTGCCGAGAATCAGAACATCAAAGTCATTCATGGGATATCCATCGCAAATCAGTGGCAACTATATCATGCGGAGTGTCCTTGATGCGCAGTTTGGCGGATGAACTATTTCTTAACCCGCTTGTCTTCTGTCATAGCGATTGATACCGGATGGACGGATTTGCGCGGAGATGACGCAGTGCTGACTTGATCAATGACCATAGCGAGGCAGTTGGCGGAACGGGACTTGAAGCATCGGGTATACTTACCTGCTTAATTTTGATGCCGACGAAGCCAGCCGATGGGAGATCGAGAAACTGACCAGATTCTGGTCGAGCGTGTGCAGCAGGGCGACAAACAAGCATTCGGACTGCTTGTCGCCAAGTACCAGCGCAAGCTGGTGCGTCTTCTGTCCCGCTTGATCACCGATCCGGCTGAAGTCGAGGACGTTGCCCAGGAGGCTTTTATCAAGGCCTATCGTGCTTTGCCGGGTTTCCGGGGCGAAAGCGCTTTTTATACGTGGCTGTACCGAATCGGTATCAATGCCGCAAAGAATCACTGGGCTGCCAAAGGTCGTCGTGCCCCGGTAGCCACGGAATTTGACAATGAGGATGCTGAAGGATTCGAAAATGGCGAGCACTTGCATGACAACAACACGCCAGAGCGCATGCTCATGTCCAAGCAACTTGGGAATACGGTGAATTCAGCGATGGATGCTTTGCCCGAGGAGTTGCGCAATGCCATTGTTTTGCGGGAGATCGACGGTCTGAGTTATGAGGAAATTGCGCAAATCATGGATTGCCCGATTGGGACCGTGCGTTCCCGGATTTTTCGAGCGCGCGAGGCGATTGCCGAGAAACTGAAACCGCTGTTGGATACGGCACCGGACAGGCGCTGGTGAATTGGAGGCCAAGTTGAAAAAAACCACACAAGCGATGACGACAGGTGATCGAACATGAAAAATCAATTATCGAGCATGCTGGACAGCGAACTGGATCCGGACCGACATCAGGAACTTCTGGTGGCGCTGCGCAACGATGCGGAACTGCGCATCGCAATGACTCGTTACGTGCTGATAGGCGATGCGTTGCGCGGCTGCGAGAATCTCTCCGGCGACATTACAGGTAACGTGATGGTTCGGCTTGCTTCCGAGCCGACGGTGCTGGCGCCTCAAGCGAAACGCCCGGCGAATCTGTTGCGTTCTGTCGCAGCGCTTGCGGCTTCGGTAACAGGCGTTGCCGTCGTGGCCTGGCTGGCATTCGTTCCCCAGGCGCCGGAAAACATGCCTCAGCTCGCCAAAGCGGCTAAGCCTGAAGTGGCCGTTGCCTCAGAGCGAATGCAGGAATACCTCATGGCCCATCAGGCGTACTCGCCGAGCAGCCGCATACACGGCGGTGCGAGCTATATCCGCACGATCTCGGCCGCACGATGAAGCGCGTCACTGTTTTTGCAGCTTGTTTTCTGCTTTGCATTGCACCGCTGCGAGCCGAACAGCAGGAAGGGCTGTATTGGCTTGGCCGCGTCGTTACGGCAGCACAAAAACTCAACTATGCCGGCACATTCTTGTACCGCAACGGCGGCATCGAGGAGACTTCCCGCATCACCCATCTCTTTGAGGCCGCTGGCGAGCGGGAACGCCTGGAAGTGCTGGACGGTAGCCCACGGGAACTGATACGCGACAATGAAGTGGTGAAGTGCTATCTGCCCGAGAGCCACACGCTGATCATCGACAAGCGCGCGCAGCGGCGAACCTTCCCAGCCTTGCTGCCGGCATCGTTGAGCAGTCTCACCGAATACTACTCGATCCGCAAAGGCCCGCTGGGACGCGTTGCGGAGCATGAAAGCCAGATCATTTACCTGGAACCCAAGGATGATTTGCGTTATGGGCAGCAATTGTGGGTCGAGGTGAATAGCGGCCTGTTGCTGAAGAGCAGCTTGCTGAATGAGCGCAACCAGCCGATTGAGACCTTCGCGTTTACTCAGCTGCAGATCGGTGCCGCCATCGAGCCCGAGGTGCTCAAGTCAAAATATCTCGCGCAAAGCAGCAAATGGCGTGTCCAGCAAGTGCACGCAATAGACAGTCGCACCGAGGATGCGATTTGGCAGTTCAATACGGAACTCCCTGGCTTTCGCAAGCTGACCAATCTGAAGCGGCAAACACGCTCGGACGGCACGGAAAGCTTGCACATGGTGTTTTCGGACGGACTCGCCGCAATTTCGGTATTCATCGAAGCCTTGCCGGAAAAACCCGAATTGGGAATGCTTTCAATGGGGGCAATTAATGTCTACCGGCGTGCGGTCGGCAAGCATCTGCTGGTCGTGATGGGTGAAACGCCGCCGGGTGCGCTCAAGCGACTGGGTGATGGCATAGAACCCAAGAAGAAGTAGCAATACTGCGCATACCGTGGAAAAACACTGTAGCGGTAGCGTGAAATCATCAAGTCAGTGTTTTTTGATTAGTTCAAAGGATATTCTGCCCATGACAAAAAAAATTCTGCTGCCGTTTTTGCTGTTGCTGATCTCGCTGGCTGCCTTTGCTCAGACCAGGGAACTGCCCGATTTCACGGATCTGGTTGAAAAGCAGGGCGCAGCGGTTGTGAATATCAGTACGACTCAGATCATTCGCGGCAATCGTGCCAATCCCTTTGGGCAGCAAATGCCCTTTGACGAGGATGACCCGGCTTTTGAAATGTTTCGGCGTTTTTTCCCCCATCAGCAACCCGGGACGCCGCGCGAGCAGGAGAGTAAGTCGCTGGGCTCCGGCTTCATCATCAGCGCCGATGGGCATATCCTGACCAACGCGCATGTGGTGGATGGCGCAGACGAAGTGCTGGTTCGCTTGACCGACAAGCGCGAGTTCAAGGCTAAGGTGCTCGGCACCGACAGGCGCACTGATATTGCCCTGATCAAGATCGAGGCGAGCGGCTTGCCAGTCGCCAGATTGGGAGATCCGAACCGGCTCAAAGTCGGCGAATGGGTGATCGCGATCGGGTCGCCTTTCGGGTTTGAGAACAGCGTCACCGCAGGTATCGTTAGTGCCAAGGGGCGCTCCCTGCCGCAGGAAAGCTACGTACCTTTCATTCAAACCGATGCTGCCATCAATCCGGGCAACTCGGGCGGTCCGCTATTCAACATGAAGGGAGAGGTGGTCGGCGTCAATTCGCAAATCTACAGTCGTACCGGTGGCTATATGGGGCTGGCATTCGCCATTCCGATCGATGTGGCGATGGACGTGCAGAACCAGCTCAAGAGCAGCGGGCGCGTCAGCCGCGGCCGTATTGGCGTAGTGATTCAGGAAGTCACCAAGGATCTGGCGGATTCCTTTGGCTTGAGTAAGCCCGCCGGCGCGCTGGTGAGTTCGGTGGAAAAAGGCGGTCCGGCAGACAAGGCCGGCATCGAGTCTGGCGACATCATCATGAAGTTTGACGGCAAGGCGGTTGGACAATCGAGCGATTTGCCGCGCTTGGTGGGAAGCACCAAACCCGGTACCAAGTCCTCGGTTCAGCTTTGGCGCAAGGGTAGTGTCAAGGATGTAAGCATAGTGGTAGGTGAAATCACTGATGAGCGAACCGCTCAGCGTACCAGTAGACGCGGCAAATCGAGCGAGCCGGGCGCAGCTAACCGTCTCGGCCTGGTGCTGTCGGAACTGAGCGCGGAGCAGAAGAAAGAATTGAAGCTCGATCATGGTCTGGTCGTCGAAGACATCCGCAACGGTTCGGTCCGTGCAGACTTGCGCCCGGGCGACGTAATCCTGGGAATCGCGAGCAAAGGCAAGCAAACCGATGTAAAGTCGATCGAGCAGTTTAATAAGCTGCTTGCGCAAATGGACAAGTCGACAACCCTGACGCTGCTGGTCAGACGTGGCGAGAATCAGACTTTTGTAATCATCAAAGGTCTCGGTGACATTAAATAAGCCGAGGCTCATCCTGTATAGCAGGGATTATTGCCATCTCTGCGAGGACATGCTCGGTGCGCTGGAAGAATTGCGCGCCGAGCAGGGCGGACGGTTCGATATTGAAGTGCTCGACGTCGATGGCGATCCCGGCTTGCAAGTGCGTTATGACGAGTTGGTGCCGGTTCTGGCTGTGATCGAAGCGGCAAAAGTTCGTGAGCTTTGCCATTATTTCCTGGATCGATCAGCGGTTCTTGCTTATTTGAATGCGACCGGTCAAACCCCTTGAGGCCACTTCAAGGTAAAATCCGGCGCCTTCAAGAATCCTGCAGAAGTTAATTGCAGTACCGAAAATGCAGCGGATCCGCAACTTCTCCATTATTGCCCACATCGACCACGGCAAATCGACCTTGGCTGATCGCATCATCCATCTCTGCGGCGGACTGTCGGACCGTGAAATGGAGGCGCAGGTACTCGATTCGATGGACTTGGAGCGCGAACGCGGCATCACGATCAAGGCCCAAACTGCCGCGCTGACCTACAAAACGCGCGATGGATTGCTATACAACCTGAACCTGATCGATACTCCGGGCCATGTGGATTTTTCGTATGAAGTGAGCCGCTCGCTCTCGGCTTGTGAAGGTGCTTTGCTGGTCGTTGATGCCACGCAGGGTGTCGAAGCGCAAACCGTGGCAAATTGCTATACGGCGATTGAACTCGGCGTGGAAGTCATTCCGGTTCTGAACAAAATTGATCTTCCCGCCGCCAATCCTGAGGGTGCCCGCCAGGAAATCGAAGACGTGATCGGTATCGATGCTACCGACGCCATCCTGGCGAGTGCCAAGACCGGCCTAGGGGTGGAGGATATCCTCGAAGCCGTGATCGCCCGGATTCCGCCGCCCAAGGGCGATCCGGATGCACCCCTGAAGGCGCTTATCATCGATTCCTGGTTCGACAATTATGTCGGCGTAGTGATGCTGGTGCGGGTGGTGGACGGCGTGTTGCGGCCCAAGGACAAGATTCGCCTGATGGCAGCTGGCAGCGTGCATTTGTGCGAGCAGGTGGGTGTATTCACGCCCAAATCGCAGACGCGCGAACAGCTTTCTGCCGGAGAGGTCGGGTTCATCATTGCCGGCATCAAGGAAATCAAGGCCGCCAAAGTCGGTGATACGGTCACTCGAGTCGATCGCCCGGCAACCGAACCCCTGCCGGGTTTCAAGGAAATCAAGTCGCAGGTGTTTGCCGGACTCTACCCGATCGAACCGAACGAATACGAGGGACTGCGCGATTCGCTGGAGAAGCTCAAGCTCAACGATGCTTCGTTGCAATACGAACCGGAAGTCTCCCAGGCGCTCGGCTTTGGCTTCCGCTGCGGCTTTCTCGGCTTGCTGCACATGGAAATCATCCAGGAGCGGCTCGAGCGGGAATTTGACCAGGATCTCATTACCACTGCACCCACCGTGGTTTACCAGGTTAGGCTGCGCGACGGTAGCGAGATGTTCGTGGAGAATCCGGCCAAGTTGCCGGATGTCTCGAAAATCGAAGAAATCCGCGAGCCCATCATCACTGCGACGATTTTCGTTCCGGAAGAATATCTCGGGGCCGTGATCACGCTCTGCGAACAAAAGCGCGGCACGCAGGTAAATCTGCTTTACCGCGGCCGACAGGTGCAGCTGAGCTACGACATGCCGATGGCAGAAGTGGTGATGGATTTCTTCGACAAGCTCAAGTCGATCTCGCGCGGTTACGCTTCGCTCGATTACGATTTCAAGGAGTATCGTGCCGCCGATGTGGTCAAACTCGACGTGCTGATCAATGGTGAGAAGGTGGATGCCCTGTCAACTATCGTTCATCGTGCCAATGCACCATTCCGTGGTCGCCTGCTGGCCGCCAAGATGCGCGAACTGATTCCGCGCCAGATGTACGATGTGGCGATCCAGGCAGCGATCGGCGCCAACATCGTGGCGCGCGAGAACATCAAGGCGCTGCGCAAGAACGTCTTGGCCAAATGTTATGGCGGCGATATTACGCGCAAGAAGAAACTGCTGGAAAAGCAGAAGGCGGGCAAGAAGCGCATGAAGCAGGTCGGCAGCGTCGAGATCCCGCAGGAAGCCTTCCTTTCGGTACTGCGCGTCGGCGATAAATAGGGGATTGGGGATTCACATGAACTTCGCGTTGATATTGTTTCTGTTGCTGCTCGCCACCGGCCTGATCTGGCTGGTCGACCACTTCTGGCTCAAGAAAAAGCGTGCGGCTGATGCAAAAGATCCATGGTGGGTTGAGTATGGTGCCAGCTTCTTTCCGGTCATCCTGATTGTGTTCGTGCTGCGCTCATTCCTGGTCGAACCCTTCAAGATCCCCTCGGGTTCAATGATTCCAACGCTACTGGTGG
>Ga0172368_10003575_pt1 | contig 18722 bp, 14 predicted proteins | sample Lak11m_FD_114540 | JGI IMG/M metagenome (GOLD analysis project Ga0172368, IMG submission 114540) | Freshwater microbial communities from Kabuno Bay, South-Kivu, Congo - kab_022012_11m | ecosystem: Environmental > Aquatic > Freshwater > Lake | place: Democratic Republic of the Congo: South-Kivu...
CGGAGCACACGGTTCGCTTCGCGAAGCGTTTCGGGCTGGAGGGCGGGGCGCGGCTGCAGGTGGATCCGGTTTCACTCCGGCCCGTGTACTCGCTGCGCGCGGCGGCGTCGGCGGAGCTGCCCGTCGGGACCATGATCAAGCTCTCGACGGGCATGGCGACGCAGCCGACGACGGACCCGCTGGTGATCGATCCCACCTACGGAAACCCTTCGATCGGCGCCCCGCGCGTGCGTCAGCTCGTGTTCGGCGTGGAGCAGCCGCTGCCCATCCAGGCGCTGCTGCGCGTCGAGGCGTTCGGCAAGTGGATGGACCGTCTCACGGTGAATCCGGATACACCGACGGGCCTGCAGGCCGTGCTCGGCCGCCACGAACCGGCCTACCAGGCGCTCGGGACGGGGTTCGCGCGCGGCGTGGATCTCATGCTCATCGGGCGCGCCCGCCGATTCGCGTACGGACTGTCGGGCGGGCTCGTCTGGTCGGATCGCACGAATCCGCTCGCAGCCGAGCGCAAATCGTATCCGGCCCCGTGGGACCAGCGCTGGACCATGGCGGCGAACGTGTCCTGGTCCCCGGCGGAGGACTGGCTGCTCACGGCGCGTTTCAGCTTCCACACGGGGCGTCCGTACACGCCCGTCACGGGGTTCTTCGTGGACGACGCGAACCGGCGCTGGCTGCCGGTCTTCGGCCCGACGAACAGCGCGCGCTACTCGGACTTCGAGGAGCTTTCGCTGCGCGTCCAGCGCCGTTTCACGCTGTTCTCCGTGCCGCAGACCTTCTACTTCGAGCTGCTCAACGCGACGAACGCGCAGAACATCTTCACGTACGCGTACGACACGGGCGACTACGCGACCGCGACGGCCCCCGCCGGCGGTGCCTTCAACCACCTGCCCATCCGTCCCTTCCTCGGAGTGCGCGGTGAGTACTGAGGCCGCGGCGGCCGAGGCTGCCCCGAAGCCCTCCCGCTCGGAGTGGTGGCGCCCGCGCCTGCGCGAGCGCTTCGAGAAGATCGCGGGGGAGCACGCGACGCCTGCGCGCATCGGCGTGGCCGTGGGAGTGGGCGTGCTGATCGGGTGCAGCCCGTTCATCGGGTTCCAGGTGCTCATCTGCGCGGTGCTCGCCATCGCGCTGCGGCTCAACAAGCTGGCGGTGTTCCTGGGGCTTCAGATTTCCGCGCCGCCGGCGACGCCGTTCGTGATGCTCGCGGGCGTGGAGCTGGGCGAGCTGGTGCTGCACGGGCGCTTCCTGCCGCTGGATCCCGACGTGTTCCGCGCGATGCCCGGCGTCGAGATCGCGCGCCTGTTCTTCGTGGACCTCGCGGTCGGCGGCACACTGATGGGGCTCGTGCTGGGCGCGGGGCTGGGGTTGCTCGCGGCGCGATGGGTGGAGCGGCGGCGGGCCAAAGCTGCCTGATCCCGTTCCCGACTCGGCTGCGAACGCGACGGCGACAGCCGCCTTGACGCCTCACGGCCCGCTGTTCGCGCACAGTGCGTCGGTCTGCCACAATCGAAACGAGCATTCAGCCTATCGAACGCTCTCCTGCGGCTCCCTCCGGACCGGGCGCGGGAACGCAATCGACGCGGCGATCGACCCTGCGAGCAGCGCCGCGATGACGCCCAGCGACGCGGCGACCGGCAGCTTCCACACGTCGGCGAGCACCATCTTGGCGCCCACGAACACCAGGATGAGCGCGAGCCCGATCTTCAGGTGGTGGAAGCGCTCGATGACGCCCGCGAGCAGGAAGTAGAGCGACCGCAGGCCCAGAATCGCGAAGATGTTCGACGTGAACACGATGAACGGGTCGGTCGTGACCGCAAACACCGCCGGAATCGAGTCGACCGCAAACACGACGTCGGCCGCCTCGATCGCCACGAGTGCCAGCAGCAGCGGCGTCGCGGCCACGCGCCCGCCGTCGCGCACGAGGAAACCGCCGTCCAGCCGGCCCGAGACGGGGAACACCCGGCGCACGAGGCGCACAATCGCGCCCTCGGACGGATCCTTCGTCTCCTCCCGACGCACCAGCAGTTTGACTCCTGTGAATAGAAGCAATGCGCCGAACACGTAGAGCATCCAGTGGAAGCGGTGCAGCAGAGCGCCGCCCGCCAGGATGAACGCCGCCCGGAGCACCAGCGCCCCGAAAATGCCCCAGAACAGCACGCGGTGCCGGTACGCCGCCGGAATGCCGAACGACGCGAACACGACGACGAAGACGAAGATGTTGTCGACCGAGAGCGCCTTCTCGACCACGTACCCCGTGGCGTATTCCAGCCCCGTCTGCGGGCCGAACCAGCGCCACACGAGCAGTCCGAACACGCCCGCGAGGCCGATCCAGACGGCGCTCCAGCCCGCCGCCTCGCGCGGCGACACCTCGTGCGCCTTGCGGTTGAAGACGCCCAGGTCCAGCGCGAGCATCGCGGCCACGAACGCGAGAAATCCCGCCCAGAGCGCCGGACTGCCTACGGAAGCGTCCATTCGTGTCACCTCGTCTGCGTCATCCCGGAGGACATCGTGAAGCGATGCTCACCAGCCCCGCGCCGTCGCGCCCCACGCACCTGTCGAAATGAGCCGGAGGCGGCGGATGCGCTCCTTCATCGGCGGGTGCGTCGAGAACAGGCGCAGCACCGACCCCGCGCCGGCCAGCGGGCTCACGATGTAGAGGCTCGCGGTGGCCGGCTGCACCTGCGCGGGCACCGCGTGCGCCGCGGCTTCCAGCTTCGCGAGCGCGTCCGCGAGAGCGTCCGGGTCGCCCGAGATGCGCGCGCCCGTCTCGTCGGCCAGGTACTCGCGCGAGCGCGAGATGGCGAGCTGCACCACGGTCGCCGCGAGCGGTGCGACGAACATCATCGCGAGTCCCGCCAGCCCCGAGCCCTCGCCCTCCTCGTCGTCGTGCCGCCCGAAGAGGCTCTGCATCCCCAGCGCGTGCGCGATCCACGTCACTACAGACGCCACGGCCGCCGCGATGCTCGCCAGCAGGATGTCGCGGTTGCGGATGTGCGCCAGCTCGTGCGCCAGCACGCCGCGCAGCTCGCGCTCGGACAGCAGCCGCACGATGCCTTCCGTCACCGCGACGACGCCGCGGGAGGGGTTGCGTCCGGTGGCGAACGCGTTGGGCTGCTCCTCCGGGATGACGTACACGCGCGGCCTGGGGATGCCCGCGGCGCCCGCCAGCTCCTCGACGATGCGGTGCAGGCCCGGCGCCCGCTCGACGGGCACTTCCTGCGCCCGGCTCATGGCGAGCACGATGCGGTCGGAGAAGAAGTACGCGCCGAGGTTCATGACCATGGCCAGCACGCCGAAGAGCCAGAGCTGCCCCGGCGCCACGAGCGCCCCAAGGCCCACGAGCAGCGCGCCCAGCACGCCCAGCAGGAGAATCGACTTGATCTGGTTGCCCATCGCGTCCTCCGTCCCCCGGCGCCGCGCCGTGTGCGCGGTCCGCTTGCCCTGAGATAGCGCAGGACGCCGAAAAGGTTCCATTTTGACTGAATTATCTTGCCATCGTTTCGGGAAATCCGAATGATGGAGAGCGGAGGCGCCGCGATGGAGTGGCTCAACTACCACCACCTGCTCTACTTCCACGCCGTGGCGAAGGCCGGAGGCTTGGTGCCGGCGGCGGAGCGGCTGCGGCTCTCGCCGCCGACGCTCAGCGCCCAGATCCACGAACTGGAGAAGTCGCTCGGCGAGAAGCTCTTCGAGAAGCGGGGACGGCGCCTCGAGCTGACGGAGCTGGGGCGGGTCTGCCTTCGCTACGCGGACGAGATCTTCTCGCTGGGCCAGGAGATGCTCGACGCGCTGCACGACCGTCCGACGGGCCGTCCGCTGCGTCTGGCGGTGGGCGTCGAGGACGTCATCCCGAAGCTCGTGGTGCACCGGCTGCTGGAGCCGGTGCGGCGCATGCCCGAGCGCGTGCAGCTCGTGTGTACGGAAGATCGCGGCGACCGGCTGCTCGCGGCGCTGGCGGTGCACGACCTGGACGTGGTGTTCGGCGACGCGCCGGCGGCGCAGGCGCCCGTGCGCGCGTTCAGCCACGAGCTGGGCGAGAGCGGGGTGGGCTTCTTCGGCGTGCCCGAGGCGGCGCGCAGGCACGCGGCCGGCTGGCCGCGGTCTCTCGACGGCGCGCCCGTGGTGCTGCCGGTGCGAGGCACCACGCTGAGGCGTTCGCTGGACGGCTGGTTCGACCTGAACGGCGTGCGCCCCGAAATCGTCGCGGAACTGGAAGACAGCGCGCTCATGGCGACGTTCGGCGCGGACGGACTCGGGCTCTTCCCTGCGCCGCTCGTCGTGGCCCAGCCGCTGACGCACCAGTACCGCGTGGCGCTCGCGGGCAAGGTGCAGGGCGTGCGCGAGCGCTACTACGGCATCACGATGGACCGGCGTCTGCGTCACCCGGCTGTGGCCGCCATACGCGAAGCGGCGCGGGCGAGGCTCGCGCGGCAGACGACTACGGCGCCCGCACGTCCTCGCACGTGAGTCCTTCGGCGGGCACGCAGTTGCGTCCGATGAAGCACGCGGCTCGGTCGCCCAGCGGCACGCATCGGATGGCGCGGTCGCACTCGGTGCCGCCGGGCGTACACGGACGTCGCGTGATGGAGCAGCGCCACGTGACCGAGTCGCACGTCTCGCGCGGGCACTCCGTGTCGGTCGTGCAGGTGCAGAAGCCGGACTTCGAGTCCTCGTTGTACGAGCAGCGTCCCGCGCACCGACCGGAGGCCGAGTCGCAGCGCGCGCCGGGGCAGTCGGCATCGGAGGCACACGCGCGGCCTCCCGCCGGGCACTCGGCGTCGGCGTGGCACAGCGCGCGCGTGAGCACCAGGATGTTGCGGCACTGGTATCCCCACGGACAGGGCTGGCCCGCGTCGCAGTCGACGCCGCAGTAGGTGCGCTGCCAGCTCACCTTGCGGTCCAGCAGGCAGAAGTTCGCTCCGTCGTCGGCGCCGGGACAGCGCGTGGGGCTCGCCGGATCGTACTGGCACCCCTGGCAGTAGGGGCCGCGCTCGTCGCGGCGGCACACGCGCTCGCCGTCGTCGTCCTCGACGCAGCGCTCGCCGTAGCGGCAGAAGCTGTCGTCCGCGCACACGCCCGCCCGGCAGGCGCCGATGCGGCACGGACCTGCGTCCGCTCCGCCGGGGCACTCGCACGCCTCGCCCAGCCGGCAGTCGCCGTTGTCGCGGCACCCCGCGATGCACTCCAGTCGCACTTCGTCGCACACCGCTCCGATGGGGCACTGCACGTCGCTGGTACACCGATCGCGATCCACGCACTGGCGCGTGCCCAGGTCGCAGAACGTGCCCGGCGGGCAGTCGAGCGTCGTGTCGCATCCCACGCGGCGCTGGCATGATCGTCCGTTGCAGAACTCGTCCGGCGAGCAGGCGGCGTCCGAGACGCAGCGGCAGGTGCCCGTGGCTGCGTCGCATGAGCGCGCAGTGCCGCAGTCCGCGTCCGTGACGCACCGCGTCTGAAGGTGCTTCGTCTCCGGGCACGCGCTTGAGAAGGCGGCGAAGGCGACGAGCAGAGCCGCTGCGAATCGCCCGATGGAGCGCTCGTGTACGCGCGGACACCCCGGATCCGGCGCGTCGGGATCGCCCGTCGCGGCGGCCGGCACGCAACAGCCGCCGTTGCACAACGAGACGTAGTCGCAGGATGCGCAGGGCTCGCGGCGGCGCACGGGCGGATCGCGGAAGGTGCCGAAACCCTTGGAGAAAGCGTTCCGAAGAGAAGCCGCGTCGGCGGCGTCGGCCTCGGGCGGCCCGGCGAACGAACATCCGCGCAGCGATCCGTCGGGCATGACGGCGGCGAGCATGTCGCCCGCCGCGCACCCGACGACACCGAAGAAGCGCGCGACCGACAGCAAAGGCGCGTGCGCGAACACCATCGGTGCGAACGAGCAGTCCAGCCGGATGCGCAGCGCGTGCCGAAGCGAGAGCCGCCGCACGAGCGGGTACAGTGCGCGGGCCTGATCCGGAAGGAGATCCAGATCCAGCCCCGCGCCGCGCCCCGCCGCTTTGAAGCGCAGAAGTTCCACCTCGCGCAGCCGCCACCGGCGCGCCATCGCGGCCAGGTCGTCCAGGCGGTCGAAGTTCTCGCGCGTCACGACGCAGTTGAGGCCGACGCCCCGCCGCTGCGCCCGCAGCCGGCGCACCGCCGCTTCCGCCTGCTCGAACGTTGCGCGCGTGCGCCGATGGACCTCGGCCGGGCCGTCCACGCTCACATGGATGCGGCCGAACACTCCGCAGCGACGCGCCAGCGCCTCCGTCATGCCGGCGCCGGAGACCGTCAGGTTGGGTACAAGGCCGACGCGGCGCGCGTGCTCCGCGAGGTCGAAAAGATGAGGAAGATCAAGGGCTTCGCCGCCTCCGAGCGCGACGTGGAAGACGCCCGCCGCGGCCAGGTTGTCCAGGATCCGGCAGGCGCGGGAAGGATCCAGCACTTCTCCGCGCGGCGTGGCGGCGACGTAGCAGAGGCGGCATCCGGCGCTGCACCGGCGAGACAGGACGACATGCACCTCGGTGGGCGCGCTCAGATGCCTCGGATCGGGTCCCTGCCAGAGCGGCGAGTGCCGCACGCCGAGCCGCGCGGCCAGCGCGCGGTTCACCCGCACCAGCATGGCGGGGTGCCGCGTGGCGACGAGCGCGCCGAACCACTCGGGACGCACCCTCATGTCGGGGGATCCCGGAGCGGGGACTTGCGCGAGAGCAGCGCACGACCCCGCAGCAGCGCCGAGAGCACGAAGCCCGCGGCGACGACGCCGGCGGAGCCCAGCAGCATCAGCGTGATGTCGATGCCGAGGGAACTGGAGTTCGGGTTGACGCCGACCCGGACTCCGAGCACGCGCGGGCGATCGCCGATGGGCTTCATCGACCGGCCCTTTCGCGCAGCGTTTCAGCGAGGCGCGGCCACAGGTCGCTCGCGGCGACGGCGCAGTACAGGAGCGCGGCGGTCTGCGCGATCCCGAGCGCCGTTTCCCGCGCCCGCGCCGCGGCGTCCAGTGTCCGATCGCGGATCCACGCGCCGTGCGCCCACAGCAACGCGGTGCCGCCGGCCGCGATGATCGCCAGCGCGTGCGTTTCCGCCGCGGGCCGGCGGTGAGCGGACGCCACGACGAGCAGCAACGGAATGGTCGTGAAAAGCACTTCGCGCGGAGGAATCCACGGGCGCCGGCCCGATCCGGCCGCGACGGCGAGCCGCGCGCCGCCCAAGGCGACGAGAAAGCCAGCGCACAGGAACAGCGCGAGCCACTGGACGCGCGCGGCGTGGACCTGTGCAAGACCGATCTCGGCGGCGAATCGCGTGGCTTCGTCGGGGAGGTTGCGCAGCCGGCGGTATCGGGCTTCGGCGTCGTCGAGCCGTCCGTCGGCGAGATCGAGCCGCGCCAGCTCGGCCATCGCCTCGTCGGCCCATTCGCTCGCGGGGCACGCGGCGAGCGCCCGTTCCAGCAGAGGGCGCGCCCGGTCGGGCTGCCGGCGATCGAGGTGAATCCGGGCGATTCCGAGCAGTCCGCGTGCGGCGAGCGGCGAACCCGGGTGCGCGTCGACGAAGGCCTGCATGCGCTCCAAGGCGTCGTCGCGCGACGCGGCCAGCCCGTCGAACTCCGCCTGCTCCCGGGCGGAAGGCGCGGCCGCAAGCACGAGGACGAGCGCGACGGTCATCGCCGCGATGGTACCCCGGCACCCGCGCGCGCGACAGGACGGCGTCGCGGGCGGTGGAACTTGCGCGCGATCGGCGCCCCGTCTTGCAATCCGGCCCCGTCGATGCCATGCACGCCGTCCATGTCGGAGCCCGAGGACCGAACGCCGAACGCCGAGAGCCGGAAACCGGATCTGCTCGCGCGGCTCAATCCCGAGCAGCGCGCCGCCGTCGAGCACGGCGAGGGCCCGCTGCTGGTGCTCGCGGGCGCAGGCTCCGGCAAGACGCGCGTCATCGTGCACCGGCTCGCCCGGCTCATCGAGCAGGGCGTGCGGCCGTGGAAAATCCTCGCCGTCACGTTCACCAACAAGGCCGCCGGCGAGATGCTCTCGCGCGTGCAGGAACTGGCCGGCGGGAGCGCGGGCGACGCCTGGGTGAGCACCTTCCACGCCGCGGGCGTGCGTATTCTGCGCCGCGACGGGCACAAGATCGGACTGCCGCGCGGATTCACCATCTACGACGACTCCGACCAACTCTCGCTCGCCAAGCGCGTGCTCAAGGAAATCGGCGTCGACGACAAGAAGCTCCCGCCCCGCGACGTGCTCGCGCAGATCGACCGCTGGAAGAACCGCGGCCTGCTGCCCGAGCAGGTGACGCCCGGCCGCGAGCTGTTCGCCGAGGACCTCGTGCGCGCCTACGCCCGCTACGAGGACGCGCTGCGCGGCGCCGGCGCGGTCGACTTCGGCGACCTGCTGCTGCGCGTCGTGCAGCTCCTGCGCGTCTCGCCAGACACCCGCGAACTCTACCGGCGCCGCTTCGAGCACCTGCTCGTCGACGAGTTCCAGGACACCAACCCCGTCCAGTACGAACTGCTGCGCCTGCTGTGCCCCGACGACCGCTCGAAGGCGAACCTGTGCGTCGTGGGCGACGACGACCAGTCCATCTACCGCTGGCGCGGCGCCGACGTGGGTAACATCCTGAAATTCCCCGAGGATTTCCCCGGCGCCAGGGTCGTTAAGCTGGAGCGCAACTACCGCTCGACGCGCCGCATCCTGGACGCGGCCTACGGGGTCATCTCGCACAACCGCGCGCGGGCCGACAAGCGCCTGCGCACCGACGGCGAAACGGGCTCGAAGCTGCGCCTGCACGTCGCGGCGGACGATCGCGAGGAGGCGGCGCGCATCGCCGACACCGTGCGCTCCGAGCGCTCGGCGGGGCGGCGCTACGGGCAGATCGCGATATTCTATCGGACCAATGCGCAGAGCCGGCTGATCGAGGAGGCGCTGCGCCAGCGCGCCCTGCCCTACCTCGTGTTCCGGGGACGATCGTTCTACGACCGCGCCGAAATCCGCGACGTCGTGGCCTGGCTGCGGCTCGTGGCGAACCCGAAGAGCAACGAGGACTTCCTGCGCGCCGTGGGGAGCCCGCCGCGGGGCATCGGCGAGGCGACGCTGGAGCGGCTCGCCGCGCACGCCCGCGAGCGCGGCCTGACGCTGTGGGACGCGGTTCCCGGCGCGGCGTCGGCGCCCGGCATCTCGGCAGGCGCGGCGGCGCGACTGGCGGCTTTCCGCGCGCTCGTGGAGTCGTTCCAGGCGCGCGCCGCGACGCTCGGGGCGGCGCCGGTGGTGCAGGCGGTGGTGGCCGAGAGCGGGTACCTGGATCGGCTGGCGGCCGACCCGCGCGGCGAGGGCGAGGACCGGCAGCAGAACGTGCGCGAATTCGTGCGCGCGGCCGGCGATTTCGATCGCGCCTGGTCCGGGCTCGTGTCGGGAGGAGATGCCGCGCCGGCCGCGGACGAGCCGGACGGGTTCGCGGGGCGGGCGCGGCTGGCGGCGCTGCGCGCGGTGCGCGGCGACGCCGAGGAGCAGCCTCCGAGCGCTCTGGAGGCGTTTCTGGCCCAGATCGCGGTGCTGGGCGACAGCGACGAGGAGGAGAAGGACGACCGCGTGAGCCTCATGACGCTGCACTCGGCCAAGGGGCTGGAGTTCGACACGGTGTTCCTGGCCGGGCTGGAGGACACTCTGTTTCCGAGCGCGCGCAGCGTGATGGAGCAGGGCGGCCTGGAGGAGGAGCGCCGGCTCTGCTACGTGGGCCTGACCCGGGCGCGCCGGCAGGTGCACCTGACGCTGGCGCGGCGCCGGGCGCTCTTCGGCGACGTGAAGGAGAACGATCCGAGCCCGTTCCTGCACGAGATCCCGCCCGAACTGGTGGACGGCATCGAGCTTCTGGACGAGGCGCTCGCGCGCCCGCCGGTGTGGAGCGTGCCGTCGCGGACGCAGGTGCGTCGCCGGCCGCCGGCGGGCGAGTACGTGGAGCGCGATCCCGATGCGACGCACGGCGGCGACGACTTCGACCAGCGCCCCGCTGCGGCACGCCTTCGTCCGCCGGGTGGCCGGCTGGGCGTGCGCGTGCGCCACGAGAATTTCGGCGAGGGCCTCGTGGTCTCCACCCGCGGCACGGGACCCGACGCGCGCGTGGACGTCATGTTCCCCGGCGTCGGCCTCAAGAAGGTGCTCGCACGCTACCTGGACCCGATCTGACCGATGATCCGTTTGGGCCCCATCGAGCTGCGCAACCCGTGGATCCTCGCCCCGATGGCGGGGGTGAGCGAGCAGCCGTTCCGCGAGTTGGCGCAGGAACTGGGCGCGTCGGCGTGCCCGACCGAGCTCGTCAGCGCCGCGGGCCTCATGCGGGCGCAGGCGCGCACGCTGCGCTACCTGCGCCACGGCGCGGCGGAGAAACCCTTCGTCGTGCAGCTCTTCGGCGGCGACCCGGCGACCATGGCCCGGGCGGCGGAACTGGCGCGCACCTGCGGCGCCGACGCCGTCGACGTGAACATGGGCTGCCCTGTGCCGAAGGTGACGAAGTCCGGCGCCGGGTCCGCGCTGATGTGCGACGCGCCCCGGGCGGCGGCGATCGTGCGGGCCTGCCGCGACGCGTCGGGACTTCCGGTCACCGCGAAGCTGCGCTCCGGGTGGGACGCGGCCCGCATCACCTGCGTCGAAATGGGTCTGGCTCTGCGCGATGCCGGCGTCTGCGCGCTCGCCCTGCACCCGCGCACGCGCGCCCAAGGCTATTCCGGGCTCGCCGACTGGACCCGGGTGCAAGCACTCAAGCGGACGGTCGGTTCCTTGCCTGTCATCGGCAACGGGGACATCGACACGCCGGTGACCGCCCGGCGCCGGATGCAGGAAACCGGCTGCGACGCTGTGATGATCGGTCGGGCGGCGTTGGGCAACCCTTGGATTTTCCAAGAGTTTTGCGGCGGTCCGCCTCCGACGCCGGCCGAGCGGGCGGCACTGGTCCTGCGTCACTTCGAGGCGCACCTGGCATTCCACGGAGGCGGGCCGCCGGCCGTGCGCTCGTTCCGTCGCCACCTCGGCTGGTACTCCGGCGGCCTGGCGGGCAGCGCGGCGTTCCGGGCGCGGGTCAACCGAATCGAGACGGCCGGCGAAGTGCGCGACCAGGCGGCGGCCTTCTTCGCCTCGGCGAGCCCCGATCCGGCGCGCGGCCGGCGCGACGTCGACGTGGATCTGCGTACCGCGCTGGGCTAGGGCGCAGCCGTTCCGAAACCCGTTCCGGCGCAATTGCACCGCCCTGTCGCGCGGGGTATGTTCGGCCGCCCGCTGTCCGGCGGCCTCCTGCGGCCGAGCCCGACCGTCCCGCAGCACTTCCGGAGGCACGACGGCAGAGGGCATCGCTCGGCGACGGGCAGCGGGCCCCGGCCGTCCGCGCGCCAGACCCGGTGGAGCTCATGGACATCCGCTGCGAACGGTGCGGTAGCGAGTACGAATTCGACGAGAACCGGCTCACCGACGCCGGCGTGACCGTCAAGTGCACGACGTGCGGCCACGTCTTCAAGGTGCGCCGTCCCACCCTTCCCCCGCCCTCGGCGTGGCCCGCGGCACCCCCCGCCGCATGGCCGGCCCCGCCCGCGCCGGCGCCCGCTCCCGCGCCCGCCCCGCCTCCGGCCGCGCCCGCGCCGTCCCCCTGGTCGGCCGTCGGAGCCGCCGCCTGGCCCGTCTCCGCGCCTCCGCCCGCCGCGCCGCCGTCGCCGTCCGCCCCTCCTCTGCCGGCACGCACTCTGCTCGTCAGCGTCGGAGGCCAGCCGCCCATCGCGTGCCCGGACGTCGGGACGCTGCAGCGCTGGGTGGCCGAGCGGCGCGTTCAGCGCGAGGATCAGGCCTGCTGGGTTGGCGAGCCCTGGCGGCGTGCCGGCGAGTGGCCCGAGCTGGCGCCGTTCTTCGCCATCGTGTCGCCGCCGCCGGTCGTGCCCAGCGCTCCGCCGCCGATCAAGTCCGCGCCGCCGCCCCCCGTGCACGGCGCGGACGACATCAGCTCGGCCCCGACCCAGCAGCTTCGCGTGCCCGACTTCGTCGCGGCCGGTCTCATGGACGCCGCGACCGCCGCCACGACCCCGGGGCTGGCCGCGGTGCGCCCGCCCCCGGCGCACACGCCGTCGCACATCCCGTCGTCCTCGGCCGCCTCTCCCGCGGACGCGGACACGGCTCCGTCGCTGCGCATCCGCCCGCCCGCACGGCCCGAGATCACCGGCTGGTCGGCTCCGTCGGCAGGCTACGGCAGCTTCCCCGGGACTCCGGCTCCGGCCGTGCCCGCGGTCCAGCCCGTCGACACCGCGACCTTCCGCGCGCCCAGCATCCCGGGCCAGGTGGCCGCCGCGTCGGCCCCGGCCGAGACCTCGCCGTACCGCATTCCGTCGCTCCCCGCGCTTTCGCCGGCGGCTCCCGCCCCGGCGGCGGAGACAATCGCCTTCGCGCGTCCCGCCACGGCGCCCGGCATGACGCCGGTGTCCCCGGCTGCCCCCGTGCCGGCCGAAACCGCGGCGTTCCGCACGACGGGCACGTCGTCCCCGGTCCTGCCTCCGGGTACGCCGGCCCCCACGCCCCCGATGCCGATCGCGGCATTCGGCGCGCCGCTGCAGGCCGCCGTCACCGAGCCTCCCGCGCCCCCGGCCGCGCCCGCCCCGCCGGTCGCCGTGCCCGCGCCGGCACCGGCGTCCGCACCCGCCGCGGAGGCGGCCGTCGACACGCAGCCGCCCGCGCCCCGCATGCCGGAGAAGACCCCGGCCCTCGCGGAGGACGAGGAGGATCCCGAGGTCGCCAACTGGAAGAAGGCCCAGAAGGCCAAGCGCGCCATGATGGTGGTCGTGTTCGCGGTCGTGCTCGCGGGCGTGGGCATCTGGGCGGTGCTCGGGCCCATGCACGACACGGTCTTCGGCCCGCCGAAGATCCCGCCCGAGGCGCGTGCGGCGTTCGAAACCGCCCGCCAGGCCTGGTACCGCGGCACGAAGACGCACATGGACGAGGCGGTCGGCCTGCTGGGGACGGCGCTGGAAAGCTCCGCAAAGGCGCGCGCGGGGTACGCGGAGGCCGTCGATCTGCTCGCGACCGTGCAGTGCGCGCGCACGGACTTCCTCTTCGACGAGGCGCGTGCGCTCGAGGCCGACAGCAAGGCCGAAACCGCGGCCGGGCGCGCCAAGGAGGCCCAGGAGGCGGCCCAGGCCGCCGCCGTCGCGCAGACGGCGGCCACCGAGGCGCGCGAGGCGGCCGTGAAAGTCATCGCCGACGCGGGCCGGCAGTTCCGGGGCCACCACGTCGGCGCGCTGGCGCACGTGGACTGCCTGCGCGTGGGCGGCGAGGCGAACAGGGTGAAGGACGCGCTGGCCAAGCTGCCGCCCGACTCGCTCCAGGGCGGCGACGGGCTCTTCGAGACCGACAAGGACGATCCCGCGGCGCGCCCCGACCCCGAGGCGAAGACGCGCGCGGCGAGCGTGGCGAAGGCCCGCGCGGCGATGGCGACGGCCGCCTCCAAGGCGAAGTCCGCGGATCCCGCCGCGCTCTCGGGCGCGGAGAAGGACCTGGCCGACGCGGTGGCGGCACTGCCCGACTTCGTGCCGGCGAAGTGGTGGCTCGCGCGCGTCAAGGATCAGCGCGGCGACAAGCCCGGCGCGCTCGCCATGATGAAGGACCTCGCGGGGCACGGCCACGAGCGCGCCAAGGCGTACGTGGACGCCGCCTCGCGCCAGCCTCCCGCGCCGCCGGTGCCCGAGGAGGCGAAAATCGACGACAAGACGAGGCCGCCCGAGGCCGGCAAGCCCGAGGTGAAACCGGCCGAAGTGAAACCCGCTGCACCGGCCGAGGCGCACAGGCCCGAGGCCGCGCCGGTCAACCCCGACGCGCTCATGAAGCAGGCCGACGACGCGATGGAGAAGGGCAAGGCGGCCCGGGCCCTGCCGCTCTACGAGCAGGTGATCGCCGTCAAGCCCGATCGCGCGGAGGCCTGGTACGGCAAGGGGCTGGCGCAGTTCGACCTGGGGCGCATGGCGGACGCACAGGGCTCGTTCAAGAAGGCGCTGGACACGAACCCGCAGTTCGCCGACGCGGCCATCGGCATGGCGGAGGCCTGCAAGGAGCTCAAGCAGGTCAAGGACGCCGTGCGCTGGTACCGCAAGTACCTGGAAATCCTGCCCGACGGCGACCAGGCGGAAGTGGCCAAGGCGAACATCAAGGCGCTGGGCAACTAGCGCCGCTCCGGCAGCGAGGCGTTCATGACCGGCAAGCCCAGCCGCGCGGAAGACGAGTATTTCGCGCGGGAGGACGTGGAAAAGCTCTACCGGCTGGCGCGCGAGCAGGACGCGCACCAGGCCGCGAAGAAGCGCGACACGCTCAAGGCCGCCCACTGGATGAAGTGCCCCTCGTGCGGCCACGATCTGCAGAGCGTCCGCCTGACGGGCGTGGCGCTGGCGCGCTGCTTCCACTGCCACGGCACGTGGCTGGGCGCCGGAGAGCTGGAGAAGCTGGCGGGCGAGGGCACGCCGGGCCTCCTGGCGTCGATTGTCGCCGCGCTGGCGCCGCCGGGACGCTGAAACCGCCGCACGAGCACCCGTGGGCTGGGCAGACCGCGTCGCGACGCACTGCGTCATGCAAGTGTCTGGCGGGATCCGCGCGACGTTTCCAGACTGCGCCGGCCGGCCGTGTCCGGAGAGGCATCGATGCACGAAGCAGGCGGAAACATGGGCGATCCGCGCAAGCGAGGCGAGCCGCCCGGCCTTCTGAGCTTGGTGTGGACGTGGGGCGTCTTCTGCCCGGTGATGGCGGTTTCGACGGCCGTTTTCGGCTCGCTCGCCATGCTTCTCGCGCTCTTCGACCACCGCGCGGCGTTTCCGTGCATGCGCGCCTGGGGCCGCCTGCTTTGCGCCGTGAACCTGACCCCCGTGCGGGTCGAAGGTGCGGAGCACGTGCAGCCCGGCCGGGCGTACGTGATCATGAGCAACCACCAGAGCCATTTCGACATCCTGGCGCTGTGCGGGCGGTGGCCGGCGCAGTTCCGGTGGGTCATCAAGAAGGAGCTTCGCCGCGTGCCGTTCATCGGCCCCGCCACGGCGCGCATGGGGTGCGTGTTCGTCGATCGCAGCAACCGCGAGGCCGCCGTGGCGAGCCTCAGGGCCGCGAAGCCGCTGTTCGACCAAGGCATTTCGCTGCTGGTGTTCCCCGAGGGCACCCGCCAGCGCGACGGCCGGCTGGGCGAGTTCAAGAAGGGCGGTTTCATGGTCGCGCTGGACTCGGGGCTGCCCATCCTCCCCGTGTCGCTGTCGGGCGCCTACGACGTGCTGCGGCCCGAGACGCTGCGGGCGCGGCCCGGTCGCATCCGGCTGCGGATCCACCCGCCCGTGGACGCGGCCGCCTACGGGATCGAGGGACGCGATCGCCTGGTCGCGGACGTGCGGGCGATCGTCGCGTCGGGGCTGAGCGAGCGCGAGCGCGACGCCGCGCCGCACGAGCCGGAGGCCGCCGTGCGCCCGCCGGCGCCGGTCGGCTAGACTCCGCCCCGGTCCCTCGACGCGGCTCGACAACAAGCCGTCGTGCCTCGCCGGGGACGGGCGGAGCGTCGCCTCGCCTCGGCCTGGCCGGGCGCGCGGACCGACGGGGACGGACGAACGAGGGCAGACGTGGCGGAAACCGTGGACACCGCATCGCTGCGCCGGCTCGTCGAGGAGGCGCGCGACGACCGGACGCTGCTCGCGCAGGCCTCGCACCTGGAGGCCGTGCTGCAGGTGATCGAGCACCTCGACAAGGGGCGGCTGCGCGTGGCCGAGCCCGGCCCCGACGGCTGGATCGTGCAAGCCTGGGTCAAGGAGGCCGTGCTGCTGTACTTCGCGGTCGCCGGCCTGAAGGAGGAGAGCGCCGGCCCGCTGCGCTTCCACGACCGGATTCCCGTGAAAACCGGCCTCGCCGAGGCGCGCGTGCGCGTCGTGCCGCCCGGGACCGTGCGCTACGGCGCCCACGTCGAGCCCGGGGCCGTGATCATGCCCGCGTTCGTGAACATCGGTGCACGCGTGGGCTCGGGCACCATGGTGGACACGTGGGCGACGGTCGGCTCGTGCGCGCAGATCGGCCGCGACGTGCACCTGGCCGGTGGCGTGGGCATCGGCGGCGTTCTGGAGCCCGTGGGCGCCGTGCCGGTCGTGGTCGAGGACGGCGCGTTCGTCGGCTCGCGCTGCATCGTGGTGGAGGGCGTGCGCGTAGGGCGCGAGGCGGTGCTGGGCGCGGGAACGGTGCTCACGGCTTCCACGCCGATCATCGACGTGACCGGGTCGCAGGAAGTCGTACACCGCGGCCATGTGCCGGATCGCTCGGTGGTCGTGCCCGGGATGCGGCCCAAGACCTTTCCGGCCGGGGAGTACCTGCTGCCGTGCGCGCTCGTCATCGGGCGGCGAACAGAGAGCACCGATCGCAAGACGAGCCTGAACGCCGCACTGCGCGACTTCCAAGTCGCGATCTGACGGAGGCGGACGTGACGCCAGACGCCGTCGGCGAATGGCTGGCCGCGCGCACGCGCGAGCTGTGCGCCATCCCGTCGGTCACGGGCGGCGAGGCGGCCGTGGCCGACGCGGTGGAGGCGCTGGCGCGCTCGCGAGGGCTCGCGTGCGATCGGGCGGGAAACACGCTCGTCGTCGAGTCGCCGGCCGACGCGCGCCCGTCCGTCGGGCTCTTCGGCCATCTGGACACTGTTCCGCCGCATCCCGACGATGGCGCCGCGCGCGTGGAAGGCGCGAGGGTGTACGGCCGCGGCGCCAGCGACATGAAGGGCGGCGTCGCGGTGATGGAAGCGCTGGCGGCGGAGGATTCTTCGGGCTGGCCGGTGCGTCCGGTCTTCGTCTACTACGACCGTGAAGAGGGCCCCTACCGCGACAACGGTCTGGAGGCGCTGTTCGCGCGGCGCGGCGACCTCGCGGGGCTCGCCTTCGGCATCTGCCTGGAGCCGACGGATCTGCGCGTCGAGGCGGGATGCTGCGGATCCGTGCACGCGACGCTGCACTTCGACGGGCGCCAGGCGCACTCGGCGCGCCCCTGGCAGGGGGAGAACGCGATCCACAAGGCCGCTCCGGTGTTGTCGGCGCTCGCGGCGCGCGGCACGGCGGAGGTGGAGCACCGGGGACTGCGTTTCGTCGAGGCGATGAGCGCGACCGTGGCGCAGGGAGGCAGCGCGCGCAACGTGATCCCCGACTTTTTCCGGGTCAACGTGAACTTCCGCTTCGCGCCGGGGCGGAGCCTCGACCAGGCGTGCGACGAGTTCCGGAGCATTGCGGGGAGTCTCGCGCGGGTCGAGTTCACGGACCTGGCGCCGGCGGGAGAAGTCGCCTCGGGTCCGTGGCTCGACGCGCTGCTCACGGCTACGGGCGCTGCGATCGAGGCGAAGCAGGCGTGGACCGACGTCGCGCGGCTGGGCGCGCGCGGCGTGCCGGCGGTGAACTTCGGCCCCGGCGAGGGCGCGCAGGCTCACCGTCCCGGCGAGAGCGTTCCCGTCCGGAACCTGGAAACCGCCTGGCGCGTGCTCTCGCGCTTTCTCCGGACGGGCTGCGCAAGCGACTGAGGCGACCTTCGAGCCCGATCGGCTACGGGCACGTGGCATCGTGCCGCACACACTTGCCTTGGACGCAGGCTTTGCCCGTTCTGCAGCACGTGTCGTCCGGCAGGCTCCCGTCGGGGCAGTCGTCGGCGGTCCCGTCGCAGGAGTCGTCGATGTCGCAGTCGCCGGATGCAACGCGGCACACGGTCGATGCCGGCACCTTCCCGTCCGCGCAGGCGCCCCCCGTCCCGTCGCACTTGTCCTCGAGGTCGCAGACACCGGCCGGCGCCCGGCAGATCGTGCCGGCCGGTTCCACGGCGTCGACGGGGCACGCGGTCGAAACCCCGTCGCAGGCCTCCGCGACATCGCAGCCGCCTGCTTGGGCGCGGCAAATCGTGCTCGGCGGCGCGACGGCATCCGCCGGACAGGATGTTGAGACTCCGTCGCAGGTTTCCGGCGCGTCGCAGTCGCCCGACTTCACGCGGCAGACGGTGGTCAGCGGCAGCACGGCATCCGCCGCACAGGACGTCGAGACACCGTCGCAGAATTCCGCCACGTCGCAGTCGCCCGACTTGGCACGGCAGACCGTGTCGGGCGGCACGACGGTGTCGGCAGGGCACGCGGTCGATACCCCGTCGCACGCTTCCGCGGCGTCGCAGCCGCCCGATTGAGCGCGGCAGACCGTATTCGGCGGCACGACGGTATCGGCCGGGCATGCCGCCGAGAACCCGTCGCAGGCCTCGGCCACGTCGCAGGCGCCCGACTTCGCGCGGCAGACCGTGTTGGGCGGCATGACGGTGTCGGCAGGGCACGCGGGCGATACCCCGTCGCACGCTTCCGCGGCGTCGCAGCCGCCCGATTTGGCGCGGCAGACCGTGTTCGGAGGCACGACGGCATCGGCCGGGCACGCGGTCGACACCCCATCGCAGGCCTCCGCAACGTCACAGTCGCCCGATTTCGCACGGCAAGCCGTGTTCGGCGGGAGGACGGCGTCGATCGGGCACGCGGTCGAGATCCCATCGCAGGCCTCGACGACATCGCAATCGCCCGATTTCGCACGGCAAGCCGTGTTCGGCGGAAGGACGGCATCGATGGGGCACGCGGTCGAAACTCCGTCGCAGGCCTCCGCGACGTCGCAGTCGCCCGCTTTCACGCGGCACACGGCGTTCGGCGGCACGACGGCATCGGCCGGGCACGCGGTCGACACCCCATCGCAGGCCTCCGCAACGTCACAG
>Ga0172368_10003577_pt1 | contig 18717 bp, 18 predicted proteins | sample Lak11m_FD_114540 | JGI IMG/M metagenome (GOLD analysis project Ga0172368, IMG submission 114540) | Freshwater microbial communities from Kabuno Bay, South-Kivu, Congo - kab_022012_11m | ecosystem: Environmental > Aquatic > Freshwater > Lake | place: Democratic Republic of the Congo: South-Kivu...
AAAAAGTAGAGTCAATGCCGTTAACTGCAAGTTTTTTTTAACCATCGCGATCTCCTTTATTTTAAAATTTTAATTTAAAATTAAACTCTTCCAAAACAATAAAAACTCATCCAAAACAAAATTCTGGCTTCTTTTATAAACAAAAGCTTTAATCAATGGATTTATCCAAAGAAAGTCAAATTTTTGCTCTGAAATAATAATATCTACTGATACGCGTTTCAAACATCTCAATTATTCCACTTATAAACAATAAAACTTTTGGTCAAACCAAAAACTTTCTCATCATAGAAAACGCCGTCAGGAAACATGCTACTTAATTCTGAACGCCGCAACAATCTGATTGCACTCAGAATGGCGCAAGCGTCCTCCTTCTTAGACTGCTTTAAATACCAGCCCAAATTAAAGTGCATCAAAAAGAACACCTGAACCCTTTTCGGTAAAAATTGAAAAAATGGAAAAACAAAATGTGGCTCGATTGGAAAAAATAGATTGGGCGTCTGGATAAAATATCTTCGGCCAACCCGACGAATTTCTTCAGCCGCTCGCCTCTGATCAGCCAATCCGCCTAAATGCTCCAAAAGAGAGTTTGAGAAAACAATGTCAAATTCAGCGTCGCCAAATTGACTCAAATCCCTAACATCCCCAGAAATCTGTGAAAACCCTTTAGCCCGAACTTCGCTCTTTCCAAGATTAAACAAGACAACCTTTATGCCTGGCAAAGGCAAACAATCGGTATCCTCCCAGAACTCCTGCGTTCCCCCTAAATCCAATATCCGAATAGGCGGCCTTAGCTCTTTTAACAACTTTTTTAAAAAAGCCATTCGCCTCCTTCTGCAATCTCCAGAAAGAGACACTTTAAGCCTATTGTCATAGAATTTTCTTAACATCTTTAAAATGTGAAGCTACTGTTACGTATTATTTTTCTGCTCTGATAACACAGGCGATATCAATAATCCAATCAAAATCCACAGAAAGACGCTTGTCGATGGAGAATCAATGCTGTCAAAAAATAAAGCCATGACATTCCAGACACAAAAAGCTCCTAAAAAGCTAATCAAAGCGAAACGCACGCTATTTTCCGATATTTTCCTGAACTGATTGATGGCATGCCGAAAAACAAATACTAAGATCCCTAAAAAGACGAACAATCCAATCAATCCCATTTTCAAAAAAATAGTAACTAAATCATTATGAGTAGGTATTATCCCTGAATCTGGACCTATTCTTTTAGGCATTGACAACTCACGGCCTTTTATCTTGTAAATAGGGTAACTACCGAATCCGCGTCCCCAAAAAGGCGAATGACTCGCAAAATTAACACTCTGACGCCAAATGTCGATCCGCCATTTAATATTATCCAAACTAGAGGAAGCAGTCTCTTTTGTCTTCGACCAAGTCGCTAAAAATCCTGTTTTTGATTTGCGGAGCTCAGCTGATTTTTTAAGATTCCCTATCCTCGAAATATTAAAGACTTCATTAACCTCCTCCACCACAAAATAATACATGCTACTGATTTTTTCTTTGCAAAAACCCGGTTGGTCGGAACGAAGAACTTTTACATCAAAAAAGTACATAAGGGGCGAAATACAAATAAAAATTGAACAAAACTTCAGCAGTGCATATAAAAAAGCTTTCTTGAATATTGCTATCATATAAACCACTAAAACAAACAATCCAACCCATCCTGTCCTATTCCCTAACATCATTAGTAAATAAACATCTATAAAAGCTAAGACAATAATCAGAAAATAATGCTTTTTGAAAATTAGGCAATACGTTCCCAGAATTGCAAGAGTCATAATATAATAAAGAGCCAAATTAAATGTCTTGATCTCGCCGAGGACATGCTGATAGAACCATATTGTAGGAGCACAATTCAAAACAACCAATCGCCCGATAAAGATAGAAACAATATTAGCTACCACGAATGTAACGGCTAACCATTCGACGATTTTTTTTTCCATTAAAAAACAAAAAAGTAAAAAAGTAAAATAAACATAAACAAATAAAACAGCATCTCTTAAAGCATATAGATTATGATGCATCAAGCCATAAACGAGATGAAAAATCCCCAGTAAAATATAACAAGCCAGTAATACAAATAAGCGACGAGGAAAAGCCAAAAGTTGTCTAATATTAATAATTAATAAAGGTAGGCTCGCGAGAATAAAATACTCTGTTATATATAACGACCACCGCGCATTTAATGTCAGAATGCTAAAAGATCTCCCAAAAGAAAGCAAAAGAAAAATAAAAAGAAGGGACAACATCTGAAAAAATCTATTGATATAAAAATTCAAGATTTTCATCGACTTAATATTTTATTAAAATTCTGCTCTAGGGTTATCAAAGCGTCCTCGAAAGAAATAGCCTCAAGGCAATGTGATGACGGATAATTACAATAATCAAAACATGGCCGACAAGAGATACCTTCTTTAATAATAATCTTAGTATTCTCTCCGAAAGGCCCAAACCATTTTGGCTCGGTCGGACCAAACACTGCCAGCACCTCAACATTCAAAGCAGCCGCTAAATGCATAGGACCGCCTTCATTACAAATAAATAAATCCAACTCATTGAGCAAGGCCATAAAGGGCCTCAAAGTCAATCTGATTACAGGCCAGGTGCTTCTGCTGAGCAAATCTTCCTCTTTTTGGCCAATGTCCTGAAAAAATAATACTTTAGCACTATATTTTTCTTTTAAATATTGCGCCAAATTCAAAAAGCGCTCAAGGGGCCACGCTCTACTAGGAATCCTGGCATAAGGATGTATTCCAATCAACAAGTCATCATCACGCATCCCTTGTTCTTTCAAAAGGATCTTAGCCGAATCAGTTTCCTGAGAACTAAGAAAAAGCTGAGGTTTGGCACTATTTGTTTCGCTTATACCCAGATAACGTAGCAATTCTAACCAAGCCTCTATCCTATGTCTCTTTAAATAATCGAATTTGACACAATCCGTTAAAAGATATTCTCCCCCACTCCAATCATATCCCACTCTTCGCTTTGCCCCAGAAAAAAACAACAATAAATTATTCCGAACATCACCCCTTGCATCAAGGATCAAATCAATGTGCTCTCGCCTAAGCCTCTTTATGAGATTAAAAATTGCTGGCCAAGGCCAAGACAAGATTCTGTATTTTCCAAGATACCCTCTCCAAGGAGCTTGAAATTCAATGAATTCATCGATAATGGGATTATCTTCAAACAACTCCTTTGCTTTTTCAGAACTTAAAAGAATAATTTTGCTTTTCGGATAACGTTTTCTTAAAGGCGTAAGAATCGAACTCATTAAAGTCAAATCACCCAACCCCCAAAGCTCTACAATCAATATTTTCGAATAGTCCTCTGAAAACACTTCAGCTTTTTTCTTGCCGGAGAAAGAAAAAAATAATGAAATAACCCTATCAAAAACCATCCAAAGTTTTAGTTTATTGGAAATTCTAATCATATTTTAAATTTTCACTATATTAATGGATATCAAATTTATAATAACAATTTAAACACGGAGAAACTTTCGCCTGACCCAAAACGGTTTTTCTCAAATTCTGTATTCTTGAACCATTCCAAATCTTTCTGATGTCTTCTTGAAGATAATTTCCAATAACGCAATCATCCATGTGTTGTTTTTTGTATTCAATCTTTCCGTCAATAAGTTGGTAATAGAAGTTTCTTTCTGTCCGAAAAAAAGGACAAGGACAAACATCACCATTAGAAAAAATGCTCAATCCCCTCCAAAGATAACCGCAAGTCTCTTTTTTCTCGAGAGATATCTTCGGTAAGCGTAGCCCCAGCTTAAGACGCTCGGCCTTCTGGGCCGCCTGATTGAATATCTCCTTCTTAAGAGCCTCCTCAACCAAAAAGAAAGAAAGATCCTTATCTTTTTCAAGATGAGTAATAATCGTCGTGCAATGCACAAAATCAACACCAAGCTCTTTGGCAAAATCCAAGTAATCAAGGATATCCGTGTAATTATCCCTGCGGAATATAAAATTCAGTCCTAAAGAAAAATGTCTTGCTTTAAATTTTTGCCTTTGCTGGCCAAATAACTTAATCATGGCTTTTGCACGGGGCAAATCCGCACCTTTTTTGATGCCGGCATATTTTTTTTCATCAAAAGAATCTACGGAAACCATAACCGCGTTGACTTTTTCAACAAAAGTTTTCTCAACCAATTCCTCAGTAAGAAAAGTGGTATTCGTAAAATAACCTGTTTTCAGCCCAAAACTCTTAAAAAAAGCATGAATATTCCAAAACTCCGGATTGCAAAAAGGCTCGCCGATCCCGCTAACAAGATAGACACTATAAACATTTTTTAAAAGAGGTGCCAAATACCTTAAATTTTCTAATTTGACATTCTCTTTTGGCAAGCCTCCCAATTCCTCTTTAAACAATTCCCTTTCGCAGGCAGGGCAAGTCAAATTACATCTTGTGCTGACTTCTACCATCAGGTTAACGGGCTTATAGGGAACATGCGGCAAATTAAATTTTCTGAAAATAAAAAATAATAAATAATTCCAAAGCATTCTGGGCCTGGCAATATTAACAATATGAGGCCGCGTCCCACCCTCCAAAGAAAAATAATCAATGATATTTTTTAATACTGACATCTTTAATAACCTCCTATCGAAAGCCCGCAAGAACCCTTCATGTATTTGTCATGTATGGAATAAAAAAGATACACAAGTCCCTCTTTAATGACAATATGAGGAGAACAAGCCGCTCTTTGGGAACCGTCTATGCCAATAATCGGATTCCCGTCAAATTTTTTCCAGTCTTTGAGATTTTCAGAAAAAGCCAATCCTATTCTATACCTATTGTGCCTATCCTCTCCTTCGTAAAATGCAGCATAGCCATCTTCAAGACGCACAACATCCACTATTAAAGCGTGATTTTGATCCCATTCACCATTTTTACCATGATTTAACACAGGATGAGGGAAAAGTCTATTCCAATGATTCAAATCATCAGAAATCGCCAAACCCGTATCAATTCTTTTTCCATTCGACCCACCATAAAATAAATAAAATTTATCATTAAACCTAAAAACTCTTGGAGAAAACACGCCGCAGTTATCCCACCCATTCCCACTTTTTTCAAACATAACTTCCGGTATTCCCAAATCAAAAGTTATCAGATTCTCCAAAGCGACTCGCCAGATTTTACGATCCTGAGCATGAGATGCCGCCATAGACATTCCTAAAAAATCTTTAATTCCCCATTTTAAAGAAATCAGCCATAATCTTAATGGCTCAGAAATCATTCTTTTAAGCGACAATCCTCCATCTTCTTTTAGCGATTTGGATTCAAAAAAGATGTAACGTCTCTCTTTATTGCTAATTAAAGATGCGCCATCTAATCCACTCAAAGATTTATCACTAAAAGAAGCAATAGATCTATCAAACAATTTCTCCCAGTGAAAAAGATCGTGAGATTCAGCAACACCGAGCCCCCAACTCATATTCTTCTTTCCTTGGCCAGTATAAAACATTAAAAATCTACTAGCATCTTCAAAGATAGAAGGCGTGATACATGAATAATCCTCCCAGCTATTTTCCGAATCCGTTTTTAAAACCGATTCGCCATGCTTTTGCCATTTCATTTTTGTTAAATCAATCCACTTCATAATTTTAAATCAACCCCTTAAATGCTTATAAAGAGTTAATACCTTTTGGCCATGCCCAGGATATCGAAAATGGCGATAAACATTTTTTAAATACGCAGGAGAAATATGGGCAAAAAATCTTTTAAGCCTTTTCCAAACGATCCTTCTTAATAAACTTAGAGTTAAAAACTCCCGACCTTCCTTATTTAAAAAAAGATCCTTGAAAAAACGTACCGCTGGGATAGCCAAGGCGTAGCTTTCTTTAAAAAATCCAAGGACGTCACGGTAATCCTCAGATTTGATCAATTCAAATATTCGATTCATTACCTTAGATTGCTTTTCGTGTTTGCTTCCTTGTTGTGACCAGGACTGAGACATCAACCTGAAAGCTGTAAGATTTTCAGGCAAGTAACACAATCCTCTGCGAAAGGCCACCACATAGCATAAAAACCAATCGTAGTTCCATTCCAATTCAATCCTAATTCCCCCTGCTTCAAGAATAGCCTTCCTTTCGAAAATAGCCGTTTGAGTACTTATTTCTCCAAACTCTCTGTGACACGTAAGACTCATAAGCTCCTGAGGCGAGAGATAACACGCCCCTTGCTGAGGGCCAAACTTTGTAATGCAGACCTCTCCTGATTCTTTCCACCAACCTGGATCAGAACAACAAAGTCCTGCTTGTGGATATTTATCTAAAAGATCCAATGATTTCTGAAAAAAATCTGGCAGCACCTTATCATCGCTAGAAGCCAGATAAACGTAATCTCCTGAAGCTGCTTCCAATCCTTCTTTGATACTTAAAACCGCCCCTTGATTTTTATCATGCTTGATTAAAACAACGCCTGGATAACGTATTTTTAATTCTTCGACTATCTCAACGCTGTTATCTGTAGATGCATCGTCAATCACAATAACTTCCAACGGCTTTAGAGACTGTTTCCAGATGGCCTCCAAAGCCCCGCGCAAATAGACAGCATGATTATAATTAGGCAAAATAACGGATAATTTAGAATTTAATTTTTCTTTCATTTGTCGGGATTTCTCTATCCCTTATGCCACATTTTTCTGCACCTAAGCCACACAAAGGTCCCAAGGGGAATTACAAAAAACAGGACAATTATTAAATACCCCCAAGCAATACCAGCGGCCCCAAATTTTTTTCCAAAAACAAATGTAGAAATAGCAATTAATAAACCACTAATAACGGATAACCAAAAAAAAGGCTCCCTCTTATGAGCTCGAAGGTAAATAGCCTGGGCAAAAGAAACTTGCCAGAAAATAGTAGCCAACAATAAAATTGCAATCGTTTTTAAAGGTAAAAGGCGCGTTGCTGCTACTACATTAAAATAATTCAGGCAACTGATTAAGCCTAACAACGCTACTGAACCCACCGCACATAAAATTAATGTACCAAACACTGAACGAAAAAAAAGCCTATCTAGAGCTAAATAGTCTTTACGAGCAATCAATGCAGCGAATGCCGGCGCCTTGGTATAAACAACCATTATCGAACTAGCCGATAAAGCCGAGACGATAGCCCAAGTCATGCCCATTCGACCGGCTAAAACTGGCCCATGATAATAAAATAGAACCGGAGTAAATAAAGAAAAGGACAAATATCCACCGATGACTGAACTACAAGCTAGCCTCCATTGCATAGGAAGAACTTCTTTGCCCCATTCGATTTTTTGCCCTTTGCCTTCTGAGAAAAAAATTTGTTTTAAAAATGGCTGATATTTCCATAAAAGCAACAAAAGAGCGACCAAAATACCACTGATCGTATAAATAGCAAGACTCCATAATTTTAATCCCAAAAAAATCGACAACCAGCAAAATGAATTTATTCCAGCTACACGAGCAAGCCTGATTTTATATACAGAGGCCACCTGGTGACATCCCTCTAGAAGGGACAAAACAGGGACAAAAAGCAATCCAAGACCCGTAAAAAAGGCTACCGCCATCCAAGGATACACCCACGCAATATCATGGCTAACCGGCCGTTTAAAAATAAAATGGCCGATTGGAATGATAACAATTACAAAAAGGACGCCCGCTAAAAAAAACCATCTTGTTGCAAATTTGGCAAGACTCTGCAACCTAGATAAAGCCTGCCCATCGCCAATCAAGAAACCATCTTTTGTCAAAGATAGCCTCGAAAATTCATGGCCGGCGAATTGAACAATGACTATCCCCAAGCCTAAATCGGCAAAATTCTGAAAATTTAACAAGTTTTTAAATGTATAAAAATATCCCTGAAGATCAGGATTAAAAAAGACAATAACAAAGATCATCGTGACAGGGCCCGAAATCGCCTCAAGCAGCCTATAGGCCAATCCCCAGGCAACAGTCCTGTCAATTTCAACCTTCTTCAACCAAACAATCATCCCTCTATATATTTTTTCCACTTTTAGAATTGTAATATTTAATCGAGGATTTGTGACATAAATCACAATCGGCAAATGCTGTTTCCTCTAGCCCCGATTCCAAGTCTAGTAGTTTTAAATTTGGCAACTTTTTAAACAATACAGGCTTTGAAAAAACCAAATCAATCTCTTTTCTTTTTTTTCTATAAGCGATAGGGCACGAAAATCCAAAAATCTTTTTCAGGCGACTCAATATCTCACTAATTTCATAACTTTTACCTGTAACGGCGTTAAAAATCCCCGTAGTTTTTTTGTTAAGGGTTGCGCTGATAATCGTGCATAGATCATCCACATATAAAAAATCCCTTTTTTGGGAACCATCGCCGTTAATGATTATTTTCGATTTATTCTTAAAGGAAGAAACAAATGAATGAATAGGACTATTATGACTATCTGAGGGACCATAGACTCCGGGTAACCTTAAAATCAAACAAGGAATTTTTTTTTGTGCACAAATACCCTCCAACACCAACTCGCTGGCTAATTTTGATAAGGCATAATATGTTGCCGGACGAAGAGGACTTTTTTCTGTCAGCGGCAATTTTAAATTCTGCCTACCATAAACATCAACGGAACTTAAGTAAAGAAGATAAGCTGCTTTATTCTTACTTAAGGCAAAAGCCAAATTGGATGCCATCTGAAAATTGCGATGGGCGGCTGCTAAAGAATCTTCTCTATCCGGAGTAATAGCAGAAGCCATGACTACAAAATTGTTTTTTAGGTAAATGGGAAGCTTATGGCGTGACTCTTTGCTATCAGTTAAATCTACATCGCAAGACGATAACCCACAGAGTTTATTGCGATGATCCCTAGACAAAGCTGTCATCAGGTGGCTGCCGATAAATCCTGTCGAACCCAACACAACGACTTTTCGCATCATTTGAGGTAAGGATGAATTTCGAGAAGAGCACGCCCGACTTTCTTATTTTCAATATCTTTAAACGCTTGATTAATTTGAGCTAAAGGATAACGATGAGTAATCAATTTCTCTAAAGGAAGCTTCTTATTCCTAAAAAGTTTTGCAAATCGCGCAATATCTCTGTCAGGCAAAGACTCTCCTCCCCAGCTACCCTGCAATTGTCTACCTAAAATAAGGTCAAAAGGATCAATTGATATTTTTTCGCCGAAAGCCGGATGGCTGGCAAAAACACACAATCCACCTCCAGGCCGGACAGACTTGAACGCCTTCTCAATAGTCATAGCTTTTCCGCAAGCCTCAACGGCAAAATCAACACCTCCTCCTCGAGTTAGGCTCATAATTTTTTTAACAGGATCTTGGATTCGGCTATCAATGACAAGATCTGCTTTAAAAGCTTTGGCCAATTCTAGTTTTTTCTTGTCCACGTCAACAGCAATCACAAAAAGATCGTCATAGAGATGTGTCGCTATCAGCGCACTTAAACCAATTCCTCCAATTCCGTAAATGGCTATCGTTGCCTTTGGTTTTGGTTTAATTGAATTTATAACAATGCCGGCTCCCGTTAATAACGCACAGCCAAAAAGACTTGCAATGTCCAGCGCAAAGCCCTTGGGCAACTTAACGCACCTATTTTCAGAAACAACGGCATATTCTGTAAAAGTAGCAATTGGTCCCGCGTTAATTATTTTTTTTCCTTTCCTATATTTGATGGCAGATCCAGCAAGACCCTTTGCTTTAATCCAGGTTAGAATAACCCTGTCTCCCTTTTTTACCTTAGAAACACCTTTTCCGATATCGACTACTTGTGCAGAAGCTTCATGTCCTAATAAATGAGGCAAATGTTTATCAGGGCCTCGCTTTCCGCCCCATTCCATCAACTGACTATGACAAATTCCGCTATAAAATATTTTAACCAGAACCTGTCCCACTGATAATTTTGGAATCTGAAGTTCCTCAATAACTAAGGGTTTATTAAAATGATATAAAACAGCAGCTTTTGTTTTCATGAATATATTTTTTCGCTCAAGGTGTAAACCAGTAATAATCTCCCGTATAACCCGCTTCCATAAAGAATTTTTTCCATTCATCCACATGCATATAGGTCACGCCTGTCAAATTCCACATATCCATCCGCTTTTTTTCTTCAGCGTCATGGTACGCATCCAAGGTAACAAATTTATCTTTGCGACTGACGCGTTCAAGCTCACCTAAAGCCATTGCACACTCTTTTCGGTCGAGGTTATGAATCGTCGTAATTGAAATAACAAGGTCAAAACTTTTGTCTTCAAAAGGCAATTCTTTGGCGTTGGCCACCGAAACATAAGGCTTAGTTTCTTCTTTGGCATGGGCAATAGCGTATTCAGATATATCAATACCAGCTACCGTAATTCCAGGAATTAACTGCATAAAATCGTAAAGCATAAAACCTTTAGCACTCCCAACATCTAAAATTTTGCTTTCTGGTGTCAAATGATAGTACTCTTGGAATGTTTTAATAACGGGCTGCCAAAATCGCGGATGATAATTATAGCCACCATAGCCATAACGACGGTCACCGTCAAAAAACTCTTTCCCAAATAAACGAGCAATGCGACGTTCTTCATCGGTCTTCTGAGCCATGCGTTGAGTTAAGTCTCTTTTAGTAACCGGATAATTAACCATCAGATTAATTTCTTTTCCCATTCTATTTTCCTTTTTAAGGCTTGTGCCTATAATGAAGGTCTCCATCGCCGAATTCCGGCAAAAATTCTTCAATCCACCTGATTGTCTCTAACAGTCCATCGCGAAGGTTTATCTGCGGCTTCCAGGAAAATTCCCGACGTACTTTTTGAGAATTAATAATGTAGACGGCATCCTGACCCATTCTTTCTTTGGTCATCTCAACCGCATCAGAAAAAGAAACCTTCATTATTTCGCAAATTAACTCAACAAGCTCTCTTATTGAAATGCCATTTCCATCGGGAGAGATATGATAAACTTCGCCATTATTTCCAGAGCGGGCAATTTTCAAGGTGACATCACATACATCCTTAATATGGATGTACGATTTAACGGCCCTTCCCCCACCTTCTAGAGGAATTTTTAAACCTTTCTTAATGGAATAAATTGTGCGAGGAATAATCCTATATAACTGCTGATAAGGACCATAAACATTAGTAGCTCTGGTGTAAGTAAGCGGAAAACCCTTTGTTGCAAAAAAAGGATACAGGCTCAAATCTCCGCAGGCTTTTGAAGCCGCATAAGGCGTGGATGGCCGTAAAACCGCTTCTTCTTCCGTGATATTTTGGCAGCTTCCGTAAACCTCCGGCGAAGAAATATGCACATAACGCTTCAAATACGTTTCCTGAGTCAGATTTTTGGCAAAATTCATCATCGCCAGGCAATTCGTCTGAAACCACTGCTGCGGCTCTTGCCAACTCTGTCCCACCATTCCTTGAGCAGCAAAATTAACGACAAAATGCGGCTCAAACTGCCTAACCACTTTCATAATCTTTTTTAGGTCTCTATTTAGATCGAGCCGGTAAAAATGAAATCTGCTACCATCATTTTTCTTATATGGTAAAAAACAACGACGGTTTTCAGAAGACCTACTGATGCCGATAATTTCAGCTAAAGGATTTTCCTTCAAAACATAATCAATAAAGCTTGCGCCTGAAAATGAGTTACTTCCAATAACAATAATCTTTTCTTTAGAAGACAACTTTTCCTCCTAAAAAGGTCCAGTAAAATAATCCCCTGGAACGTCACTAACAAATTCACAAATCCCAAGTCTGTCGCAATCAATTTTTATATCAAGTAATTCCGCTACTGCCCTGCCCATATCTGCCTCGCTAGGATAAAAGTATTTATTTAATCCGGGGCTACTGGGCGAAGGAGCCTCAGGCAAGCCAAGCCTCTTAATTTTAGTTTTTAGCAGATTAAATCCCTTTTCAGCAACAAGAGCAGCGATTTCAGCCGAGATGCCAAAAGAAAGCCAACCAGGGTCCAATACCAAAAGACGCCCTGTTTTTGCAATTGAATTTAAAATAGTTATTTCATCCAACGGCTTGATTGAACGAAGATTCACAACCTCGACTTCTATTTCTATTTTTTTTAGTTTTTCTGCTAAATGCCATGCCTCGACCGCCATTTCTGAAGAAGCAACAATAGTAACATCCTTGCCTTTGCGCATAACAGCTGCTTTTCCAAAAGACAAAGAATAGATTTCTCCTGGCACTGGTCCTAACTGCTCATAGAGCCACCGATGTTCAATAAATATTACAGGATCATTATCTTGGATGCTTCTAACAAGCAACCCCTTGGCTTCATAAGGCGTTGTGGGCGCAATAACTTTTAAACCAGGAATATGAGCAAAAAGAGCTTTAAAATTCTGAGAGTGCTGCGGTCCCTGCCCCCATCCTCTACCAACAATAGTACGGATCGTCAAAGGAACATGATTCTGGCCACCATACATATATCGCCATTTAGCCGCGTTATTGATAATTTGATCCATAGCCATCAGCATAAAATCTGAGCGCTGATGAACCATAATCGGCCGCAAGCCGGAAACCGCCGCTCCTACGGCGACGCCCGTCATGGCATTTTCCGAAACAGGCATATCAAAAATACGGCGAGAACCAAAAATTTCCTTTAACCCCAGCGTTGTGCCAAAAATACCCTTAGGGTCTGTTACTCCCAACCCCATGATAAAAGTTTCCGGATGAAGGCGCATGCTCTGGACCAAGGCCTCCTTCAACGCCTCTTTAAACGTTATTATCCTTTTTTTAGATTTTCTAACAGACATAAACATCCCGAGTCAACTGGTTCCGTCTAGGAAAACAAGATGCCTTAGCAACACAAATGCTTTCTTCAATTTCCTTTAAAATTTTCCTTTGAACATCAACTATAGTCTTCTTTGTTATAATGGATTTATTTAAGAGATGACTTTGATAAATAGCAACCGGGTCTCTCCTCTTCCACTGCAAAAATTCTTTTTCACTTCGATAACCTAAATTATTATCCATTTCAGGACCGCAATGCTCAAGCCAACGATATGTCATAGCTTCTATCAAACAAGGCCCCTTACTCATTCGGATATTGCTCAATATTTTTTGCGTCGTCGTATAAACGGTTTCTATATCATTGCCATCGATTCTGACAGAATCCAAACCCATGGCCTGGGCAATTTTATAAACCTTGCGAGATGCGGGCTGACGAACATTCAAAGGAGAATAAACAGAATAAAGATTATTTTCGCAAACAAATAATACAGGAAGCTTATGAAGAGCAGCAAAATTTAAAGACTCATAGAATAATCCTTCTTCCGTTGCCGCATCTCCGAAAAAAACAGCTGAGATCATTTTTTTCTTTTTAAACTTATTGGCAAAAGCGATTCCTACAGCTACGGGAATGGTTCCGCTGACAATAGAAGTTGCTCCCATAAAATTAACGGACTTATCAATGAGATGCATGGAACCGCCCTTACCTGATGTACAGCCATTGGATTTTCCGTACAGCTCAGCAACCATTTTTCTTAAGCTGCCACCTTTGGCCAAATAGTGACCGTGAGAACGATGATTACTCATTACCGTATCAGAAAAACGCAAAGCCTGACATACCCCCACAGCTATGGCTTCATGACCGATACAAAAATGCACAGGACAACGCATCTCCTTCTCGCGATAAGCGTTAGCCAATCCTTCTTCGATAAGGCGAATGCGCAGCATCTTAAAAAACATTTCTTTTTGACAACCGTTACTGATATTCATTTTATAAGGCATCATTAAATAAAATTAACATGGGCATCCGGATTTTTTAATTTCCAAAGATACCGGTTTATCTCATCCATTCGGCAATTTTTTCGGCACTTGCGAGCATCGAGCGAATTTTTGACAAATTCATAACTTTTTTTTCTTCGCGCGCCCTCCCAGATATTTTTGAATGAGGATTGATGGATGTTTCCATAATAAAATTTTTTATCCCCGAGAAAAACACTACAGCCATAAACACTCCCATCAGCCATAATATAAGCCCAGAAAAACGGCGTGGAACAGCATCGACGGTAACCTTTTTCGTTTTCAACAAGCTTTTCCATGGTTTTACGCCGAAAAATAACTTTGAATTTCCCGCTGTTTAAAGTTTCTAGTTTTTCCCCTAACGACGAAAAAGAGGCATAGTCGACTTTCGCGTAGCGCTTCGTGATACTAGAGGGATGCTGGGAATAAGGCTTAACCACAAAATAATCTATACCGATAGATTTTAGTTGTCGGCCCAACGAAAAGACTTCATGTGCATTCTCAGGCAACAATAAAAGCTGCGCCCCAATCGTACAAGTATAATGTTTTCTCCGTCGCAATGTCACACATCGCTTAAAATTTGCCATAACACGTTCAAAATCTGAAGACTTTGTTCCATGAATTAGGGCATATGTTTCCGGCGTTCCCGCATTGATACTTGTCTTAATCCAACGACAATTTCTCAAAATAATATCGGTATTGTTCTCATTAAATGGCACCATGTTGGTAGTCAAGGCCGTATCTATGCCGATTTTCGAACAGAGCTCAAGAATTTTACCCAACGGCTTCCACAACGTCGGCTCTCCTTCGCCTGCGAACATAATACTTTTAATCCCAAGCTTTGCCATTTCGCTCAAGCGCTTTTTAAAAATATCTTCGTTAAGACCCACATTTTGATACCCAACAAAATCAAGGGCACAAAATAAACAGCGATGATTACAAATTCCTATGGGAGAAACTTCTAAATAAATAGGATATACTGACTTTGCTGACTCCCATTTTTCATGGCTTTCAAACCAATGCGCAACTCTCCCTGGATGAAAAACAAGCTTATGACTGTCTATATGATATTGGTCATTCATAGCACTATCCTTCGATATCTCTCCTAAAACTATTATTTTTTGGTCTCAGTGTCTTTCCTTTTCGCTGCGCAATTAAAACATCCAAAATAAAATGGCACAAATACTGATGCAACACTTCCACAGGACCATATTTATCACAAGAAACATAAAAATTGTAATCCCCTTTTTTGCGCAAGGGGTTATCTTTATTAAAACCAGAAAGCGTCGCAATCCGACAGCCTTTTTTTTCAGCAGCTACGACACCATTTAAAATATTTTCAGACCGTCCAGAACTACTGATAGCTATAAGCAAATCCCGGGAACTTGCAAAGAAACGAATTGGTTCTGAAAAAACATATTCATAACCAAGATCATTGGCGAGACTCGTCAAAAGGGAAATATCATTAAAAGCCGTAGCAGCAATCGCTCCATTTTTCCAAAAATCAAGTGCCATGTGACTTGCAATCGCAGCGCTACCGCCGTTACCGATAAAAATGATCTTACCGCCTTTCTTTGCTTGTGCTGAAATCAATGAACAGACTTTCTGAATTCCCTTAGTCACAGGCATAATATGACCCTGACTCTCAGTAACAATGATTGAACGGCATAGATCTATAAATCTTTTTCTGTAATCGGCTATAAATTTCTCCACGGTATTCTCCTATTTTAAAAGAGTATGTATAAATTCAAGAAATTCATGCTTTTCAACAGACCTTTTATTGCCAACAATTTGAACGGCCAGCGCTCCAACAGCGTTTCCGATAAAAGATATTAAATCCAAAGGCATTCCCTGAGCCACACAAGGCGCTGTAAATGCGAAAAAGGCATCTCCGGCACCTACCGTATCAACAACCTTAGTGGAAAAAGCAGGAGTCCTATTGATCTTTTTGCCTTTTTCAATTCCAACCGAACCGTTGCGTCCTCTTGTAACAATCAAATAATCGCAGTGAATAGCCCGTGCAATATCAATGGCTATCGGCTCAACGGCCGAATGCTTATCTTGAGCTGAAAGCCGCAGTTCTGTTTCATCAAGACACGTATAAGCCGGCCGGCGATATTTTGTCACCATGTTAAATCCGGCATTAGCACCATTAGTCTGAGTATTAACCGCATATTTCTTTGACGCTTTTTCTATTAGCCTAATAATCTTCTGCGTGATAAAACCATGACCAAAATCAGATACCAAAACTATATCGGCTTCCGACAAAATATTAGCAAGGTATCTAAGAACCTTGTCCTCAAGATCCTTATGAATGTAGTCATCATTTAAATAATTAATCTCAAATAATTTTTGGTTCAAATATTGGTCGATGTATCTCTTTTTAGTAATAGTGGGTCCGTCTTCTCGTGTGAAAAAATCCACTTTAACATTGGGCCGTATATTCTCAAGGATAAAATCTTTCCGAGAACTTTCTTTGCCTAATAAAGAAACCAAGTGGACATTTCGACACAAACCGGCCATATGATTAGCAATCGCAAAGACGCCTCCAGCAAACACCTCATGTGTCAAGTATTTGTTAACGATAATTTGAGCTTTAGCCGACTTACCCAATGTCTGACAATAGTGATATTCATCAATGATACCATCTCCAACAATTAAAATTTTCAGCTTATTGAGATGTTCGATGGCCTCAACAATCTTTCTAAATCCATATTTTTTTGAAAAACGGCTCAAAAACACCTGCACGTCCTGCGGATAAATATCCAAAAAATTCTTGATGATTTCAGATGAACTAAAAGTAAAACCCGGTGTTTCATAAATTTTACTTTGGCCCAAATGCAGATTTTTCTCTTCCTCAAAAATCTTCTTATGGATAAGACTATCTCTATCCTTATAGGCCTTGCCCTTAGCAAATACATCTGGGTTAATCTTTGCAATACATTCAAAAGGAGTTTCATCACCAACAATAGCCACATAATCCACCTGCGCACAAGAAGCAATGTTTTCAGCTCTAAGCTTTTCAGGGAAAATGGGTCGACCTGGGCCACGACGCACATCTCGATCACGTATCACCGTTATAATCAAGATATCTCCTTGCTTCTTAGCTGAATCTAAATGAGCAATCAACCCAGGATGGATTAAATCAAATATTCCATGGCTTTGCACGACAATCTTTTTCTTTTTCTTAAAATCAGATACTTTTTCAATCAACTCTTCTAGTGGCAGTATTTTGTTTTTATAATTATTTGACATAAGCTCACCTTATCGAATTATTTAAAATATTTACGAAGCAACTCCGTTGAAGAAAAAACAACACCTCGCGTGAATCTGAGTCTGGCGCCGATTTCTTTAACCACAGCCATCTCCTTTTGAATCTTTCCTGTTTTATCTTTTAAGTGTCGAAATTCTTCACCCTTGACGTAAACATCCGGCCTCAACAGCCTTAATGTTTGTTCCGCTGTCGGCCATTTATTAATGGCAACGTAGTCAACACACCTGAGTGCTGCAATAGTCTCGGCTCTTAAACGCTGAGGATAGGCCGGCCGCCCAGGTCCTTTATCAACATAAATATCTGGCGTAACAGTAATAATCAAAACATCCCCCATTTTCTTGGCAGCTTGAAAATGTTTAACATGCCCCGGATGCATAAGATCAAAACAACCATGACAAAGGACAATGACTTTTCCTTTTGATTTTAAATGGGCGATATGTTTCTTTAATTTTTTAAAACTGATCATTCCCATAGTCGTCACCTTATTCTGTCACCAATACGCCTAATTTCGCTCCAAAGCGAAGGAAGCGTTTCGGCATGAGGCCCACGGACATAATAACTCTTGCCGCCTTCAGCCACTGTGCGGACAAGCATTGTTTTCCACGGCCTAAAATAATAATCAGGAATTTCTTTATTCGGCTCCCTTTTCAATTGTTTTGGCAATTTGTGCAAATCGCAAACCAAAACAGTGAAGTGTCTAATTGTCTTGCCAGATTGATGGGCTACATTCCTAGCCATGCTCAATGCTTTTAAAAATACTTCTGGAGCCATCACGGCACTTCCAAAATTCATTAATACTCCGCCCTCAAGGTGACTTATCACATTGGCAAAATATAAAAAATCCTTATAGGAAGTCGCCCCTGTTGCCGCACCGTCACAATTAGGAAATTCATGAATGATGTCATATCCTACTCCAATATGAATTGTGATTGGTATCTTAAGCTGATAAGCGACCGCCAATAAACTATTTTTTTTATATGGAAAGCACCCTTCGGCAATAGCTTTCCCAATAGCCTCGCCCATGCCTAGGCCCCGACGGTAGCCTTTGTTAATATAATCATTAATTCGACCTGTTTGGCGCCATAAGCCAAATTGTCCTTCTTTAATATAGCGAGCAACACTTTCTGTTGTTACGCCAGCCAAAGCAAATTCATAGTCATGGATCATCCCTGCGCCATTCATAGCAACACAAGAAATATATCCTTTCTCCATCAGGTCAATGATGTATTTTTGCACACCGGAACGAATAACATGCCCTCCCATCATCAATATGACAGCTGCATGACGCTGTTTCGCCTCGCAAACTTTTTGAGCCATCGCTTTCAATGCCTTAAATTTTGCTATTGAGGCAGGCACTACGCAATCTTTAATGATAGAAATATTTAAATCGCTTTTACGCTCGAACAAAGATTTTATTCTGAGCCGTTTTCTATTGAATTGCTTATGCATCATTATTAACTCCTGCCTACCGCAGTATCAAAAGGAGGACAATCCCTACACTGTGGCGGAACCTTACCCTGCCTTACGGCCTTTCTAAAATTTCGGTAACGGTCCGAATTCCAGATATCTTTAAAGCTTTGTTCGTACACATTCCCCAAGCTGAATTTTTTCTGATAATCCCGATTATTGGCTTCATTACCGGCGCAACAAGGTATAACCTCTCCCGTTACAAAAATAAAAGGCATAATCCAAAAACTACATTGTGAAATAGGCAGCTTAAT
>Ga0172368_10003585_pt1 | contig 18690 bp, 15 predicted proteins | sample Lak11m_FD_114540 | JGI IMG/M metagenome (GOLD analysis project Ga0172368, IMG submission 114540) | Freshwater microbial communities from Kabuno Bay, South-Kivu, Congo - kab_022012_11m | ecosystem: Environmental > Aquatic > Freshwater > Lake | place: Democratic Republic of the Congo: South-Kivu...
CGTCCGGTGTCGGAAGCGTCCTGCCCGGTGACCGGCTCGATGCTTCGCTTGAAAGCGGAGACAACGGTGACTCAGAAACCCTTACCCTTGTGTCGCTCGAAGCGACTGTATCCTGAACCATTCACTCCCGGACCATGAGCATTATTTTCCTGAACGCAAGACTACTCAATCCTGCCGAAAACCTTGATACCGCAGGCTCGATGAAAATCGGCGATGACGGTGTCATCGAACAGGTAACAACCGGATCCGGGACAATACCCGCACAGGAAGGAGACCGGGTTATCGATCTTGAAGGCAAGGTGCTTGCCCCTGGCCTTTTCGATATGCACTGCCATTTCAGGGAACCGGGGCAGGAGTACAAGGAGACCCTCGAAACCGGCTCGGCAGCAGCCGTTGCCGGCGGATTCACCGGTGTTGCGCTCATGCCCAACACCAGACCGGTCATTGACAGCCCGCTCGGCGTCGCTTACATACGACACCACAGTAACGGGTTGCCAATAGATATAGAGGTCATCGGTGCCATGACCGTAGAAAGTCGCGGAGAAACACTTGCTCCCTATGGCAAATACGCATCATACGGCATCAGGGCTGTTTCTGACGATGGCACAGCCATTCAGAATACACAGATCATGCGTCTTGCAATAGAATATGCCGCCAATTTCGACCTGCTTCTGATACAGCATGCCGAAGACAAACACCTCACCGCCGGAGGCGTCATGAATGATGGCGCCATATCGGCCATGCTGGGGCTGAAAGGCATTCCCGAAGTGGCCGAGCCGATCATGATCGCCCGTGATCTGCAGCTGATCGCCTGGCTGAAAAAACACAAACTGAACGGCGCCGTGGCAGAGCCTCGCTACCATGTGGCCCATATCAGCACCGCAGCATCGGTCGATCTTGTGCGCAAAGCCAAGGCTGACGGACTGAAGGTAACCTGCGAAGTGACTCCCCATCACTTCACCCTGACTGAAAAACACCTTTCGGATGCTGTTGAAAAAGGCAACTATATCATGAAGCCCCCGCTCGCCTCTGAAGAAAACCGTGATGCTCTCATCGAGGGGCTCAGGGATGGCACTATCGATGCTATCGCCACCGACCACGCTCCACATGCCAAACATGAAAAAGAGTGCCCTCCTGACCTCGCTGCGTTCGGCATCATCGGCCTGGAAACTTCGCTCGGGCTTACCATCACCGAACTGGTCAACAAAGGAGTGGTAACTCTTTCACGCGCGATTGAACTCCTGTCAGTCAACCCGAGACGGATTCTGGGAATGGAAACGATTCTGTTCAAAGAGGGCCGGAAAGCCAACCTCGTGATCATTGACCCCGACTGTGAGTGGACAGTCAGCGAATCAGATTTCGGCTCGAAATCGAGAAACACTCCTTTCATGGGACGAACACTCACAGGCAGAGCCACAGGTATCTGCCTCAACGGCAGGATTCTCATGCGGTGACAGCCAACTCCTGACCGCAATCCAAATCGCCATCGACCTCCGGATCGGTTTTGCACATTTCGTTTGCGATCCGGATTACAAGTGGAAGCGACTGATGCGGATGAGGAACTATGATCTTTTATTTTTTTTATTTACGTATTTTTCTTACTTTCGGTATCTTTTCAGCTGAATTCGTTGTATAGCGTCAACCCAAAGCATTTCCTACTTAAGAGCTATGGCCAAGAAACAAACGTTTGGTGACAAACAGAAAAAAGGCACAGTAGATTTCAAAATGGCAAAGCTGGTCTATTCGGTAAAGTCCGAAAAAACCAATGCCTGGAAATTTGTCGAGAAAAGCGTCCGCATCCCCAATGGTGAAAACGATCTGGACGTCCTCAAAAAAGCGATGGCCGGCCAGGGCAAGTAACCTGCACACGGCTGCCATGCTTTTGTCTGATCTCACCTTATGACCGATCACCAGTCTCATTCCCGGGGAGACCATTCCCGGGAATGGTTTGAAGAGTGGTTTGACCATCCCCTTTATCTCAAAGTTTATCATCATCGTGACGAGGAAGAGGCGTCCCGTTGCGTGCGAACCATTCTGTCACTTACCGGTCTCGATCAGAAACAACAGCCATCTCACTCCGTTCTGGACATTGCCTGCGGCGCTGGCCGACATGCTCTGGCTTTCGCCCGCGCAGGACTCAGGGTAACTGCCAACGACCTTTCCCCATTCCTGCTCGACCGTGCAAGAGAACTTGCCGGAACCGAAGGGCTCATGATTGAGTTCAGCCTTCAGGATATGAGAACCATACATTTCGAGCACCGCTTCGATCTTGTCGTTCAGCTTTTTTCAAGTTTCGGCTATTTTGAAACCGACGAGGAAGATCATGCCATCGTCGCCAACATCGCATCTCTGCTCAACCCCGATGGCTGGTACGTGCTCGATCTGATCAATCCCCAGCACTTGCAGCATCATCTGGTATCACGCACTGACAGGAATCATGGCAAGCTCTCGATTGTCGAGGAGCGCTCCCTTTCCGAACATCATGTCACCAAGAGAATAACCCTGCACGAAGAAAACGGAAAAGAGCATTCGTTCACCGAATCGGTGAGGCTCTACAGACCGGATGAGGCCATCAGGCTTCTTGAATCCGGCGGTTTTTCCATCGAGCGGATAGTGGGTGACTATGATGGCGGTACATTCAAAGCAGCAACCTCTCCACGCATGATGCTGGTTGCCCGTATACGCTGACCGGACTGACATTTTTTTAATCAGCCGGCTTGCTTTTTGCCATTGCAGTGCTCGTTTCTCTCAGCGTTGAGCCCCGTCCATCGAAACAGGGTCTTTTATGGCAGCCCCCCGGCATTCGATTGCCATTATCAGAGTGTCCTGCTGAAGATACACGGTGCTCTCATTTCAGCAGCAGTTTTCCGAGGGTGTCAATGCCTGCCTTGCGAGCCAGAACAAGAAGACGCTGGAAAAGCTGCGCCGTAAGGTAAGCGTCTCCGGGAGCGGTGTGCCGGTCATAGAGGCGAATTCCGTAACGTGCACAGAGATTGTCGAGTCGGTATTCCCCGCTTTTATGTGCAAGATTGTAATATGGACCTTTTTCCAGCCGCTTGGCGAAACTGGCCGTATCGAGCGCTTCATTGAACAGCTTCATCCCGTAGCGCCTGAAAAGCAGCCTGCCGACCATGGCAATATCGAAATCGGCGTGATGAGCCACGATCACCCCGTTTCCGAGATAATCAAGAAATCGGCATACGGCTTCATTTTCCTCCAATCCCATATTCAGATCTCTTTTAAGGATTCCATGCACGCTGACCGCCTCCTTGTCGCCAATCGCCTCCTGGCGGATAAGCACTTCGAACGAATCGGCAATCTCGATTCCCGACCCCTTCATGGCGACTGCGCCAATAGAGAGTACGCGGTCCCTGACAAGATCAAAACCGCTGGTTTCGGTATCGAATATGACAAAGCGTACCTCATCGAGTGGCATATCGCGCTTTAACGGATGTTCGAAGCAGCTGACATACCTGCATACGCTCTCCGGCAGCATACCCTTCCGGCAGCGTCTCGACACCTGAACTCTGCGGGCGAATTCAATCACGGATGTAGTCAAGCTGGAACCGGAGGTTCAGCATGCTCTGAACCTTGCCGATTGTTGAAAAAAGGTTTCTCAACTCCTGACGCTGCATTTTGTTGAGACGTTCCGGATCGATATAACGTCCTGAAGAGTGCTGTGCCAACCCGTGTTCTGTCCGCAGCCGCATAAGAAACTCGTAGGCTTGAGCCGCCTCTTCTGCCAGTTCTTCGAACGAAGGCAGCAACTGACCGATACGCCGGAATCGCTCTGAGGTGCTGAGAAAATCGGTCACTCCGAATTCACAGACAAGCACCCTTGCCGCGTCAGAAAGCGGCATCATGGCTCTTGCCTTGATATCGAACTCATGCGCGTGCTCGCGGCTTTTTTCGACAAGAAAGTTTCTGAAAAAGCCGAGCGGTGGTGGATTCTGCAAAGCATTCTTCGCAAAAAACTGTAGAAATCCCCTGCCTCGCCCGATCTCCTCATTGATCTGATGCTTCATTTCAAGTGCAAGGGCTGTACTGCCGTAAACCGGTCTGAAATCGAAAAAGATGGTTGAATTCATCAGAGCTTTCGGTTCAGGAGAGCCGATCCATTTTCGGAAATAGTTTATCCATCCACTCAGAGGTTGGCACCAGGCCGGATTTCCAGCCATAATATCTGCCGGACAGGGCTTGAAACCGCAAGCCACCAGAACGGCGCTGACCCGTTTGCCGAGTTCGATGAAATAATGCTGCGCCGCAGCTCCGACAGCCTCATCATCTGAATCACGGAACAGAATGGCATTATCCTGATCGGTTCTGAGCAATTGCTCTTTACGTCCTTCACTGCCCAGCGACAACCAGCAGAACTCGATATCCGGCATCATCAGCCCCTCTGTTTTCATCGCGGCAACCGAAAACTCTATCGCTTTGACAATCAGGGCATCGTTAATCTCGGTGAAAATATTTGAAATGAAATGGATAGCAACCTCCTGAGTGATGTACATCTGCAGAAGCTTTTCGGCCTTCTCCCGTTCCTGGCTGAGCTGTTCGACACTTTCAGCCTGCATGATCGCCTTCATGATCACGGCGGGATTGATGCCTTCGGAGGTTACAATGTCATGTTCGGAAATAATGCCGATAACCGGGCTGCTGACCGTGCCATCTTCGGTCATGCAGAAGTGACGCAGTTTGGTGCGAACCATAAGCATCATCATATCGGCCACCGTCTTTCCGGCTGTAATGGTATAAACAGGGCTGCTCATGATGTGGCTTACCGGACGTTCGTTGATCTGACCGGCAACGGCAACAACCTTCTTGCGCAGATCGGTATCGGTGATAATTCCGAGGGGATGCTTTTTGTCAGATGCAACGATAATCGAACCGATGTTGAGTTCTGACATGATCCTTGCCGCATCCCTGATCGGAATATCCGGCGCACAGGTTATAACGTCCCGCACCTGATCGACAACCAGCGTCTCGTTGGCAAGAATGCTTCTGAAAAGAGGCTCTTTGGTGTCAGCACCGCTTCTGCGCAAATCGAGAGCTTCAGAAAGCGAGTGCTCGATATGCTGCATGCTCCTGGCAATCGCTCCGGTAAAAAAAGCTGCAACGGCTGGTTTCGACTGAACCAGCTCCCTGATCGTTTCAACCGGAATGGCAAGCAGAAGGCTCTCTTCTACGATCTGCGCCGAAAGCAGATAGCTGCTCATGCCAAAAATAGCACGCACGCCGAAAAGGTCACCTTCGTCACAAAGATCCACAAGCACCTCTTCACCATCGATCGAATCGAACAGGCGCACAGCACCTTTCATGACCATGTAGGAAAAGCGTCCGAGCTGCTCCCCTTTCCGGAACAGCATTTCGCCCTCCTCGTGATACTCCACGATAAGCGATTTGGCGATTTCCCTGTTTTTATCGGGCCCGAGACGGTCGAACGGAGGATATTTGCCCAAATCGGCAGCTACCCGCTCGACAATGGTATTTGACGGAGTGGCGGTTTGCATGCACAATCCTCCTCTCTTTAACTGGAGCGTTGATGGAACCTGTGGCCTGTCTTGACGAGCCGGTCTGAAATGCAGGACACAGCCTTATGAAATCACTAAAGCATATGACGTTCCAGATACCACTCGAAGGTGCGTCGTATGCTTTTCTCAAAAGGCTCGTAACGCATACCCAGCTCACGTTCGGCCTTTGAGGAGTCGAAATAGAGATGCTTGGAGGCCACCGTGAACATGGTCATGTTGAACAGTTTGGAAATCCTGTTCCTGTCCTTGCTGAACTTTAGAAGATAACTGATCACATGCGCAGCCCAGAGAGGCAGCGGAAGAGAAAACTGATGGACACCCGCAACCTGCATGATCGTCCGGGAAAGCTCCCGGAAAGAGACATTGTCGCCGCCAACAATGTAGCGCTCTCCAGTACGCCCCTTCTTCATGGCGGCAATGAGCGCATCGACGACGATTTCAACATCGACGACGCAGACCCCGCCAAGAGGATAAAAGGGCATCTTGCGGTTATAGACATCCTTGATGATGCGTCCGGCGTTAAAATTGATGTCGCCTGCACCAAAAACGAATGCCGGAACCACAATCACGCAATCCATGCCCTTGCGTACCTGTTCAGTCACGAGCTGCTCGGCAACATGTTTGGTCCGGGCATATTCAAGATCAATGATATCGAAATTCCAGCGGCTTTCCTCATCGAACTTCCGGTTCGGGCCGCTGATTCCTACGGCAGTAATGGAACTCACATGCACTATCCTTCTGACACCGGCTTTCCTGCCGGCTTCAAGAACATTGCTCGTGCCATCGACATTTATTTTCTGAAGCAGGGGATTTCTTTTCCCCCCCATATAGGTAATGCCTGCGCAGTGATAAACCTCATCAGCACCATCGAAAGCTGCGGAGAGAGTAGAAAGATCGGTGACATCGCCGTAAACAAGATTGATCCTGTCCTGACAATCTCTGAGAGGCGCCAGATCCGAGGTGGCCCGGACAAGAGCATAAACATCTTTGCCTTCTGCGGCAAGCCTGTGAACAAGACGGGAACCGATGAATCCGGTACCTCCGGTTACGACTATTTTCTTTCTCACGTATACGGTATAGTATTGAGCTGATAGGTTATAGCATGAAATCCGGAATTCGATAGCCCTGTCAGAACGTTCAGAATTGCGATTTACTCCTCAATCCTGATTTTGCCGTCAAGAATATCCTGGCGAATCGACTCGATCCGTTCGTGAACGGACTTGTCGATCATTTTTTCGTTACCACTGTTCCATACATAATCGGTATAGCGTCCATCGAGACCAAACACCCGCTGTTTACCACCCTGAAAACGGTCGTTCATCGCATCCTCGACAGTGGTCAGCACTGACTTGTCAACCGCTTTGGTCATGCTGGTCAGCACATGTCCGGGAGCCAGATAAGCCTGATCCATATCGGTACAGATCACAAGCCTGCCGGATTCTCTCGCCGCTTCAATCACGCCCAGGCCACTTGCGCCTGCTGCCTGATAGATGATGTCGGCTCCGCGACTGTACTGGCCAAGCGCAAGCTCTTTGCCCTTTGCCGGATCGTTGAATGCACTTCCGGTCATGCCGATGAATCCGGTAATGACTTTGATATCAGGTCTGACGTGAAGGGCTCCCTCGGTAAACCCGGTTTCAAATTTCCTGATGATGTTCGAATCCATACCACCGATAAAACCTATCGTGCCGGATTTCGATTCGAGAGCCGCAATGGCGCCAGCCAGAAACGATCCTTTTTTCTCCTCGAACACAATGCCGGAAAGGTTAGACGGAATCTCTGTACCCTGTTGCGGGTTATAGTCGATACAGACAAATTTCTTCTCAGGGAACTCGCGTGCGATAGTCGTAATGTCATCGGTGAACAACAGGCCCACACCGATGATCAGCCTGATGTCCGGATCAGCCGCCATCTGCCTCAGCGCAGCCTCACGATCAGCCCCTTCACCCTGGGGCTCGATATAGTCAAACTCGATACCAAGTTTTTGTCTGGCCTGTTCAAGACCGTTGTATGCCGAATCATTGAAAGATTTGTCACCCCGTCCACCGACATCGAAAACCAGACCCACCTTGTAAGCACCGGACGGTTTTTCCGTTGCCGCTTTTTTCCCCGAACATCCTGTAACAAACAGAACGAAGATCGTCAGAATGGACGCAAGCCTGAAAAATAATGGGAAAAATCTCCGGGAAGTCATGTCTTTAAAGGGAGTTGATTCGTCGAATTGATGTTATGTAATTTACAAAAAATCGAACGTTTTATGAAACGTATGCCTGAAAACCCCGTTTCAGGTGATGAGCATCTGCCTGGAGGACTTTGTACAAGCTTTGCTTTGACAGGAAGCAGGTGAAACGACCGGCAATCAGCTTCACCATGAAAAATCAATCCGGCATACATACTCACGGAGAGCATTTCAGAAGTTAAGCCTGTTGACTGAAAGTCACCTGCCCCGGAAATAAAAGAGGCTGTCTCAGCAGCATCTCTGGAACAGCCCCTTGCACATCATCCGGACAATCAGTTTTTCACCTGACACCAGCCACACTCTTACGGCTTCAACTGGTTTTCACGTTGAGCGAACAGGCTCCTAATACCCGACAGCATCGTGAGCGCGGATGACTCATCTCCAAGCCTGACCGCTTCAGAAAGTTCTTCGATGGCTCTGCTGATTCCCTGGTTAACCATTGAATTCGCCGGAGTCAAGCCAACGGTAAGAAACCGGGTCTCCCCTCCGAGCCTGAGCACCCTGGTTCTCAGTTCAGGCCGTGAACAGCGCCGGCCTATGGCTTCAAGACGATCAGCCCATTCCACAGGGCCGGCATTGTCAACATCACCAGCTGATTTTCGTTTTCTGAAAGCAATGTCATCCATATCGTTAACCACCAGAAGAATGGCAAAACCGGAAACGGTAACCAAACTCGTAATAAGGCCCGGAACGCGCATCCCCTGAAGCTCCAGAGCGATACCGATTCCGGCAACCATAAATACGACAAGCGAAATCATGGCGCTGATCGAAGCGGAAGGATTCCATCCCAGGCGAAAACCCCTGACAATTGCGTATGAACCTGCACCGGATGCCAGTGCAAACAAGGCAACCGGAGAAAACAACGTGCCACCGTCAATGAATTGTCCGGAAAAAAGCACAAAAAAGAGTCCAAAAACCGCCAGCAATACCGCTAACGGCAGCAATAACAAAAGCCAGGATTGTTTCATGCCACAGTAGTTGTTTTATCGTCGCTGAATGTTCCGCCTTGCGGCGCCGTGCGCTTCCCGGCAACAGATCATCGGTCCGGAATGCGCAAATTGTTAGCCAAGATAAGAAAATCCCTTGCAATAGCACCATACTCCCATTACACCAAACCCATCTTTCCATCCAACTGACACCTGACAAGGCTTCCTGCAAAAGGGACCAAAAGGACTTCAGGGACTGAAAGGACAAAGAGCAAAAGACGATTCTGCATCCCGCTTTCCTCTTTTCCCTCATCATTCCTCATTCATAACTCATCATTCATCATTCATCCTACCTCCCACTTCCCACTTTTTATGCTACATTCACTGTCCTTGAAATTGATCAACCATATCTGATACCATGCCCTTCTCCGCCCTCGGACTTATCGTTCCTCTTTGCAAAGCCCTTAATCAGGAAGGCTACACTGTTCCCACTCCGGTACAGGCCGAAGCCATCCCGGTCATTCTCGACGGCAACGACCTGCTTGCCTGCGCCCAGACCGGCACCGGTAAAACTGCCGCATTCGCCATTCCGGTTTTACAGCTTCTATACGAAAGCCGAATGCATGGTGAAAAACGAAAAATCCGATGTCTTGTAATCACACCGACCAGAGAGCTGGCTATTCAGATCGGAGAGAGCTTCCGTGCTTATGGACGTCATACCGCTCTGAGCCACACGGTGATTTTCGGCGGCGTCAACCAGAATCCGCAGACCGAAAGGCTCGTGAAAGGCGTCGATATTCTGGTTGCCACTCCTGGACGACTGCTCGACCTGATCGGACAGGGCCACCTGCACCTGAGAGACATCGAATACTTCGTGCTTGATGAGGCTGACCGCATGCTCGACATGGGCTTCATTCACGATATCAGAAAAATATTGTCAGCCCTGCCGAAAAAGAAGCAATCGCTTTTCTTCTCGGCAACCATGCCACCTGAAATCATCAGACTTGCCGCCTCGATCCTGCATAATCCAAAAGAGATCGTGGTCACACCCATTTCATCAACGGCTGAAATTATCAACCAGCACATTCTTTTTGTTGATCGGGAAAACAAGAACAGCCTGCTGGCGCACCTCCTTCAGGACAGAAAAATTGAAAGCGCGCTTGTCTTCACGCGAACCAAATACGGTGCAGACAAGGTTGCCCGTTTTCTTGTCCGCAACAACATCACCGCCGAAGCGATTCATGGCAACAAATCCCAGAATGCCCGGCAGCGTGCGCTCGGCAACTTCAAGACAAGGGAGACAAGAGTACTGGTCGCAACCGACATCGCAGCGCGCGGTATCGATGTGGACGATCTCGAATATGTCATCAACATCGACCTGCCGAACATACCGGAGACATACGTCCACCGCATAGGACGTACCGGAAGAGCGGGTAACCGCGGCACCGCCTACTCTTTCTGCGACGCAGAGGAGAAAGCGTATCTGAGCGACATAGAAAAACTTATCGCCAGGCAAATCCAGGTCTTCGACAACCACCCCTTTCCCATGCTGAACCTTTCAGCGCAACAGCCAAAGCCTGCACCATCAAAGAAAGGCAATGCCGGACATCAGGAGCCAGGACCACAACAGCCCTCACCCTCGAAACGCTCCGACCTTTTCAGGCGATCCCCCAAAAAACGAGGTTGAAGCATTGTTGTGACAAGGTGGTGTATAACGCAAAAAGGCCGGGAAGCTACTGCAATGGCGAGTTCCCGGCTGTAAAAAAAGTGACATTATGGCGGAGTTGTCCGTTTGTTGATAGTTTTTGACCATCAGACTGATTGCAGGCTATATCCTTGAAGAGTTGATCGAAAACCGGGGCCACATAAAGAGCGCCTGCTGATGAAAGATGGTCATCGTCGAGATAGAGCAGTTCACCATTGACCATGATTCGCCCTCTGCCGTGCTCATCAAACATCATCTTTTCCGGATGGATCACAGTAACATTTGGCTGCTTGGCAAGTTTTTCAAAAACGGCATTCACTTCTTTTTGGCGGTCATTATATTCCGCAACAGATGGTCGAAACTCCATTCCCTTTTCTAAAAACGGGAATCGGGATTGCATCATATAGACACGAGACACCTGAAAACCAATCTCTGGCACATCGCTGACAAGTATGACCTTGAGATTCATCTTCTTCAGTGCATTGACAGTCCTCGCCAGTCCAATACCAAGGATTTTTGCGTTAGAGCTATTCTCGGAATTCTCTCCTGTTGCATCTATAAGTTTTATAGTCAATGGGTCTTCTGTTTTTGCTGTCCAGTGTCCATGAATGTATAATCCCCATCTTGCCACAAGTATTACAGTTTTTATGCTTGGTCTTTTTTTGATGAATGTAAACACGCTCTTATTGTATACAGGCTCATCAACTCCATTATCATTTGATGAAATAATAGAAATCCCTTGCAATAACGGAGTAGAAGATGCTGTAATTATATAACCCGCTGTTCCTGATCGCATAGCCTGTCGTTCAAATGCCGGAATCATCGCGCGCGCATGTGAATCACCAACAATTGCAAACGAAGGGTTTATGACATCTTTCCCCACTATAGGCGGAATCATGCCTTCTCCGATTTTCATCGTATTCTTCTCCCATTCTCCATGCTTTTTCCATTCCGGATCATTTATTGCCCTATCGATTACAGCAGCCATTTCTGGATAAAACCGATTGATTCTCCCCGGCATACCACTTCGAAGATGAATTGCTCCTCCAATGCCAACAGCAACAACCATCACAACACATGCAACACCAAAAAGCCTTTTGCGTTCATTTAGCATTGGAGTTTTTCCCCTGAAAGGTTGTTCAATAAACCTCCACGAGAATGATGCAATAAGCAATGAAGCAACAATGATAGCCGTACTATCTACGCCATTAAAAGGCCTGAACAGGAGGTACTTCGTAAACGCCACGAGCGGCCAATGCCAGAGGTAAAGCGAATATGAAATCAGACCGATAAATACCAACGGCCGTGTTGTAAGCAACTTTTGCGCTTGATGAGTATCTTTTCGACCGCTGTATATAATCAATCCTGAACCAAAAACAGGAGCCAGGGCTGCAATACCCGGAAAAGGAGTGGCTTCTGTATAGAAGAAAATACTGAATAAAATGAGCGCAAGGCCTGAGATAGTGAAAGTGTTTCGTTGCCAATTCTTTGCAAGGTCAGGCAGAGTTCCAAGGGCAAGGATCGATCCAACCATCAATTCCCAGGCTCTTGTCGGTACAAGGTAGAAGGTTGCACCGGGATGATGCATGACGCCATAAATACTTGCTGCCAGGGAAAGAATGAAGGCAATCATGACCCAAAGGAAATACTTCCCTCTAAGAAAACGATGGATAGCCATCAAGGCAAGCGGGAAAAATATATAAAACTGCTCTTCAACAGCCAGCGACCACGTATGGAGCAGGGGCTTCTGCAAAGATGGGGCTGCGAAATACCCTGATTCGTGCCAGAAGAGAATATTCGAGCTGAAGAGTGTTGTTGCCAGGATACTTTGACCGAGGTCTTTGAATGAATTTGCATCAAACAGATAAGCCCCAACAACAAGGACAAAGGCAATCACCGGAAACAAGGCCGGGAAAATCCTTCTGATTCGGCGTTCATAAAAACGCGCAATAGAAAAATTCTCAGCCCTGATCTCCTTAAGGATAATCGTAGTAATGAGATACCCCGAAATCACAAAAAAGACATCGACACCAACAAAACCACCGGTGAAGCCGGGAACATTGGTATGGAAAAAGAGAACTGCAAGAACGGCGATGGCTCTGAGGCCATCGATATCAGCACGGTATTTGATTTCCATAAGCAAAGTAAAAAAAACACATATTAACCCGTCTCAGAATTTAAATATAGTTTTTATAATGAAGATCAGTAGTTCTGACAAGAAAAATATCCGTTAATAAGTGATATCAGTAACTTCTCAGACACAAATTACCCGATTCATCAATCGCTTTTTTACCAGTAAAAAAAGCCGGAAGGCTGCTTTTCCCAAAGCACCCTTCCGGCTGAAAATCCGGTTGTTATTCTGAACCTTATCCGACCTGTTTGCCAGCCATGACGAGAGTCGGGGGCATTCCGAGATGTTTGCCGTCGAGCAGCACGTTCCAGTAGAGTGGCTCGAATGCCAGCTTGCCGTACCAGTTCGCCGTGGTTTCCTTCAAAAGGCTGAATGGGCCGAGCTTGGGCATCGGGAATTTGCCCGGCAGCGGCTCGATCTTGTAATTGAAGTCGATCAGTGAAGAGGTTCCTTTGGAATAGACGATAAAACAGGTCGAGTGACCATCATAGATTTCCTCGGGCTTGGCTCCGTAAATTTCAGCCATGATGTTGAAGACCACGACGTCCGCTTCGTAGTGTGCAACCGAACCGGCCTTTGATGTCGGGACGTTGGTGGCGTCACCTATCACGTATACACCGTCATGCTTCAGCGCCTTGAGGGTGTTGTGATGTGTAGGAACGAAACCGATACCATCGTCCATACCTGAATTGCTGATAACCGGATCTCCGATGGTGGTCGGCACGATAACGAGGGTATCGTATTTTACCTTGTCGCCCTGTACAGACTCGATGTACTTCTCCTTGCCATCCACACGGTTGAGCTCAAAGCTCGTGGTTATCCTGATGTTCTTCTGCTTTGCCGATTCAGTGAAGACCGCAGCAGCCTTCGGCTTGGTAAAGGCCATCGGCAGCGGCGTAACCAGCTCGATTTCCGATTTGTTCCTTATCCCCTTCTTTTTCAGGAACCAGTCGGCCATAAAAACAAACTCGATCGGCGCAACCGGACACTTGAAAGGCAGCTCGGCGATATTCATCACCAGCTTACCACCATCGAACTCCTTGAGACGAAGCCTGAGCTGATCGGCCGCCTCCTTGTTATAGAAGGTGAAAGCGTTCTTGCCCCAGGCATCCATCAGTCCGTCGTTCTCTTCCGGAACGATACGGCAACCGGTGCTGATAATCAGAAAGTCATAACTGAAACGGTGGTTTCTGGTCTTGACCTCTTTCTTTTCAGGATCGATATGGGTGATTTCATCGAGTACAAAATTGACCCCCGTATTGATATACTTCTTTCTCGATTTAACCAGTGTGCTCGATTTCTGTATTCCGAACGGCACGAACAACAGGCCCGGCTGATAGATGTGATCATCATCACGATCGATAACCGTGATTTCCCAATCCGAAGGCAGATGGCGCCTCAGATTGTTCGATACAATCGTGCCGGCGGTACCCGCTCCCAATACGACAATTTTTTTAGCCATAGTTCAGCCTCCGGTGCTGTACTTTATTATGTGTTGAAAATGGAAAAAGAGACGCTGGGCGTGACCTTGACGTCGACACATGGCCACCCTTCTGAATAACAATCGTTAAAAGCAATCCACTAAAAAAACCGGCCTCTGATTCCGGAAAGAACAGCTCCGATTCAGTAAAAAAGATTTATTGCCATAAAGCTTACAATCGACAATCAGGTGGAGCCTCGCTTCAGTGTTATCCGCTCCGTTAGAGCTGACACTAAAAAAACGCTTTGAGCGATCGTCGTTCATATTCCCCTGAAAGGGGTTCTCTTGAAAAAGACGTGCATCTGCGCGCCTTAATTGCCACAACTATATAACCGGATCGTTATTATTATAGATGAATGTATCGAAAACAAAGAAAAGACACAAGAAATCAGTCATATCTCTTAAAAAAATTCAGCACAGTTTTCCCGGCAATCCCCTTATTTGTAATAACAAAGCAGTTTTCTGAGTATATTCAGAAGAAAAGATGACGACGTGCGTGGTTCTGCTTCACTTCGTCACCGATATAATCCTTAAGAAGATAACTGTTCTCGACGGATAGACTGAGTCCACAAAAAATGCGTTTCAAGCTTTGTTGTTAAAAACACTCTCAATGAACTGAAAACATGGAGGCATATCATGGATCAGACACTGCTCGCGCCTGCAAGAAGCAAGCTTTTGTCCTGCCTGCTACTGTTTTTAACCCTCATCACTCCCGCCCGTGAAGTGTCAGCTGTCGATCACTGGGAAGGCGGCTATGTCGGCAGCAAGACCGAAGGCGACGCCACAACTCCGGTCTGGAACTTTATCAAGAACTTTACATGGAACCAGTATTATTGGGCTGAAACGTTTCAGTTCGACTCTTATAACAATGAAAGAGTCGATAAAATGGATTTCTCCTATTTTGTCGGCCACGGAAGTCCCTGGAACATCAAATGCCAAACAACCTGGCTTGACCTGAGAACTGCGGGAGCTTCCGCCCATAAGGGTTGGGGAAACAACAACGCTGAATTCGTGACACTTCATGCCTGCAACGTCGTAGCAAGTCCGCTGGAGGTTGCTGACTGGTATTCTGCATGGACCGGCAATGATGGCGTCTTCGACGGAGTTCATCAGGTCTGCGGATTCCGTACGTCCGCTTCCATGTCATGCGACCAGGATATTTCTGAATATTTCGGCAGCCGGATCAAGGCCGGAGCCGCTGTCTGGCAGGCGTGGTTCGATGCTATCTCGCTCTATGGAGATGGAAGCGAACGCGGGGCGGCGGTCATGTACCCACCTTGTGATGGTGACTCCTATGCGGTTTTCAGCGCTGATCCACCCGAGGAGCACTCCTGGTTGAGAATCTGGTATCAATTATAATCGCAAGGGAGGTTCATCATGAACAAAGCGATCACAATGATCATGCTGGCAGGCATAAGTTCGTTTCTCATAGCAGCAGACCCTGTCGTTCTCAGGAGCGAAAATCTCCAGATGCCGTTAAATGCCGTCAGCACGCCTGCATTCAGTAACCTGCGCATCGAGCGGATGAAAACCTTGACCTATGAAGCCGTTCCGAAAAAGGTGCTCGACCAGCAAAGCGCCCGAACCCTTCTGTCAGGAATCGCCGAACGTTCCACTTTTAAAATACCTTTTGAAAAGGTTGAAAAATTGAATGGGCGGTTCATTTTCTCTTCACCTGAAGACCCATCGGCCGTCTTTGACATCGATGCCAGTAACGGCGCATTCCTCTTGAACACCGGACTGAAACGGTATTCGGGAGATGAATCAAGCAGAAATCTTCCATCCGACAAAGAGGCTCCCGAACTTGCGAGAAAACACCTGATCAACACAGGTTTTCTGCCGAAAAACAGACAAGAGATAGTACTGGCTCATGTCGGAGGCCTCAACATGGCAGTCTCGAAAGAGGGGCGGAGCGTCGGAAACTATCGCAAGCTGGTAACCGTTCGATTCAACCGCGTGCTGAACGGCCTTACCGTTCAGGGGCCAGGTTCGAAAATCGTGGTTCAGCTCGGGCAAGACGGCGAGCTTCAGGGCATGATCCACAACTGGCCAGAGGTCAGAGCAAAATCGCTTCCTGCCGCGGCCCTGAAAAGCGATGAAGAGATCAGACGTGAAACCGGTCTGCGTTTACGCTCAGAGGCCGGTGAGGCTCAAGCGGTCACGATCCGCTCTTCAAGGATGGTGCTCTATGATGATGGTCGCGGCGATATCGAACCTGCGATCCATGTCATTGCCGATGCCCGTTATAAAGGCCCGGCAACAAAAGAAAGCGTGAACAATCCCGTTGATTTCTATGTCCCGCTCCTCAAAGCTCCGAAAGCCATCTATCCATTCATGAAATCCGCTGAATCGAAGTTGCCCGAAGGCGACGGCAGGCTGCCGTCATATCAGCCATCACAAGCCCAAGATTGGTCTGACGGCAAATAGTGCCGGTGGTGGAGAGGCGAGTCCCGGATCATGATAAACAGAAAGCGGTGCCTGTGGCACCGCTTTCTGTTTATCCATAAACCGTTATGTACTCAAGGTTTTTTCGTGTTGACCACCTTGATAACGAGCGACTCGAAGTCCTCTTTGGTGAGGCCGCCACTGACGACATTGAGCATCTTGCCATCGCGACCAACGATGAATGTCACCGGAATTGCCTGGATTTTTCCACCGGGTATGAACTTGCCAAATGCCGCTTCGAGTTCCGGCGTGGTCAGACCAACCGGGTAGTCGACGCCCATCTCCCAGAGAAAATCGGGCAGGGTGGCCGGGCGATCACGGAAAGCAATGCCGACAAAGGTGAAACCCTGTTTGGCATACTTTTTCTGCAAAGCCACCATACCGGGCAGCTCTTCACGGCAGGGTGGGCACCACGAGGCAAAAAAGTTGACGATATAGGGGCGTCCGGCAAGTTGCTCACTGGTGATTTCTGCGCCATCGAGTGTCTTCATCCTGAATTCCGGCGCTCTGCCGGCCAGTGCTTTTGCCGTGCTTGTCGAAGAAACAGCGGCAGCAGCCGGAATTGCGGAAGGAACCAGACCGCTCATGCCGAGCACAAGAAGCGATGCGAGAGAAATTTTTTTTATTGTGTTCATGAAGCTTGCATTTATTTGACTGTTTTGAACACTGTCAGAAATAAAAAATAACAAGAAAGGGCGCCGCATCTGACGAACGCCCTCTCTCATTTTGTACCATGACTATGACATTCTTGACATCATAACAGATCGATTCCGGGATTACTGCCCAGGTTTCTCAGTTCCGGTGTATTGAGTTTCCTGACCTCGACCACCTTTTTGTCCTTCAGATAAGCTGCAACGGTATCCCATACCGGCTCTCCCGGAGATTTGGCGCCAACGGTCGCCCAGCCGGCAACCCTGTAATTTTTTGATGCTTCTACAATCTCGCCGTTTTCAAGTCGCATATTGTCGATACGTTTGCCTATCGTTGCCGTCGGATCAATCCGGTAGCTCAGGCCACCTGTACGCACCATGTCTCCTCCCTGCTGGTAGAAAGGATCGAGGTTGAAAAGGTTGTCGGCCACATCTTCAAGAATGTTCCTGATATCCTGGCCGCTCATATCTCGCACATAGGTTTCCGGATAGGTCATGCAGGTCTGGTCGAGCACATGCTCCATTGTTATGGTCTGCCCCGGCAAAATGGTTGTGCCCCAGCGGAAACCGGGTGAAAGCGCAATCTGGGCATCATTCTGCTTGCGAAGCGCGTCGCAGATGATCTGGTCAAATGGGCCATCAAAATTGCCCCGTCGATAAAGCAGCGATCCGGCCATAGCCAGAGGTTCCTGGAGTTTCTGGAGGTATGGGGCTCTGATTTTGTCGATTAGTACCTGCATCCCCTGATGAGCCGCCAATTCGTTGGAAAAAACGGGAAGCAACCGGTAATTGTACTCCTTGACGCCGCCACTGCCAAGTTTGAGGTCGATAACGCCGAGAAATTTGCCGTTCGATCCGGCGTTTGTCACAAGGGTGCGCCCTTTGGCGTTCTTCACTACGAACGGCTGTGGTACGCCATCATGGGTGTGCCCGCCGAAAATCACGTCGATACCGCTGACCACCTGGGCAAGCTTGATATCGACATCCATCCCGTTATGCGATATAAGTACGACGGCATCCGGTTTTTCTTTTGCCCGAATGGTATCGACAAGCTGCTGCATGTCGCTCGAATTGATACCAAAGGTCCAGTTCGGAATGAACCGGCCGGGATTTGCTATCGGCGTGTAGGGAAAGGCCTGTCCTATAACGGCGACGCGATGTTTTCCAACCGTCTTTACCACATAGGGACGGAATGCATGTCCGGAATTCTCGTCAAATGCCTTGGCTCCGTTGAACAGGGCATCCTCTTTGACCTTGATGTTCTGCGCAACGAAATCGCCTTTGAACGCCGCCAGGTTCTTGAGCACCTCCTCTTCGAGATAGGTGAACTCCCAGTGGCCGGTCATAACATCCACCCCGAGCAGGTTGCATGCTTCGACCATGTCCATGCCGCGATTCCAGAATGCCGTCCCGGACCCCTGCCAGGTGTCGCCGCCATCGAGCAGAAGGGTTTTATCCGATCCGAACTCCGAACGCATCCTGTCTACAAGCGTTTTCAGATACGCAAAACCGCCAACCTTTCCGAACCGCTGCGCAGCCTCAGCATAATTTATCGCCGTATAGGCATGAGCAAGCGATGTACC